>ENA-OQAJ01000717-OQAJ01000717.1-human-gut-metagenome-genome-assembly--contig:-NODE-717-length-10198-cov-14.652070_pt1 | contig 10198 bp, 13 predicted proteins | sample MGYA00242736_ERZ504529 | MGnify/ENA primary metagenome ERZ504529 (study PRJEB26092, sample SAMD00036275) | human gut metagenome | host: Homo sapiens | study: EMG produced TPA metagenomics assembly of...
CTGAACTACCAGCGTTTTTTTGTGCTGGCGTCGCTCGTCTTCCAAAACCAAGGCTTGCAAATTTTTTTTAGGTAGTCATTCTCCGCACGCAGTCGCTGCACTTCGGCCAACAGATCTTCTTCTACCTCTTTTGGCAGCTTCTTTGACCGACCAGTGCTGCTGCGGCCCCGTCGCTCAACCGACAAGCCTTCCGGCCCTTCTTCCAAATAAATGCGTTCCCAGCGCTCTATAATTTTATGGTCGTTAATTCCAAATTCCTGCATTGCTGCATAGATACTCAGATGTTCTTTTTTCATGGTTTCTACAACCATTTTCTTGAACTCCGGCGTATATCGTTTGTTTGGTACTCCTTTTGGCATAGCAAAACACCCCACTTGTTAGATAGTATATCATACTGTCTAACAAATGGGGTGCTGTTCAAGTTCGTACCATACCGGGATTTCTGCTTATTCAGCTGCGCTGTGGATATTCTGCAAGGTCAGCTCATCATACAAGGCCAGACGGATGCTCGCATCCTGCGGTAAAGTGCAATCCCTCAAGGTCACATCATGAATGGTATGCCCTGGTGTACGGAACCCTTCAATTTCGATGGGATTCACCATGATCTCATCGCCGTTCCAGATACCCTGAGAGTGCAGGACACAATTTCTTTTTTGGTTATCTCAGAGCTTGGGCGTAATAGGAATGCTCCGGCTGCAAACCGGCCAGCATCCAGTGGGTTCATCACAGCCATCCGTTCATCATCCACGAAGAGATGATATTCAGCCTCTGCCCCCGCGGTATCGGGCTTATCCCAATACAATTCAGCGGTATCTGCTATTGTCTGCGCCGCAAAATAAAGTTCTTACATTTATCTGTTTTGCGCACAAACATTCTCTGCCACCTGCAGTTCGGTACACATCAGCAGGAAAGCACCAACACCGTGCAGGTCATTTGTGACGCAGGGACGGTCACAGTAGAACTGATAGTTGCCAACACCAGTTCCGATGCATACATGACCGATCTGGATATCCTCACCCTGCCATTTCAGGCTGTTCACAACGCCGTCAAAGGCACGTTTTGCAGCATCAATCGCCTCAGCACTCATCAGTCCGGTGCGGGCAGCGCGAGCCAGCGCCGCGGCATATAGGCAAGAGCAGGAATATCCCATAATATGTATGATTTTGTCCGGCCATCAACGCTTTGATTATGCCCAGAAGGCGTTAAAGCTTCATTGTGCCAGCTATGTTTTAAAACCTATAGATAAGACACAATTATGTGATGAAATCCGGCACGCACTAGAACTTAAGCAAAATTAGTCTCATCAAGAGTCTGCAGCTTCCATATCATCCATTGCTCCTGCTAAAACAGCTCAGGATCAGCTGGCAGAGGATGAAGACTTTATTTTCCGTGTACGAACCTATATCTATTCCAATTTATCCGATCCTGATCTGAACCGTTCTTCTATTGCAGAATATCTGCATATGAGTCCGGATTATTTATCTTATGTATTTCATCAGAAATTTAACCAGACTCTTAGTGCTTACATTACATCCATGCGCATTGATAAGGCAAAGGAGCTTCTTGAAAGAACCAACTGGGGAATGGATATTATTGCAGAAAAAACTGGATTTTCCAGCAGCTCCTACTTTCATAAACAATTCAAAAAATAACCGGTATTACTCCGCAGCAATACCGGTCTGAATAAAATTTTTATTATCTATCGAACAGAAAACACTTTCGTACCGTGTGCAGGTACTACGACGGTTAATGCTTCCTTTCCGCTATGTAAAACCTCACCACTCCACAGCTCGGTAAATTCATAGGAATCCTTATCCGGTTCCCGTCCCGACAGCTCTTCTATATTCAAACAAATCTCCCGATCAGTATCACTGAGATTAAACAGTGCTGCCGTAATCATGCCGGTTTTTGTGCTTGTATTTTTCCAATCAGCCTCCCCATCTGATCTTCGCAGCTGTTCTCCCCTGAAGTCCTCGGAAAGTAACACCAACAGCTCTTTATTAGTGAGAAGACTCAATGTAAAATCATCCATTTTGGTAAGCTCGGCACCAATCATCAGCGGAGAACGGAACATACACCATAGTGTCATCATGGTCTTCTGCTCTTCCCTGGTAAACAGACAGTCTCTTTCTCCTGTCTCAAAGCCTTTACCGACCTTGCCGAGTGGCAGCATATCGCAATCCGGGAAACAGCCCTCTTTTACATGATCCTGCCATAGCTCACATCTCCAGAACATATTCTTAAGAAGCTCTCAGTTATCCCAGAAATCATCCGTAATACGCCACATGTTTGCATATCTGCAATACTGCCACGCACGGTCAATATGTGCAGGACCAGGGGAAAGGCTGAGTACAATTTCCCTGTTTGATTTCTGAATAGCCTTGTATAACATTTCGCTTTCATGCCATCCGGAAAAGCTGTCACAGATATCATCACACTTAATAAAATCAACACCCCAGGAAGCATACATCTCTATCAGGGAATCATAATAGCTCTGACCTGCTTCTGTATTTCTCACTCCATACATATCCGGATTCCATCCGCAGATCGAGGACGGATCTGCCACCATGTCTGCGGTAAAAAATGTTCCTTTAACAGGAAGATGCTTTTCTGCTGCCGCACGTGGATACCTCTCATAATATGAATACCGAATTTTAATCCAAGTTCATGTACATAAGAAGCAGGTGTGTAAATCCGCTTCCGTCTGTTGATGACGGAAATCTGCCGGGACTGGGCTGAAAACGCCCAAACTCATCCATTACGTCATCTCCAAACGGAATGTACTGAAATTCTTTGCGTTTTGTTCCGGCATCATTGGAATACCATTCAATGTCCGCAACAATATACTCGTATCCGAATTCCTTCAAATGCATAGCCATATACTATGCATTCTTTTTTATCTGTTCCTCATTCATCGTAGTGTCATAATAATCATAGCTGTTCCAGCCCATAGGTGGTGTAATCGCAAGCTTATTCTTGTTCATCAAACTTATACTCCTTTATCATTTTATGAAGATCCTCTGTTTTATCCTTTGCGCCGGCATCATTTGCATGACATGCCCAGTCAATCTTTCCACCTTCACACATCATAAAGAATCCGGTGTCATTATCCAATACTTCAATACCCTTTTGTACATAGTCAGATAATGCCCATTCTCCATCTGCACGATCCATATCATAATCCATAGCGTCGGAATCTGCCAGATGCTCATCCATCAGAATAACCCTTCCATCTTCAGCTGTAACCGCTTCTGCATCAGCCTGTGTATAGGTAACCTTGTATCCTGCTTCCGGTCCGTCCAGTACTGCTCCTCCACGGTCTTCATAGCTATTGCTCGGAAGTGCCTTGACATAATCTTCATCTGCTATTGCTCCAAGATAGTCAGATGCTGCCTGAAACTGGGGATAGCTCATACCATCACCAATAAACAGAAAACATATTTCGGTGCTTTTGCTGTTTCTTCTTGCGTCTGCGTTTCTGCAGATACTTCTGTCACGATTGTTTCCTGCTCTGTTGCTGCTGTACTTTCTGTCTGTGCCGGTGACTCAGAAGAAGTCTGGTCTGCTGCAGGTGCTCCGGAGCATGCTGCCATAGACATTGCCATTACAACAGCAAGCATACCCTTCATCATGCTCTTAATTCTCATAATCGTTTCTCCTCTCTGAAACATGTTTTGTTTTTTCCTCTGCTTCACTATACAATACCGTTGTAAAAACCAATGTCCAAAGTAGGAAAAATTTGAGTAAATTCCGACACTTATTTTATGCAGTTCTATCTTTATGAGATTTCATCAACATCATAATACTTAAAATCCCGGAAGCAGGCACTTCCTCCTGTTTCCTCTGCCGCATAGCAGAACAGACCAAACCGGCAACCAGTAAAATGATCCAGTTTGAAGTACAGCTTATGCACGGTTCCGATGGGTAGCCAGTCTCCCTTATTTACCCGGTAATAGCAGCGTGCTTCATCCTTCATGTTACAGAAATCTGCTTCAAGACGAAAATCCATCTGGTGTGATTCAACAACAGTTCTTTCCGTCATATCCAATATACCATCTTCTTTTTTATCCAGCATAAGGACTTCATATTTTCCATGATGTTTTGTAATGCCAACTGCAGCATAACAGCTCTGCAACGCACACAAACCTGCGACATCGCCCTCTTTCAATGCAGAAGCATCAACAGTAACCTCAGCTGCGCAGGACGGATAACTCATCCTTTGCGTAAGCGTATTTACTGCCTGTGTAAGCTCTGTACAAACTTCCCGTGTTGTAATTGTATAGGTTCCCTGCAATGCATCCAGATGATAGTACCGTGGATCTGGATCATGATTAAACTGCCAGCGCGGAAGCAGCCCATTACAGAAATCATCACTTCCCACTAATGGCTGATAAATATATCCTGGTCTGGTACTGTGAACCTCTATTTCTTCCGGCACATGTCCGTTCTGTCCAAAAACCGGAAAATGATCCTTCCAGGTAACCGGAACCAGAATAGGAATCCGTCCAACTGCTCCGGAATCCTGAAACAGCATTGCATACCACTTTCCATCCGGCGTATCCACTATTCCTCCCTGTGCCACGCCCTGTCCACAATATCCACGATCATCACAAAGTACATCTCCACCCGTGAATTCTCCTTCCAGAGAATCACTGTAAAAGCATGCTTCCGTCCGCATCCAGCGGTCTCTCAGGGAATGAATCAGAAAAATATAATAATAGCCGTTTATTTTTTGAATATGAGAACCCTCATAGCCTAGCTCCGGGTTCTATGATCACTGACTAAAAGACGATGTAATCCGTCCTTCTTTGGTGCAGTCAAATCTTCATTCAATTCTGTAATCCAGATTTCATCATTTCCATATACAATATAGTTTCTGCCATCCTCATCAAATAATAAAGAGCCGTCATGATAAAAGCCTTCTATCAGCTGCTTTTTCCATGGACCATCTATTTTTTCCGAAGTATACAAATAAGTCTTACGGGTATCATTTGCCACAAAGCAGATATAAAATCGGCCTTCATGATAGCGCAGGGAAGCTGCCCACATGCCCTGTCCGTAAATATTCTGACCGCTTTTCAGTTGCTGCGCATCCGTATGATCCAACGTCTCATAGACATAAGTCGCATGCTCCCAGTGTACCAGATCAAAAGACTGCAGAATCTCACAGCCCGGCATAAAGTGCATGGTTGTGGATACCATATAATAGGTGTCTTCTACGCGGATCACGTCCGGATCTGGATAATCCAATCTTGTTATAGGATTTACATTCATTGTTTATTCCTTTCTGTTTTATCTCCATATTCTTTCTTTGTTCTATTCTATTTTTACTATTTTATCTTTGTTTCTTATCCGTCTGCCTTTTCAACTCTTCTCTGCCCCATTTCACTATTGCTAATATCACAATCTCACAGTAAAATATAATAATCGAAAACGATCCTGCACTATGTTATTCATCAGAAATTTCCGGTTTGCACAGATTTACCGGGAATAAACAGACGGAGACCAGCATGAAGGAAAACCAGTTACCGGGCTGATCGCCTTTGTTCACAACCTGATACCAGCGGCCATCCGCACTCTGATAGCGCAAAAGGCTGGTCAGCAGGTCGCGCACATACAGTTCCAAAGCGGCGCGGCGTTCATCATCCGGGTCCATCTGTGCCAGCACATCCTGAATGGCCACCGGCACCCAGCCAATGCTGCGGCCCCAGAATTCCGGTGCAAGCCCGGTTTCGGGGTTGCACCAATCCGCCTTGCGGCTCTCGTCCCAGGCGTGATACCACAGCCCGGTCTTGGCATCGCGGGTGTGCTCCCGCATCAAGCGAATCTCGTTGACAACCAAATCCGTCCATTCCGGACGGTCAAAGCGGCGGGCATACTCCGCAATGAACGGGCAGGCCATATACAAGCCGTCCAGCCACATCTGGTTCGACGAGCGCAGGTGTGCCAGAAACCGCCGCACTGGCAGCGTGGAATATCCTGCACCTGGGCGGCAACGCTTTCGATACAGCGGCGGTAGAATTCATCCCCGGTTGCATCGTACAGGGTGTACAGCAAAATGCCGGCCTGGATATCGTCAAGGTCAGCGCGCTTGTACTGTTTAACTTTTCCGCTCTCGTCAAAAACGGCGTGGACCCAGCTTGCGGCATAATCCAGGTACTTCTGTTCCCCGGTCAGCTGCCAGGTTTTCAGCACCCCGGAAAGAAAAACGCCCTGGTGATAATAGAAATGGCCTTTCGGCGGCAGGTCGGCAGCAGCAAACTTGTGCATTATCGTATCGCAGGCGGCGCGGGCATAAAACAGTGTTATTTCCATTTTTTCCTTTTGATGTACGTACAATTACTCCGCATACCTGATATATTCGAGATTGTTTGTCAATGTCATGACAGCAGATCCAGCGTCACGGCGTCCAACTCCATACCGCTTTGACCAAAGTAGAAACGCAGGTAGAAAACTTCCCCCGCGTCAACGGCAGGCAGCGCCGCCGTAAACTCGCACCAGTCGGTCTGTGCGCCCGTGATGGTAATGGTTTTCACAAACACCCGTCCCGCAAAAATCGAAACCGGGATCTGGGCCAGCGGGCTGTTGCCCGGCATTGCGCGGCAGCGCAGATGCAGCGTGTATGCGCCGCCCTGCTCAACCATCACACAAAACGCAGTGGTGCGGCGGTAACCATTATCAATTGCGGCCGGGTCAATGCTTACGCCTCCATGTAATGTCAGGGGTTGGCCGTTCTGCGCCGCCTGCTGCATATCCTGCTCGGCCATCGCTTCCAACTGGGCATCCAACGCCGTGGTGCAGCCAATGCTGCGGCGGAACGCAGGTGTTTGCAGCAAAAAGCGGCAGATATTCGCCGCGCTGCGCTGCAGCTCGCCCCGGATCAGCCGTCCCTCTGTCAAAGCAACGGCCAGATCATCGCTGCCGGAGTTATGCTCCGGGTCCGTCACAACCATGAACACATCATTCTGGGCGCGAACCATCGCAGCCACATGCTTGGTGCTGCCTGCGCCGTCGCGGTCATTGCCATCGGCCCACCAGTCACTCATCACAATGCCGGTGTAACACCATTGGCCGCGCAAAATTGTTGTAACAAGGTCATAATTGCTGGCCGTCCAGTAACCGTTCAGCGGGTTATAGGATGTCATAATGGAGCGGGCATGCCCCTCTTTGACGGCAATTTCAAAGCCGCGCAGATAGATTTCCCGCAAAGCACGTTCCGATACAACCGATTCAACGAAGTGACGCCGGTGCTCCTGATTGTTCGTTGCAAAATGTTTGATGGTTCCGGTTACACCCCAGCGGTGCATCCCGCGCAGCTGAGCACAGGCCATTTTGCCGGTCAGCAGCGGATCTTCCGAGAAATACTCGAAGTTGCGGCCGTTCAGCGGATGGCGGTGAATGTTGATGCCAGGGCCAAGCAGCGTATCCACATGGTTTTTGCGCAGCTCCAGCCCTTCCATCGAGTAGAGTTCCTCACTTAATTCCTCATTGAAAGTCGCGGCCAGGCAGGTGCCATTAGGCATGGCAAAAGCAACGGTGCCGCAGTCCATACGGATACCGCTCGGCCCGTCCGAACAGCAGGCGGCAGGCAGCCCATAGCGCTGTAAAGCATCGCTGACGCCTCCGATTGCCCCAGCTGTTCCCGGCGTAACGCGCGGAGAGTTCATCCCCTCGCCCCGGACAATGGTGCAAAGCTCCTCATCGCTGAACTGTGCCACAAAGTCTGCCATCGCAGTGGTACCATCGGCCACATCCCGCAGGCGGATGCCTTTGTCGCCAGTTTGGAGCCATTCCCGCGGCAGGCGGGCGGCGCGGCGGGGCTCGGGCCGTTCTTCCTCGGTGGGCACGGGTTCCCATGCTGGGGTTCCATCCGCACCAGGGCGCAGGCGTCAAAGGCTACAGTCGGAGCAGCTGCAGATTCCAACTGTTCCACCACCATCAACGGTAGTGTGACCGTAAAAGCTTCTTCCGCACTTCGCACATCGGTGCCAAGGCTGAAGCGATACTCGCCTGCTTCCAGCACAAAGGCAGACTTGTGCCCGGTCACACCGCTGTCATCATAGCTGGCAAAGTTACGCCACGGGGCTTTCAGTGTCAGGGTCTGGCTCTCCCCATGGGCCAGCGTTCTGGTTTTTGCAAAGGCGCACAGCACTTTGGACGGTTTCCCCAGCCGCCCCTGCGGCGCGGTGCAGTAGAGCTGCACAACTTCCTTGCCGGGGCAGCTGCCGGTATTTTGGACGGCAGCAAAGACGGTAATGCCATCGGCTGTTTCATCTGCGCTCAACAGCCGAACTTCAATTTTGTATAGGAAAGGCCAAAGCCAAAGGGATAAAGCACCTTTTCCGGTGCAAACGTTTCAAAATAGCGGTAGCCGACGTAAATATCTTCGGCATAGATGTTGCGGTCATCTGCCCCGTAATGGTCAGCCGCCGGATAATCTGCCGGGGTGCAGGCGATGGTATCGGGCAGTTTGCCGCAGGGGTTGACGGTACCGTTCAGCACATCCAGCACACCGCGGCAGCCTTCCTGCCCGCCCTGCCAGATGTACGCCACCGCGCCGGGGTTGTATCGCATGACCCACTGCATATCAATGATATTGCCAACATTCAGCAGCACCACAGATTTTTTGAAATGACGGCAAACCAGCGCCAGCATATTTTCCTCGCCCTCGGTTAGCAGAAAGCTGCCGGGAGTATTGCTATTGTCCTGGTCTTCCCCTGCCGTGCGACCGATGACAATAAACGCCGTTTCGGCACGCTGGGCCGCAGCGCGGACAAAGTCTTCATCCAGCGGCATTTCCGGCTGAAACCACGGTTCCTGTGCCCAGCCGGTTCCCATCTCGTAAGGGTGTTCCGCCAGCCATGCTGCATAGCGGGCCTGCACCTCGGCATCCAGCTGGTAACCGTCCGGACCGCCCAGCACTTCGGGGAGGTTCGGCACATGGGCGGTGTTCACCAGCCCGCCGGACCCTGTGCCGCTTTGGTAGTAGTGAAATTGCGCGTACCCAAATAAAGCCGCTCTGCCGCCGGAAACCAGTGGTAAAACAGCCTCATTTTTCAGCAGAACAATACCCTCTGCCACAGCCTGGCGAGCCAGCGCTGCATAACGGGACATTTCCAACATTGTATTTTTCATCATACTGAAACTCCGATCCTGATAGATTGTAAATTCCAGCGCCACACTTAGTTATAATACACTATTTTCAGGATTTAGCAAGAAGTTCCTACGCGAGAAAGAAAGTTTTATTTGTCTTTGAAAAAAGTAAAAAGTTTTAGGCAATACCGCATAATTCTAAGTGCCGATACGGCGAGCGAGGTGCGGCAGATGCCAAGCCAAAAGCGCAGATAATACTGGATGCTGCAAAGGTGAGCGCCGCCAGTGGCGGAAACAGCGAACCGAAGCAGGGGCAGCGGTCGCAGAGTGCGAGGGGCTTTTGCCCCCGAAGCACGATGCGGGTACCGCAACCCGACATTATCGAGCATTTTGGCAACGCAGATACCGTGCCGCAGCCGCCGGAGCGGTGCTTAAGCCGTCAGGCGGGAATTGTGCGGTGTTGCCCCAACATATCATTTATTAAAAAGACTAATTCGGTGGCTCCTTCTTTGTATAGTTCATTCTTTTTTCCTCTGCTTTTCCTTTTCTTATCTACAAACATCTTTTTATTTGCTTCCCAGTTTTACGGCAACAGTTTTGTAGACTTCGGTACCTGTTGCTATACCTATAACTCAAGCATTGTCGCTGTTGCTAAAAGTTCTATTGCAGCTGTTCTGTTTTCGCCTGTTTCAAAACGTTTTCATTTGTCTTTTTTTCTTGCTTCCTCATAAAGCAGCATCCCATACCGGAGATTTTTACCGCACATTTTTTCATGAATTGCTTTCTCGCGCTGCCTGTCTGCCCGCTTCTCTGGAATTAAGCAGAGATTTTTACCGAGAAAATTTTGGTGTCGTAAAGTCCATCTACTCCACCCTATCATCCTTTTCTTCACATTCTGCTTTATAATAGGTTGGTTTTTAGCCACCTTTTCTTTGCCGCTTCCTTTCCCTCCATCATCCCGTTCTGTCCAACACTTTTTCGGCCATTTCTTCCGTGATTTTTAAGGCAATACCGCATAATTCTAAGTGCCGATACGGCGAGCGAGGTGCGGCAGATGCCAAGCCAAAAGCGCAGATAATACTGGATGTCTTATCGAGCATTTGGG
>ENA-OQAJ01000718-OQAJ01000718.1-human-gut-metagenome-genome-assembly--contig:-NODE-718-length-10192-cov-2.312568_pt1 | contig 10192 bp, 12 predicted proteins | sample MGYA00242736_ERZ504529 | MGnify/ENA primary metagenome ERZ504529 (study PRJEB26092, sample SAMD00036275) | human gut metagenome | host: Homo sapiens | study: EMG produced TPA metagenomics assembly of...
TACCACGCCGCAGCGTCGTGCTCGGCGCCGGGATCGTACATACCTTGGGAATCATGGATCGTGAGATCTAACGGGGCGTGGAAAGTCACCGAAACCACCTTCAATGTTTTTGGGCAAGAAAAAGTCTTGCGGTTCTTTAATGCGTGGTTTAGAATACCGCGCCCCTGTATCAAATACGTTTCGCGTGTCCATATAACGAATACTCGGAAAAGTCAAGACTGTTTTTTCTTGGGAAAATGTGGAGGATATGTGTTGGGTTGTGGTGGTTGCCGGTATCGATGCGTGTCGTTATGCTGGTGGTTGTCCGAAGAGTACAGGGGAGCCGATGTGGCTGAGATGGGCGTTTGCCCGGACCTTATGACCTGAACAGGGTAGTGCCTGCGTAGGGATGTTACGAACGGTGCGCGTGCGCGTCTTCTCTGTGCTGACGGCTGGTGTTTGGCCGTGTGTTTCGTGGAAAGAGAAGGGATTTGGCGTGTCTGATGCGTCGCAGGTGCCTGAGCAGCTTGGTTCGGGTTCGAAGAAGTTGACTCCGAAGAATGTGCTGCTGGGTTTGCAGCATGTGTTGGTGTCCAATGTGTGGCTTGATCCGGTGTTTGTGGCTGGTGCCATTGGCTTGCCGTTGGCGTTGTCGTCAAATATGGTGAATGCCATTTTCATTGTGTCTGGTTTGGTCACATTGATTCAGGCCACGAGGTTGGTGCGTTTGCCGATTGTGCAGGGTCCGTCCGCCGCGTTCGATGCGTTGATGATCGCTGCGGGCACTGCTGGTTCGTTGGCTGCCGCTGGTACGTCGATTTTTGTCAGTTCGCTGATTTTCTTGGTGCTGTGTCTGACCCGTGTGATTGAGAAGATGCGTTTTCTGTTCGCGCCGATGGTGTCGGGCGTGATTATTTTTCTGGTTGGCGTTTCGCTGTCGAGTTTCACGTTGAGCGAGTTTCTTGGTGGCGCTCCCGGCGATGATGGTTTTGCCGATCCGAAGACGTTGGCCGTGTCTATCGTGACTTGCGTGCTGGTGGTGGTGCTTTCCCAGTTCGGCAAGGGTATGGTCAGGGCGCTTTCCTATCTGATTGCTCTGGTTGCCGGCACTGCGCTTTCGATGGTATTTGGCATGGCTGATTTTTCCGGTGTCGCGTCGAAGCCTTGGTTTGGTCTTCCTCAGATTATGCCGTATGGCGGTTTGACTTTGATGCGGCGGTGTTTGTGCCGTTCTTCATCGCGTATATGGTTGCGATTATGGAGGCGCTTGGCGTGTATCAGGCGGCCAGTGAGATCCAGGGCGTCAAGCTTGAGGATCGTCAGGTTCGTTATGGTTTGGCCGGCGAGGCTGCCGGTTCCGCGATTTCTTCGCTGATCGGCGGTTTCACCACTACCGCGTATCCGCAGAATGTCGCGTTGCTTAAGGTCACGGATGAGGGCAAGACCCGTACCCGTGTGCCGGTGATCATCGCCGGCGTGGTGTTTGTGGTTCTTGGTTTCATTCCGAAGGCCGGAGCGGTATTGTCGTTGATTCCTTCCCCTGTGATCGGCGGCATTTTCCTGCCGGCCGCGGCAAGCCTGATCAGCACGGGCTTCAATACGCTGCGCAAGGTGGAGTCGGACGACCGTTCCCAGGCGGTCATTGGATTGTCCCTGCTGTTGGGCATCGCGCTGCCGAGCGCGTTGAGCGGCTTGGAGGGCGGCGCTCACGTGTTCTTCTCCAATTCGATTCTGGTTGGGGCGTTCTGTGTGGTGATTCTCAAGGCACTGCTGATCGACCTGCCGAATCTGATCAATCGTCGTAAAGGAAACAGCGAAGCTGAAGTTCCGTCGCAGATCTGATTTGCTTTCGAATATCAGTATCGTTTATAGAAAGGAATACCGCATATGACATCAATGTCGTTGGGTGCCGACGCGCAGGAAGTCAAGGCAAACGTGCTTGAGTTCATCGAAAAGTATGGTTGCGAGGTCGCTCCGGATGAGGCGTTCGACGCGCTCGCACATAAGATTTTCGCTTTCCAGTTTGCCCATAACATGCAGTATCGCGCGTATTGCATGTCTCGTAGGGTGACTCCGCAGATGTTGTCGGATTGGATGGATATTCCGCCGATGCCGGTGGATGGGTTCAAGATGCTGACGCTCACTTCGGTGCCTGAAGATGATTGCGAGGCAGTGTTCATGACCAGCGGCACTACGCATCCGGGTCAGCGTGGACGCAACTATCATCCTGATCTTGAGGTGTGGGATGCGTCGATGATCGGCCCGTTCCGTCATTTCATCATGCCTGACCGTGAGCGCATGCGTATCGCGGTGCTCTCCCCTGCCTGGGAGATGAATCATAATGGTTCGTTGGCCCGTTATCTGACGCGTGCGGTGGAGCAGTGCGGCAGCGAGGGCAGCGGCTTCTTCTTCCATGAGGATGGTTTGGACTTCGCTGGTGTGGAAAAGTTCCTTGATCAGTCGGTGGCGGACGGCGAGCCGGTGATGCTGATGGGCGCTTCGTCCGCGTATCTGTATCTGCTTGACTATCTTGCCGAGCGGGGCAAAACCTATGCGTTGGCGAAGGATTCGCGTGTTTTCGATACCGGTGGTTTCAAGAGCACGAAAACCGATATGACCGTCGATGATTTGTATGCGAAGTTCCTTGAGGTGTTTGGCGTCGCACGCACGCATTGCGTGAACATGTACGGTATGACGGAGTTGAGTTCGCAGATTTACGATCAGAATCTGCTGTCGTACTATACGGATGGTTCGTCGAATTATCTGAAGGCGACGCCGTCGTGGGTTCGTTCCGTGTTCCTCGATCCGGCGACGCTCACGCTGTCGCCGATGGCGAGCAGGGGGTGATCGCGCATTACGATTTGGCGAATTGGAATTCCTGTCTGGCGATTCTGACCGAAGATCTTGGCGTGCGCACCGATTCCGGTTACGAGCTCAACGGTCGTGCGAAGGGTGCGGAGGCACGCGGCTGCTCCATCGCCGTCGACGAGGTGATGGCGGCAAACGCATGAGCGTCATCGATATTTTCCATGCGCCGCGCGGCTTCGTATTTGAGGATTTCGAAACACGCGGCGTTCTCACCGACCGCGGTGAGGTCACGTTGCGTTATCCGGTACTCACGCCTGAGACTGTCCAAGATTTGTGCGAGACAACGCGTTGCAATCGATCGCAGACATTGGCAGCATATTCCGTCGAATACATCGTCGACATCATCGGCGAGGCGGTGGAATTGTGGACGAATCCCGATTATGAGGGTCGCCAGATAGCGGAGTCTCTGATTCCCTCCATCACCGACTATGACGCGACGATGACGCGTATCGAACTGAAAACGTTACATGCGCATGTTCCGCAGACGCGAACTATTGCGTTTTCTTGATGACGAACTGCCAAGCCCGCGCATGCTGGACGAATACCGACCGAACAAGTCCGGCGGATACACGCGCCTGTACGGGCCGGACTTGACATTCCACGTGTTTTCCAGCAATGTTCCCGGCATTCCCGTATGGAGCATGACCATGAGTCTGCTGACGAAAAGCGCGATCATCGGCAAATCATCGTTCGACGAACCGCTGATGCCCGTACTGTTCGCTCGTTCTCTGACACAGATCAACCCGGATCTCGCCGACGTATTGGCCATAGTGCCGTGGCGCGGCGGCACGGTAGAGCTTGAAGACGTGGCGATCGGCGAAGCGAACGCCGTGATCGCCTACGGTTCGTCGCACACCACCGAGGCGATCCGTCCACGCGTGAGCGCGGGCAAACCGTTCCTCAGCTATGGCGCACGCATCGGCTTCTCACTCATCGGACGTGAAGCGCTACGCGCGGACACTCACGTGCAAACCGTGCACCGTATGGCCGTGGACGTGGCCACCTACGACCAGCAAAGCTGCCTGGCGCCGCAAACCATCTTCGTGGAACGCGGCGGAGCCATCTCCCCCGCTCAGACGGCGGAACTGCTCGCCAGCGAACTCGACTCGCAACAACGCAAATATCCACGATCAACCCCTTCCGACACGGAATCCCTCGCCATCCGCAGGGCACGCTCTCAAACCGAGATGCAAGCGCTGTTCATGACGTCCATGACTCCAGACAGCGCCGCACAGGCCGACCCACAGGCACCGTTCGTCATCGAATCGCCGCAAGGCACCGACTGGACCGTGCTCTACTACCCCAATACCAGCAGTCTCCCCTCGTTGGGGACACCGCTCAACCGCACCATTAACATCGTCGCCGTGGACCAACTCAAACACGCGCTGCCCACACTGAAATCCTACCGCGAGTGGCTGCAAACCTGTGCGATCGCCACAAGCTCATCCAGACTGTTCGCACTCGCGCAACAAGTGGGCGAATACGGCATCGACCGCATCTGCCCCGTCGGAGAAATGAACCGCGCGAAATCCGGATGGCACCACGACGGCGGATTCAACATCCTCGACCTCGTCAGAGCCGTCGACATCGAACGCAACACCGACCGTTACGCCGACACCTTCGACATCGACTACGAATAATCCCAAAGGACCTTACGTGAACCAGCAATCCGAACACCGGGCACTCACCGGCAAAACCGCCATCATCACCGGCGCAAGCCGAGGCATCGGCGCCGCAATCGCACTCAGACTCGCACAACTCGGCGCCAACGTGACCATCGACTACCTAGCAACGACGAACGCGCCCAACACACCAACAACACATCGAAAACGAAGCGGACGCACAAGGACGCGTCATCACATGCAAAGCCGACGTGACCGACGAAACCCAAGTCAACGAACTCGCACAAACCACAGCCAACACCTTCGGCGGCATCGACATCCTCATCAACAACGCGCTCAGCCACTACTCGTTCGACCCACGCAACCGCAACACCTTCAGCAACACCAGCTGGAACGACTACGCGACCCAACTCGAAGGATGTCTCAAAGGCACCTACAACACCTGCACGACCGCGCTGCCCTACATGCGACGCCAATCATGGGGACGCATCGTCAACATCTCCAGCAACCTCGTAGACAGCCCGATCGTCCCCTACCACGACTACGTCGCAGCCAAAGGAGCACTCATCGGATTCACGCGCTCGCTGGCGCAGGAGGCCGGAGCGTGGGGCGTCACGGTGAACGCCATCGCGGCCGGTTTGACCGTGGGCACGGATTCGAGCCGCGCCACCACCGAAGACATCCGCGAGCGCATCATCGCGCAGACGCCTTTGGGCAGGCTTGCCACGGCTGATGATATTGCGGGCGGTGTGGCGATGCTGGTTGGCGAGGACGCTCGTTTCGTCACCGGTCAGACGTTGCATGTCGATGGCGGACTCACGATGCGCTGATTACGAACATCCGGTGACAGCCTCGTTCTAGGCTCTATGCCATCGGGCCTGGAATGCAACAACCTGCATCCGAGGCCCGTTTCAATCTGCACACTGTATCCACCCATACCAAGATGGATCATCTAAAACCAATTCGTCAGAGGATTATCGGCATTACAACGAGCAGGCGTCGAAGAAACGCTCGATGACGGTGTCGTTGAGCAAGCGTCCGGTTCGGGTTGGAATCACACGTCCGTCACGGATAACGATAAGGCCTTCGTCTTCCATGGGCTGGATGCGAGCCATATCAACCATGTTTCCAAGGCGACTCAAATCCAGACCCTCACGTATGCGCAGACCAAGCATGATGATTTCTTCGAGGTTCTCCTCGTTGGAGATTCGTTCGCTTCCCGACCATGGCACATTATCATCGTTGATAGCCTGCCCCCACATGCGAGGATGCGCAATATCCCAGCTGCGCAAGCCCGACGATTTGACCGTTTCAGATGTTTCAGCCGACGCGGACTGTTCAACATCCATCACATTGCCGTAATGGCTGTGTGCGCCGGGACCGAGCCCCGCCCAATCAACATTGCGCCAATAGCCAAGATTATGTTGCGATTCATAACCAGGACGTGCCCAATTGCTGATCTCATACCATTCAAGACCGGCCGCGCTCAACAGATCGTCGGCGATCTCATATTTGGTTGCCTCATCGTCATCATCGGGCGTAGGCAATGTTCCTGCCGCAATCTGACGTCCCATTTTCGTGTTCGGCGCAACGGTCAACGCATATGCCGAAATATGGTCAACACCCAAGTCGATCGCCGTCCGTACGGAAACACGCCAATCGTCGAGACTCTCCCCCGGCGCACCGTAAATCAAATCCACGCTGGAACGCATGCCGGCAGCATTTGCCGCTGCGATTCCCGCCGCCACATTGGCCGGGGTATGCGTACGATCCAATGTTTTCAGCACGCTTGGCACAGCCGACTGCATGCCGAAAGAGATGCGGTTGAATCCGCCGTCCGCGAGTTCCTTCACGTAATCGGCGTTCACCGTGTCCGGATTCGCTTCGGTGGTGATTTCCGCATTGTCGGCAATGCCCCACGTGTCACGCACGGCATTCAACATGGCGACCAGATCCGAGGCTTTCAGAATCGTGGGAGTGCCACCGCCGAAAAAGACGGTGGCCGCTTCCGGTTCGTTAACGCCATGCGCGATCTGCCAATCATGGACGATTGACATCTCGCGAATCACCATATTGGCGTAATTGCCACGCGAAGCGCCCGCTCCCATGTCGACAGCGGTATACGTGTTGAAATCACAGTACCCACAGCGCCGTATGCAGAACGGCACATGAATGTAGGCTTCGAACATCAGCCTTCGGTTTTCTGGGCGGCGCGAATCTTGTCTTTGGTGTCGCGGTCGTTGCCTGCGTCTCCGGTCGACAATGCGGCGATGAATGCCTCCTGCGGCACCTCGACATGGCCGAGCATCTTCATACGCTTCTTGCCGGCCTTCTGCTTTTCGAGCAGCTTGCGCTTACGGGAAATATCGCCGCCATAACACTTGGCGAGCACGTCCTTGCGCAGTGCGCGAATGTTCTCACGTGCGATAATGCGGGAGCCGATGGCGGCCTGAATCGGAATTTCGAACTGCTGGCGAGGAATGAGCTCACGCAACTTCTTCGTCATCATCACGCCGTAGGAATACGCCTTATCCTTATGCACGATGGCGCTGAACGCATCGACCTTCTCACCCTGGATGAGAATATCGACCTTCACCAGATCGGCGGACTGTTCGCGTCCTCATGGTAGTCGAGCGACGCATAGCCCTTGGTGCGGCTCTTCAACTGGTCGAAGAAGTCGAACACGATTTCGGCCAACGGAATGCGATAATGCATTTCCACACGGTCGGCGGAAATATATTCCATAGTGCCCATCTGTCCACGATGGTCCTGGCACAAGTCCATAACCGCGCCGATGAATTCCTTCGGAGTGATGATGTCGGCGGCAACCACCGGTTCGACGATCTGCTTGATCTTGCCGTCGGGGAATTCGCTCGGATTGGTCACACGATGCACGGAATTGTCTTCCGCGGTGACCTCGTATGGCACGTTCGGTGCGGTGGAGATCAAGTCGAGATCGAATTCGCGGCTCAGTCGTTCGGTCACGATTTCCATATGCAGCAGGCCAAGGAAGCCGCAGCGGAAACCGAACCCAACGCCACGGACGTTTCCGGCTCGTAGATCAAAGCCGCGTCGTTGAGCTTGAGCTTGTCGAGCGCCTCACGAAGTTCCGGATACTGCGCGTTGTCGATTGGGAACAGGCCAGCGTAGACCATGGGCTGCGGGTCACGATAGCCTTCGAGCGGATCGGCCGCAGGCTTGAGCGCGGAAGTGATGGTGTCGCCCACCTTGGACTGGCTGACGTCTTTCGCGCCGGTGATAACATAACCGACCTCACCCGCACCAAGCGCCTTCGTAGGCATCATGTCTGGGCTGATCACGCCGATTTCAATCGGATCATGGGTCATGCCGATACCCATCATGTGCAGTTTCTCACGGGAACGCAACTCGCCATCGACCATACGAATGTAGGTGACGATGCCGCGGTAGGAGTCGTAGACGGAGTCGAAGATCAGCGCACGCGCGGGAGCTTCCGGATCGCCGGTTGGTGCAGGAACGTCGGCAACAATGCGGTCGAGCAGTTCGGTCACGCCTTCACCGGTTTTACCGGACACGCGCAGCACTTCGGAAGGATCGCAACCAATCAGGCCTGCGATTTCCTCGGCATGCTTGTCTGGTTCCGCGCTGGGAAGATCGATTTTGTTCAGTACAGGATGATGGCCAGATCATGGTCGATGGCCATATACAGGTTCGACAGGGTCTGCGCTTCGATGCCCTGCGTCGCGTCGACAAGCAGCACTGCGCCTTCGCATGCGGCGAGAGCGCGGGAAACCTCATAAGTGAAATCGACGTGGCCTGGAGTGTCGATCATGCCGAGGGTATATTCAGTGCCGTCGAACGTCCACGGCACGCGCACAGCCTGCGATTTGATGGTGATGCCACGCTCCTGCTCAATATCCATACGATCCAGGAAACGATCACGCATCTCACGTTCGGGCACGATGCCGCTGAGCTGCAGAATACGGTCTGCCACCGTGGACTTGCCGTGATCGATATGCGCGATGATGCAGAAATTGCGAATCAACGACTGATCGGTGAAACCGGGCTGGTTATGCTGCTGGCCCACGCCATCCTCCTCTTGAAATATTCGACGCAAACGATTCTAACTGCTAGTATCGGCATGGTGAGTCGCGACACTCCTAAGCCCGTTGGCAATTTATCCGCGCGCATGTTATCATCATCGTTTGTATGTCCTTATAGAAAACGTCGTTTTGGAGAAATAGTGGCAAACATTAAGTCGCAGAAGAAGCGCGTTCTCACCAACGAGAAGGCCCACAAGCGCAACGTGGCCGTGAAGTCCAGCCTGAAGACTGCCGTTCGAGCGCCAGCCCGTGAAGCTATCGCCGCCGGCGATAAGTCCGCAGCAGAAGCCGCCTACAAGGTCGCAGCTCAGAAGCTCGACAAGGCTGCTGGCGCTGGCGTGATTCACAAGAACCAGGCTGCTAACCGCAAGTCCGGTCTTGCCGTGGCCATCAACGCTCTCTGAGTTTTAGAAGCTCACAGCTAACGAAAATCCCGCAGGTTTTTCCTGCGGGATTTTTGTTACGCAAATGTCTTCCGTTTAATTACCATCTCACTGTCGCTACCTACGCTTGTCACACTTGCGTTTGTCGGAATCCTTATCAGAATGAATGACCGGTCGTTTCAAATATTTCGCTTCACTTGGCAGATATGTATTATGACGCACCAACGCTCCCGGAAGCTGAATGTCGAAAATCACCGATACCAATCGCATGCTGACCATCAATGCGACGATCAGCAGATCAAGCACCACTTCGGCTGGAAAACTGACGATTCCAGCGTCCACGCCTTTGCAGACAAGCACCGTCAGTACGCACCCCACGGCAGATGGAACCGCATACCAATGTTTGTCACGAATCACCATCGGCACTTCGTTGATGAGCATGTCTCGAATCAGGCCACCTCCAAGCGCGGTGAACATGCCGAGAAAAAACCGCGGTCATGCCTGACGTGTGGTACATCATGGCTTTGCTGGTACCGTTGACCGCATACAATCCCAATGCCAGAGCATCCAACGACAGCATGGACCATTTGAGCCTGTTGATTTCGGGATGGCACACCGCGACGGCCACCGAAGCCAGCAGAGCAACGATCACCAGTCCTTTATCCGACACGCCTACCGGTGGCGCGATGCCCAGCAGCACGTCACGGATGATTCCTCCGCCCAATGCGGTGAGCCATGTGGTGACGAGAATCGCGAAGATATCGTAGCCTTTGCGCACGGCGGCAAGTCCGCCGCACATGCCGCAGCAGAACGTCGCCAAATATTCAATCCCCCAAAAGAAGGCATTACTCTCCACGCCACCGACATGCTTTCCCATCCTTTTCCCTTCCCTCACTTCCCTCACTCTCGGATTTCGCGACTTCCCATCGTACACAATAAGCCGAGGGGCGGGAAACATGGTGTTCGACCGTAGGCTTGGCCGAACGGCCTTGAGTATGTCGAATACCATGTTCCCCGCCCCTCGGCGGACTTTGAACTATAAGTCAGTCGCGAAAAATCAGCAGACCTTCCACATCCAGTTGTGCGGATCCTCGATCTCGCCAAGCTGGATGCCCAGCAGCTGGTTGCGCAGGTTCACGGTGAATTCGCCGGAGTTGCCGTCGGCAACGGTCACGTCGAACTTCTCGGACTGAAACGACCGATCGGGGTGGATGATGGCTGCGGTACCGCAAGCGAACACCTCGGATGACTTCCGCCG
>ENA-OQAJ01000719-OQAJ01000719.1-human-gut-metagenome-genome-assembly--contig:-NODE-719-length-10187-cov-3.348410_pt1 | contig 10187 bp, 13 predicted proteins | sample MGYA00242736_ERZ504529 | MGnify/ENA primary metagenome ERZ504529 (study PRJEB26092, sample SAMD00036275) | human gut metagenome | host: Homo sapiens | study: EMG produced TPA metagenomics assembly of...
TACCAGTCATGGTCAAGCTCTGCTATGCCATCGCCGGTGTAGTCGCCATTATCGGCGCCATCTCCGTTTACATCGCCATGAACAACGAAGAGCAGGATGTCAAAAAGAAGATCATGATGGTGGTTGGTGCATGTCTTTTCCTGATTGCAGCAGCACAGGCTCTTCCTTTGTTTTTCGGCATTGACGCATAAAAGTACCGAGGGATGAAAAGCAAGGAAACACGTTATCCGGACTATCCGCTGTTCAAGGGGCTGCAACGTCCTCTTGAAGTGATGGGATTGCAGGGCCGCTACATCTATTGGGCGGCAGGAACGGCAGGCGGAGCATCGCGGGCTTCATAGCCGCTTACTGCCTTGCCGGATTCGTGGCCGGACTGGCCGCGCTGACAGTCATTCTGTCGGTGGGCATCGTGCTAATCATCTTCAAGCAGCGGAAAGGTCTGCACAGCAAGAGAACGGACCGAGGCGTGTTCGTCTATGCCTACTCGCGTAAGGTCTGACAAAATTAAACCATCACAGCAATGTGTGGCTATATTGAATGTTGAACGCGGGTAGGTTCGTATGAGATACGGGCCTACCCCTATTTAATTGAACGTATATTGAAATGACCCTATACATTATCCTGATTTTCGTTGCCTTATGCGCGGGTATGGCCATATCCGTCCATGCGTTCGGTACCGGAGGCAAGCGTAAGCGTATCTTTCAGGACATCTATTTCTCGGTGGAAGACACGGAAGGCGTGGGTGTCCTGTACACCAAGACGGGCGAATATTCCGCCATGCTGAAGATCGAGAATCCGGTACAGAAGTATTCGGCGAACATAGACAGCTACTACGATTTCACGCATCTGTTCTCCGCCCTTGCCCTGACCTTGGGAGAAGGTTATGCCATTCACAAGCAGGACATCTTCGTGAGGAAGCGTTTTTGTCAACGAGGATACCGGGAAGCAGGAGTTCCTTTCTGAATCGTATTTCCGGTATTTCAAGGGAAGGGCGTACACGGACAGCATGTGTTACCTGACCATCACGCAGGAAGCCAGGAAAAGCCGCCTTTTCTCGTTCGACAACAAGAAATGGCGTGATTTCCTTGTCAAGATCCGCAAGGTACAGGACCAGTTGCGGGACAGCGGCGTGCAGGCGCGTTTTCCTGAACAAATCCGAGGCAAGCGATTACGTGGACCGGTATTTCGCCATGAACTTCAAGGACCGTATTATCTCGATGACGAACTTCAAGTCGGACGACGAGAGCGTCTCGATGGGTGACAAGCGCTGCAAGGTGTACAGTCTCGTGGACGTGGACTGCATCTCGCTGCCTTCGATGATCAGACCCTATACCAATATAGAAGTGAACAACACGGAAATGCCCGTGGATCTTGTCTCGGCCATTGACAGCATTCCGAATGCCGATACAGTGGTCTATAACCAGGTCATCTTCCTTCCCAACCAGAAGCGTGAACTTTCGCTGCTGGACAAGAAGAAGAACCGGCACGCGAGCATTCCCAACCCGAGCAACCAGGCAGCGGTCGAAGACATAAAAACGTGTACAGGAGGTGATTGCCCGCGAGAGCAAGCAGCTCGTGTACAGCCATTTCAACCTTATAGTGGCCGTGTCCGGCGATACGGACCTGCAGAAGTGTACGAATCATCTGGAGAATGCTTTCGGTAGAATGGGAATCCATATTTCCAAACGAGCCTACAACCAGCTGGAGCTGTTCGTCGGCTCGTTCCCGGGCAACTGCTACAGCCTGAATGAAGAGTATGACCGGTTCCTGACCCTATCGGACGCGGCGATGTGCCTGATGTACAAGGAACGTGTGCAGCACAGCGAAGACACCCCGGTGAAAGTCTATTACACTGACCGCCAGGGAGTGCCTGTCGCCATCGACATCACCGGCAAGGAAGGCAGACAGAAGCTGACGGACAACTCGAACTTTTTTGCCCTCGGGCCGAGCGGTTCCGGGAAATCCTTCCACATGAACTCTGTCGTGCGCCAGCTGCACGAACAGGGTACAGACATCGTAATGGTCGATACCGGAAACTCCTACGAGGGATTGTGCGAGTATCTGGGAGGCAAGTACATCAGCTACACGGAGGAACGCCCCATCACGATGAACCCGTTTCGTATCCACAAGGAAGAGATGAACGTGGAAAAGGCCGGCTTCCTAAAGAATCTTGTCCTGCTGATCTGGAAGGGCACGCAGGGAACAGTCACGAAGACGGAAGACCGTCTGGTGGAAAATGTAATCACCGATTATTACGATGCGTATTTCAACGGCTTCGACGGCTTCACGCCCATGCAGCGGGAAGACCTGAGAAAAAGCCTCGCCATAGACGAACGCAACCGTGACGGGAACCGTGAGGAAAGCGAGCAGGAACGGAACAGCCGTATCGAGTGCATGATAGACGAATGGAACGCAGGCGCAAGGAGTTGAAGGTGGAAGAACTCTCGTTCAATTCATTTTACGAATACTCCGTCCAGCGTATTCCGGACATCTGTCACGAGAACCACATTTCGGGCATAGACCTCTCGACTTACCGCTACATGATGAAGGACTTCTACAGGGGCGGCAACCATGAAAAAGACCCTGAACGAGAACATGGACAGTTCGCTGTTCGACGAGACCTTCGTGGTGTTCGAGATTGACAGTATAAAAGGATGATCCGCTGCTGTTCCCGCTTGTCACGCTGATAATCATGGACGTGTTCCTGCAGAAGATGCGAATCAAGAAGAACCGCAAGGTGCTTGTCATCGAGGAAGCCTGGAAAGCCATTGCCAGTCCGCTGATGGCCGAGTACATCAAGTTCATGTGTGCGCCCGTACAAGCTGCTTAGTAAATATCCCACTGGCAAGGGATTAGGTAAGTGTTCTTTGAAAAACCTATCATCACCCGACTTATCCGAAAGGGAAACCGGACGGGGAGTGTAGCATGTCGGGAACGTCGTAAGTCAGTCAGTTACCAGACTGCCACTGAACGGCAAGATGAAACGATGGATATGAGGATGAAAACCGAATTGTTTGAACGACAGTCCGAGCTGCTCTACTTGAAGGCTATGACGTAAGGTAACTGAAATCGTCATACTGCGGTACTGCTCCGGTGTATAGGTACGGACGCAAGCAAGAACTTGCCGCAGAGCAACCATGATAAATGGTAAAGGACGGAAATCGCATCCGACAATCCATCATGCCAACAGTTACTAAGTAAGTAAACGGGGATTACCTAAACCGGAACGCCGTAAGGCTATGAGGTGCAGACCTCTGAATATCCGGCACGGTAACGGAGCCTCCGTAGTAGTCCGGGCAGGGTAACGCCCTGCACATGGCGAAGGGAGGCAGCTAATTTTCTTTAATACAATTTAATGGATAATGTGAGAGACATTATGAGAAGTCCGGAAAGAGTATTAAACAGTCTGAACGAACACAGTAAGGATTCGAGCTACAAGTTCGAACGCCTTTACCGGATTCTGTTCAACGAAGAGTTGTTCTATGTTGCCTACCAAAAGATCGCATCGAACGGAGGCAGTACGACCAAAGGCTCCGACGGTCGCAGTATCGACGAGATGAGCCTTGCCCGGATCGAAACGCTGATAGCCTCGTTGAAAGACGAAAGTTATCAGCCTCACCCGTCGCGGAGGGTGCATATCCCGAAGAAAAACGGGAAAACGCGCCTCTGGGAATACCGGCTTTTGAAGACAAGCTGGTGCAGGAGGTAGTCCGCATGATTCTGGAAGCCATTTACGAGGGACATTTTGAGACCACCTCGCACGGTTTCGACCTAAACGGAGCTGTCACACTGCATTACTTCATATTCAAAAGACGTTCAGCGGGGCGAAATGGTTTATCGAGGGCGACATCAAAGGGTTCTTCGACAACATTGACCATGATGTACTTGTCGGAATCCTGCGGGAGCGCATTTCAGATGACCGTTTTATCCGTCTGATACGGAAATTCCTGAAAGCGGGATACGTCGAGGATTGGACGTTTCACAACACTTACAGCGGAATGCCGCAGGGAGGTATCGTCAGCCCGATTCTGGCGAATATATACCTCGATAAATTAGACAAGTACGTGAAAGAGTATATCCGACATTTCGACATGGGAACCAAACGCAGGCCGGGCAAAGAGAGCAACGATTTGGCCAATGAACGAAAACGGACTGTGCGGAAACTGAAAAAGATAAAAGACGGGACTGAGAAGGCGCTTTGGTCGCAAGACTCAAAGCCATCGAACAGGAACGTGCAGCATTTCCAAGCGGAGATGAAATGGACGGAAGTTACCGCAGGCTCAAATACATCCGTTACGCCGACGATTTTATTCTGGGTGTAATCGGTAGCAAAGAGGATGCACTGCGGATAAAGGAGGATATTAAATCATTCCTATCCGAAAGCCTCGCCCTCGAACTGTCCGAAGAAAAGACGCTGATAACCCATACGGGTAAATCGGCGAAATTTCTCGGATATGAGATTACGGTAACACGGAACAATCATCAACGACGGGATGTGCAAGGACGTCTGCGACGCACCTACGGCAAGCGTGTCCGGCTGAATGTCAGCATGGCAACGCTGCGGGACAAACTTCTGGAATACGGAGCTATGGAAATCAAGCTCCGCAACGGGAAAGAGATTTGGAAACCCAAATGCCGTTCAGGATTGATATTCAACGACGATCTTGAAATCCTCGACCGATACAATCGGGAAACAGTGGGATTTTGCAACTATTACCTGATCGCCAACAACTGCGTCGTACTGCACAACTTCAGATATATCATGGAGTACAGCATGTATAAAACATTTGCGGGCAAATATAGGAGCACGGTACGAAAAATCAACAAAAAGTACCGTCTCAACAAACTGTTCACCGTAAAGTACGAGCAGAAAGGGGTAATCAAGTCCCGAACCTTTTACAAGACAAGTTTCAAACGCCGGACAACGGCGTTCAACGGAAGCTGCGACATCGAACCGTACTCTATTGCAGACGTGAGCCGAACCAATTTGACGGACAGGCTCAAAGCGGAAAAATGCGAATTGTGTGGGGCAACGGGCAAGCTGATTATGCACCATGTCCGCAACCTCAAAGACCTGAAAGGGAAAGAGAGTTGGGAATGGCTCATGTCAGCCCGCAGACGCAAGACCATTGCGTTGTGTCCGAGTTGCCACAGGCTGCGGCATCTGGGAAAAGTTTAGACTGAGAAAAATTAGCGGAGAGCCGGATACGCCGAGAGGTGTAAGTCCGGTTCGGGGGCGAGTTCTTGGAAACCTGCCGTAGAAATACGGTAAGGCGCCGGGTGCTTAGCCTACACAAGACTGTCCGAAAGTATTTCGGGGAAGCGATTGTGGTAACGCAGGAAGTGGAAGATATTATTTCTTCCCCTATCGTGAAAGAGAGTATCATCAATAACTCGGACTGCAAAATACTGTTAGACCAAAGAAAATATCTCAACAAGTTCGACAGCATACAGAACCTCTTGGGACTGACCGACAAGGAGCGTTCGCAGATATTGTCTATCAACATGGCGAACCACCCCGGACGGAAGTACAAGGAAGTTTTCTTCTCGCTGGGCGGCACACAATCGGCGGTATATGCCACGGAAGTTTCGTTGGAAGAATATTACACCTTCACAACAGAGGAAAGCGAGAAAATGGAACTGTTCGCTCTTGCCGAGAAGCTGGACGGCAACCTTGAACTGGCTATCAAGCGGCTTGCAGAAAGCAAAAGAAATCCCCAATCATCAACAACTTAAAAAATTAGGAACATGAAATGGATTGACAATCTGATATACACGCTATTGTCCGCCTGCCTGCTGGCGGGCTGCGAGGACAGCGGAAGTAAGGAGCTGGAAAGGATGCAGGGCTATTGGGTACACGTCAGGGGACACCCGGCTTTCACACTCTCGGAAACGGGCGGCAGATACACCGTCACCCGGAAAGCGAATGTCAGGGGCAGAATACTGGAAACGGCTTACCCGGTAACAGAACGGAACGGCTGCCTGTTCATCGAAACGGGCTTCCGCATACAGTTCACCTATGACAAAAAAGACCGACCGGATAACGCTCATGCCCGGCGGCGAATACAAACGAGTTACAAACCCTGAAAACAAAAAGATAATGAAAAGAACAATTCTCCTTATGGCGGTATGCCTTTGCTTCATCGGCAAGGCATCCGCACAGTGGGTGGTGTCAGACCCCGGCAACTTGGCGCAGGGCATCATCAACACCACCAAGCAGATAGTGCAGACTTCCACCACTGCCAAGAACACGCTGGACGGCTTCATGGAAGCGCAGAAGATTTTCCAGCAGGGTAAAAAATATTACGATGCGCTCAAAGCGGTACACGATGTTGTCAAGGGCGGCATCAAGGTGAAGAAGTCCATTGAGCTGGTGGCGGAAATATCCGAAATCTACGTGCGAAACTATCAGAACATGCTGGCAGACCCGAACTACACGCCGGATGAACTCACCGCCATTTCAGCCGGGTACGCCAAGCTGCTCTCCGAAAGTGCGGACGTGTTGCAGGACTTGAAGAATGTAGTGAACGTGACGGGCATGTCGCTGACGGATGCCGAAAGGCTGGCGGTAATCAACAACGCCTATAAAAGCCTGCTCAACTACCGCAACCTCGTGAACTACTACACCCGAAAGAACATATCCGTGTCCTACCTGCGGGCGAAGAAGAAGAACGACACCGACCGGGTGCTGGCTCTCTACGGCTCGGCGGATGAACGCTACTGGTAACATATAAATCGGTATGCCTATGTTATTAGCAGCGGTGGATTTTGACAACCTGCACCAAGTGTTGCGGGTGCTGTACGATGAAATGATGCCCTTGTGCAGCAACATGACGGGGGTAGCGAAAGGGATAGCCGGGCTGGGAGCTTTGTTCTATGTAGCCGCCAAAGTGTGGCAGTCGCTCGCAAGGGCGGAAGCCATAGACGTGTACCCGCTCCTGCGCCCTTTTGCGTTGGGGCTGTGCATCATGTTTTTTCCAACTTTCGTGCTGGGGACTATCAACACGGTGCTGTCGCCAGTGGTAAAAGGGTGCAACCAGCTTATGGAAACGCAGACTTTCGACATGAACGAGTACCGGGCGCAGAAAGACCGACTGGAATATGAAGCCCTGATGCGAAGCCCCGAAACGGCTTACCTCGCATCGGACGAGGAATTTGACCGACAACTGGAAGAACTGGGCTGGTCGCCCTCCGACATGGTGACTATGACGGGCATGTACATGGACAGGACGGCTTATAATATAAAGAAGTCCGTCCGGGACTGGTTCAGGGAGTTATTGGAAATGCTCTTTCAGGCGGCGGGGCTGATTATAGACACGCTGCGCACGTTCTTCCTAATCGTGTTAAGCATACTGGGTCCGCTGGCGTTTGCGATTTCCGTCTATGACGGTTTCCAAAGCACGCTGACCCGGTGGATTTCACGCTATATCTCCATTTACCTGTGGCTGCCCGTGTCGGACTTGTTCAGCAGCGTGCTGGCACGCATACAAACCCTGATGCTCCAAAAAGACATCGAGCAGCTTTCAGACCCGAATTTCATTCCTGACGGGAGCAGCACCGTGTATATAATCTTCATGATTATCGGCATCGTGGGCTACTTCACCATTCCAACGGTGGCAAGCTGGATAGTGTCGGCTGGCGGTACGTCTGCCTATAACCGCAACGTGGCACGGGCTGGGTCAATCGCCGGGGCGGCGGTCGGTGCGGCTGGCGGAAAGGTTTCGGGAAAACTACTCAAATAAACAACATCAATTTATAGGATATGGAATTTAAGTCATTAACGAACATCGAAACGAGTTTCCGGCAAATCCGGCTCTTTGCGCTGGTATTCATCTGCCTGTGCGCACTGGTGACGGGCTTTGCCGTGTGGAACTCGTACAGCTTCGCCGAAAAGCAGCGGCAGAAGATATACGTCCTCGACAACGGCAAAAGCCTGATGCTGGCACTCTCGCAGGACATGGCACAGAACAGACCCGTGGAAGCGAAGTCGCACGTGCGGCGTTTCCACGAACTTTTCTTCACCTTATCACCCGAAAAGGGGGCTATCGAAAGCAACATCAAACGCTCGTTGTTTCTCGCCGACAAGACCGCTTTCAACTATTACAAGGACTTGGCGGAAAAGGGCTACTACAACCGGGTGATTTCCGGAAACGTCACGCAGACGGTGGAGATTGACAGCGTGAAGTGCGACTTCGACCAGTACCCCTACAAGGTGAACACGTATGCCCGCCAGTTGATTGTCCGGGAAAGCAGCCTGACGGTGCGAAGCCTTGTGACCTCGTGCCGGTTGCTTAACGCCACCCGGAGCGACAACAACCCGCACGGCTTTATCATCGAAGCGTTCACCATTACCGAGAACAAGGATTTGCAGACCATTAAAAGATAGCCTTATGGAGAGAAAACGAAATTACATCGAAAAGGTGCGGACTGGGCGGACGACCGCCTGCGCCGGATGTGCGGACGGATTACGCCGGGCAAAAGGCTGGCGGTTATCCTCGTGATGTTCTTCTTTTTCGGCGGCTTGTCTATCTACATCACCGTTTCATCAATCTACAATATCGGGAAACGGGACGGCAGGCGGCTGCAAATAGAACATATCAAACAACTGCCATTGCAAGGCAATGACACAATCAACAGTATCAACCCCTTAAACAGACCGGAATATGGAAGAAGTACAGAAGAATGAGAACGGCACGACCGTACCGCAGGCGGACGGGAAGCCGAAAAAGGAAGATAAACCCAAACGGGAACTTACCCCGCAGCAGGTGCAGCAGCGCAGGAAAATGATAGTCTTCCCGCTGATGTTCCTTGCCTTTGCAGGGTGCATGTACCTGATATTCGCACCCTCCGGCAAAGAGGACGTGAATGTGGAAAGCGTGGGCGGCTTCAATGCCGACATACCCTTGCCCGCAGAGGACGGGATTATAGCCGACAAGCAAAAGGCTTACGAGCAGGCGGTGACAAACCGCAAACAGCAGGACAAGATACAATCCTTGCAGGACTTCGGTTTCACGCTGGACGATGAAACGGAAGAACCGCAAGCGGAAATCAATCTGATGCCGGAAGAAGATCCGAAGCCACAAAGGGGCGGCGGTGCTTCTTCAAGGGCGGCTTACCGGGACATCAACCGCCAGTTAAGCACGTTCTACGAAACGCCCCCTGTGGACGAGGAAAAAGAGGAATTGAAACGGCAGGTGGCGGAACTGACCGACCGACTGAAACAGCAGCAGAACGCCACGCTACGGCTGACGACCAAATGGCACTCTTGGAAAAAGTCCTACGAGCTGGCGGCAAAGTACATGAACGGGCAGGACGGACAAAGGGGGCAGATTGCCCAAATACCGACAGCCGGGCAGAACGGCGGCGGTATCGGCACTCCGGCTATTCCGGTGCAGGCTATCCGGGAAACGACCGTATCGGGATTGCAGCAGCCCATGAGCGATGCCGACTTCATCCGGGCTTACAGCCAGCCACGAAACTACGGCTTCAACACGGCGGTAGGCACGGGGTACGCTATGGGAAAGAACACGGTAGCCGCCTGCATACACCAAGACCAAACGCTGGTGGACGGGCAGGCGGTGAAACTACGGCTGCTCGAACCCATGCAGGCGGGAAATATCGTTGTGCCGAAGAATACCCTCGTGGCGGGAACGGCAAAAGTGCAGGGCGAACGGCTCGACATACTGGTGTCCTCGATTGAGTACGCTGGCAACATCATCCCGGTGGAACTCGCCGTGTTCGACACGGACGGGCAAAAGGGGCTTTCCGTCCCGTCCTCTATGGAGCAGGAAGCGTTCAACGAAGCTATGGCGAATATCGGAAGCGGGCTGGGTACAAGCATTTCCTTTGCCCAAAGTGCCGGGCAGCAGGTGGCTATGGACGTGACAAGGGGATTGCTGCAAGGAACGTCCGGCTACCTCGCCAAGAAGTTCCGAACCGTGAAAGTGAAGCTGAAAGCAGGCTATAAAGTCATGCTTTACGCCAAACAACAATAACCATTTTATCAACCGTTAAAATTTCAATTGACAATGAAACAGATTTTTGGATTGTTCGCCCTCTTGCTGGGCGTGTGTGCGGCAAACGCACAAACCGCTGACACCGTGAAGTATGCGGCTGGCAACGACTTGTACCGGGGTATTACCCGGAAACTCCCGTACCGCCAAATGGTACGCCCTACGGCGTGGAAG
>ENA-OQAJ01000720-OQAJ01000720.1-human-gut-metagenome-genome-assembly--contig:-NODE-720-length-10187-cov-1.766700_pt1 | contig 10187 bp, 15 predicted proteins | sample MGYA00242736_ERZ504529 | MGnify/ENA primary metagenome ERZ504529 (study PRJEB26092, sample SAMD00036275) | human gut metagenome | host: Homo sapiens | study: EMG produced TPA metagenomics assembly of...
CAGCATTTCAGCTTGGCACATTGTCCGGCTAACTTTTGGGGATTCAGAGAAATATCTTGATAACGTGCCGCACTGGTAGATACAGATACAAATTTGTCATCCAGGTAGCGCAGCACAATTCACGTCCGCAAGGTCCGATACCGCCAATGCGTCCGGCTTCCTGACGGGCGCCAATTTGTTTCATTTCTATACGTACACGGAAAGCTTCGGCCAGTACTTTGATCAGTTGGCGGAAGTCTACACGTTCGTCCGCGATGTAATAAAAGATAGCTTTGTTGCCATCGCCTTGATATTCCACATCACCGATCTTCATGTCCAGGTTCAGATTCTTGGCTATCTGGCGGGACCGGATCATTGTGTCATGTTCTTTTGGCTTTTGCCTCCTCGTATTTTTCCATATCTACAGGTTTTGCCTTGCGGTAGATACGCTTGATTTCGGCATCGGGTTTGATGTTTGCCTTACGCATTTGCAAAGGTACCAATCTTCCCGTCAGAGTTACTGTACCGATATCGTGTCCGGGGCTTGCTTCTACAGCTACTATATCCCCTTTTTCCAGCTTCAGTTTGTTGCTGTTCTTATAATACCCTTTGCGGGTATTCTTGAATTGAACTTCAACCATTTCCTGTTCCTCGGTGTTGCCGGGAATATCAGCCAGCCAGTCGTAGGTGTTCAGCTGCTTATCCTGTCGTCCGCAGCCTTTGCAACACAAACAGCCGCTTCCGTTCTTTAATTTGAATTCATTGTCCATAATTCTGTTTTAATTGAGAATTGAAAATTGAGAACTAAGAAATAAATGCCGATGCGGTTTCTGTTATTTTTAATGCTCAATTCTCAACTTTTTAATTTTTCAATAGCACAATTCATTTTTAAAGAGAAATCAAAGAACACCATTTTGGGATTCACATTCTGTCCTATATGTAATTGTGCTTCACTAAGTTCGTCCATTATGCCCATTACATTCCGCTCGTTGACAAACGGTGCGAAACGGGTGGAAAAATTTTGTTCTTCGGGATTCATATACACTAAATCACGTTGATGAAAGTTGTATATGAAGTTTTCTCGTATCATACGTTGCAGTAGGCCAGAAAATTCTTCTGACGTTCACGCCCCATGGAGGCTACCGCATCGCTCCATTGTCTCATTTCGCGTATCTTCCGTTGATAGGAAAGGCGCATCAAATTTATAAAGAGTTCAAAGAACAGTTTGTTTTCCTCGCTCAGATGTATGGTTTCCAGTGCTTTCAGAAAATTGCCTTCTGAGCGGTGTGCTATATCGTCAGCATCTTCCGGTTGTAGTCCGTATTTGGTTTGCAATACTTTTGAGATTTCAGGTTCTTTGATCCCATGAATGTTAAATCGTTGGGTACGGCTTTGGATCGTTTGCAAAATGGCATCAGGCTCTTCGGATACTAATAAAAAGACAGTCATGGCAGGAGGCTCTTCCAGTAACTTCAGCAGTTTGTTGCTGCATTCCACGTTCATCTTTTCGGGAAGCCATATAATCATGATTTTGTAACCGCCTTGACTGGATTTCAAGCTGAGCTTTCGTACAATCTCATCGCTCTCTTTTACAAAGATTTGCGCCTGTTGGTTTTCTGCTCCCATCTCTTTCAGCCAATGGTTCAGATTAAAATATGGGTTCTGCAGGACAAAGTTGCGCCAGTCTGCTATGAAATCATCGCATACGGTATCCTTTCCGGCTTTTTTCTTGATAACAGGAAAAACGAAATGCAGGTCGGGATGTATCAGCTTATTGAATTTCACACAAGTGGGGCAAATTCCGCAGGCATCTTGTTCACCACGGTTTTCACAGCAGATGTAACGGGCATAAGCTATTGCCAAAGGCAACTTTCCTGTACCTTCGGGACCGCAAATCAGTTGTGCATGAGGGATTCTTCCTTCTTTTACCTCGCTATGAGCCGCTGTTTTGCTTCCTCTTGTCCTATTACATCTTTAAATAACATTGCTTTTTATAGTCATTTATTTACTGTTTAATAAATTGCTTTGCAACTTCCTTTACACTGTTCACGCACTTACGGTATAGAAATGAATGCTGGGAACACCACAGGCTATTAATTCACGGCACTGGTGTATGCACCATTCTATGCCAAGACTTTCCGCTTCTTCATCTGTTTGACATTTCATCGCTTCGCTTGCCAGTTCCTGCGGCAAGTCTATCTTGACGTCTTAGGTATCATGTTCAGCTGAGATAATTTGCGGAAAGGTTGATACCCGGAATAATAGGCACGTTGATTCCTTCTTTTCTTACTTTTTCTACAAATTCGAAATATTTGCGGTTATCATAGAACATCTGTGTCACGGCATATTCAGCTCCTGCTTCAATTTTTTTTCTTCAGCCAATAAATATCTTGTTCCATATTGGGTGATTCCTCATGTTTTTCAGGATAGCAAGCTACTCCATAACTGAATGGAGTTCCTGTTATCTTGATAGGGGAACCGTCTACAAATACGCCTTTATTGAAATCATTGATCTGCTCTTCCAGTTCTATGGCGTGGTTGTAACCGTTGTTTTCGGGTACGAAAGCTGATTCGTGCTTTGCCTTGTCACCACGCAGTACCAACAAGTCGGTGATGCCCAGGAATTGTAGATCTAACAATACATATTCTGTATCTTCGCGGGAAAAACCGCTGCATAGGATATGTGGCACTGTCGTTATATTGTATTTGTTCTGCAAAGCGGCGGCAACAGCAACTGTTCCGGGACGGCGGCGCTGGCGTGTACGTTGGTACAGCCCGTTTCCCAGCTCCTTGTACACATATTCGCTGCGGTGGGTTGTAATATTGATATATTTAGGGTCGAATTCGCGTAGCGTATCAACCGTTTTATACAGTTTTTCAATACCCGTTCCTTTCAGCGGAGGGAGAATTTCAAAAGAAAAAGCCGTATTGTCCGTACTTTTTATTAAATCAACTACTCTCATCGTTCTGTCTCGTTCTCTTATGCCTTATCGGGCGGAATTACATATTTGGGCAAAAATAAGAAAAATATCGTAGTTTATGGGGATGAAAAAGCGATTTATTTTATCTTTGTTCTATAATAAAGTGAAACATACGGAGAGAAAAGCATTTCCCTGCGGTTAAGCCGTGGTTTTCCATACTTGTCAGGGATACCGTCCGTGATGGTGGAGTAACATTTCTCATGATTACAGGCATTGTTCTCTTAGAGGATGACCTGTCAAACTTTACTGCATGGAGAATAAGTTGCAGATGGGATAAGTCCCGTCCTTGCAGGAGATGAAACAATTTGTAAACCTTTGTTTGGGGAAGTGGCAGAGGTTTATAGGAACGGACTGAACAGATTGGCGAACCAACCGACGAAGCGTTTCCATCCGGAGCGTTTTTATATCTTCCTTCTGGTAAACAGGGTACTGTCCAGCTTGTCATGCTCGAACATGGTGTTCAGTTCATGTGTGGTTTCTTTGTCAAAAATGAAAGCGTTGACCTCATAGTCATAGCGTAGGCTGCGGCTGTTCAGATTCGTACTTCCCACAGTGCAGAACAGGCTGTCCACCATCATGATCTTAGAGTGATGGAACCCGCCATTATACACATAAATCTTTGCCCCTTTCTTACGCAGCTTGTTTGCTGTATAGAATGCGCGTCGGGGGTAAAAGGAATATCCGATTTGCCCGGTATCATGATTTCTACTTCAACACCTCGCTTCAGAGCCCGTTTTATGGCTTTTTTAATGCTTGGAATGGGAGTGAAATAAGGGTTCACTATTTGTATTTTATCCTGTGCGGCATCAATGGACTTGATATAAGTCTGCCTCATCAGTTTTGGGCTCTTTTTTCGGAATACGGTCTACAATAGCTACATTCTTATTTCCCTTGAAAGTAGAATCGTTTCGTAGGGGATAGTATTGGCTTCCGCTTATGTGTTGTTTAGTGCTTTTGTTCCACATAGTCAGGAAGATGTTCTGCAATTCGTTTACGGCATTTCCCTCTATACGGATATGCATGTCGCGCCAGTCGCCTATTTCCGGCAGACCCTTTATATAGTAATTGGCTATGTTCATGCCACCGGTATATCCTATTTTTCCGTCTATGACTACAATCTTGCGATGGTCTCTGTGCAGGGCATGATTGATATAGGGGAATTTGAAAGGGTCGAACTTGACAATTTCGATCCTTTGTCACGGATTGCTTGTATGTGTTTCTTTTTCAATGGCTTGTTGTTTGACAAATTGCCGAAGGCATCAAACAAAGCTCTGACTTCCACTCCTTCTTTCACTTTTTCTCCCAATAAATCAAATAGTGCGTTCGCTATGGAATCGTTACGAAAATTGAAGTATTCTAAGTGGATATGATGTTTGGCATGCCGTATTTCCTCAAAGAGATCGATGAATTTGGCCCGACCGCTTTTTAATAATTTCAGTTTGCTGTTTTGGGTGATAGGAATGCCGGCATCCTTAAGAAATTGATAACGGCAGAGTCGCTGGTATAGGTTGGCACCGTATCTGTCGCTGCTATATGGATGTTGGTAACTTCTTGTGACTGAGCTGTCTCTACAGTGAAAGATAAGATGAATAAAAGTATTAAATAAATATGTTTTTTTTATATCAAACTTCATTGCTTTTTTTTATTAAGGCTGCAAAGGTATTTATTATTCTAAAGATGACCAAGTTATCGGTATTATTTATATTTAAAAGCGTAAAATAGAACAGGTAAATCGGAAAAACTTTCTTTCTGTTCTGTATTAATTTATAGAAGAAATTGATAAATAGAACAGTTAATTTGGTATATAGACCTTTGTTACTTCATTTAAGTAGAGTACATTTGCAGGAAAACACTAAACTTAAATCTATGAAATTATTTTGTTGTATTATTTTAGGTGCGTTTATGGTAATGTCGGCTTCTTGCAGTCATAATAGCAAAGAGACTAGAAGAATGCAGACAGTAAAAATAGACACTGTTTTTCTGTCGAAGGGCAAACTCCTTTGCAGTTTCCGGGGAAGGTAAAAGCTGCTCAGGACGTAATTTGTCTTTCAGAGTAAGCGGAACGATAGGCAAAATTTGTGTGGAAGACGGAGCCCGGGTAAGGAAAGGTCAGTTGTTGGCACAACTTGATCCTACCGATTATCGGATTCAGCTGGAAGCTACCGAGGCCGAATATCAGCAGGTTAAGGCTGAGGCAGAACGTGTGATGGCTCTTTATAAAGATAATGGAACGACTCCCAATGCCAATGACAAGGCTGTGTATGGGCTGAAGCAGATAACTGCCAAGTATCAACACCACAAGGATCAGTTGGAATATACTAATCTCTATGCTCCGTTTGACGGATTCGTACAAAAGCATTTGTTTGATGAACATGAAACGGTGGGGGCGGGGATGCCGGTTATTTCGATGATCAGCCAAGGAGCACCGGAAGTGGAAATAAATCTGCCGGCAGCAGAATATATTCGTCGTACACAGTTTACCCGTTATCATGCTACATTTGATATTTATCCGGGCAAGTTTTTATCCGTTGGAATGTATCAGTATCACCCCCAAGGCAAATGCCAATCAGTTATATTCTATGAGATTGAGAATAGTGCAGGATGGTAAGCCTTCTCCGTCCCCGGGAATGAATACTATGGTTACTGTTTTTTGCAGTGCAGGTGATATGCATTCTCTGTCAGTGTCAAGCGGGGCTGTTTTGCAAAAGAATGGAAAGGCAGCAGTCTTTGTTTATGACCCGTCGAAAGGAACGGTGAGAAGTTGTGAAGTGACTGTACTCAGACTGCTGACCAATGGACGCAGTGTGATAACTTCGGATGCATTGCAGCCGGGAGAACTTGTCGTGTCATCGGGAGTGCATCATATAGAGGATGGCGAGGTGGTGAAACCGTTGCCGCCTATTACATCAACTAATGTAGGAGGGCTGTTATAATGGATATTAGTAAGTGGGCATTTCAAAACCGTAATCTGGTTTATTTCTTGGTGGCTGTCCTTCTTTTGGGAGGTGTTTATTCCTGCTATGAGATGAGTAAGCTGGAAGACCCGGAGGTTAAAGTGAAATTGGCGATGGTGGTTACCACTTATCCGGGAGCATCGGCGCATCAGGTGGGGTTGGAAGTAACGGATGTGTTGGAGAAAAATATCCGTACCATGGGTAATATAGATAATGTGGAGAGTTATTCTTATAATGACTTATCTATTATTCAGATAGAATTGTTGAGTACGGTGAAGGATGAGGATGTGGAGCAATGTTGGGATATGTTGCGTCGCAAAGTGGGAGATGCCTGTGCTTCGCTTCCTCCGGGGGCAAGCGCACCAATGGTGAAAGATGACTTTGGCAATGTATATGGCATGTTTTATGCTTTGACCGGAGATGGGTTGACGGATAGGGAGTTGTCTGATTATGCCGAACTTTATCAAGAGGGAAGTTAGTGACCTTGAGGGGGTGGACAGGGTAGAACTCTATGGCACAAGACCGGAATGTATCAATATCTCTTTGTTGCAAGACCGGATGGCAAATTGGGAGTGAAGCCTGCCGAAGTGCTTGCCACATTGAACGGGCAGAACAAAACGACTTATACGGGGTATTATGAGAATGGAGATAATCGTATTCGTGTAACGGTCAACGATAAGTTTAAGACGGTAGATGATATCGGAAAAATGCTTATTCAGGGACACGATGATGATCAGTTACGTTTGCGTGATATAGCGCGAATAGAAAAGAGTTATGAGAATCCCACACGTAATGAATTGTTTTATGATGGTGAGCAGGCTTTGGGACTGTTGGTAGCTGCTTCCAGCGGTACGGATATCATCAAGGTAGGCAGTGCGGTGGCACAGAAGCTTGACGATTTGAAAGGAAGCCGCTTACCGGCAGGAGTGGAGTGTCATAAAGTGTTTTATCAGCCGGAGCGTGTGGGTGATTCGTTGGGTACATTTGTTATCAACTTAATAGAGTCTGTGATTATAGTTGTACTCATTCTGATGTTGGCAATGGGCTTCAAGAGTGGGGTTATCATTGGAATCAGCCTGGTGGTAACGGTATTTGGTTCATTTCTGTTCTTGCTGTCTGCCGGCGGCACGATGCAGCGTGTGTCCTTGGCGGCATTTGTGCTGGCAATGGGGATGCTGGTAGATAATGCCATTGTAATTATCGATGGTATCTTGGTCGATCTGAAGGCAGGTAAACCTCGTATGGAGGCGATGACAGCCATAGGAAGACAAACGGCGATGCCGTTATTGGGGGCCACTCTGATTGCCATCATTGCTTTCCTGCCTATTTATATGTCACCGGATACAGCAGGAGTCTATACGCGCGATCTCTTTATCGTATTGGCGGTATCGCTATTGTTGAGTTGGGTATTGGCGTTAATTCATGTTCCTCTGATGGCAAACAGGAGACTGAAGAGTGAAATGACAACGGGAGAAACGAATGCCCGTGTGTATAAAGGGCGTGTTTATGCTTATCTGAGAGCTGCTCTTTACTTTTGGCTTGTCTCATCGCTGGAGCTTTGTATTTGCCATGGTTGGTTTATTGGGGCTCTCTCTTTGGGGATATGGTTATATGAAACAAGGATTCTTCCCCGATATGGTCTACAATCAGCTTTATATGGAGTATAAATTGCCTGAAGGGACTAATTCGACGCGAGTTGTCCATGATTTGCAGGAAATAGAGACGTATTTGAAGAGCAGGAAGGAAATAACCCATGTTACGACTTCTGTTGGCGGAACTCCCGGACGTTATAATTTGGTGCGGAGTATTGCTAATCCTTCTCTTTCTTATGGGGAACTGATTATAGACTTTACTTCACCGGAAGAATTGGTGGATAATATGGACGAGATTCAGTCTTATCTGTCGCAGGCATATCCTGATGCGTATGTCAATTTAAAGCGTTATAACCTGATGTTCAAGAAGTATCCTATTGAGGCACAGTTTATGGGACCCGACCCGGCGGTGTTGCACCGTTTGGCAGACAGTGCACGTCATATTATGGAAAATACTCCTGAGGTACGCCTTGTGACGACAGATTGGGAGCCGCAGGTTCCGGTGCTGACAATAGAATATGACCAGCGGCCGCACGTGCTTTGGGGTTGAGCCGCAACGATGTCAGTCTCTCTTTACTGACAGCTACCGGAGGAATTCCCATCGGTTCATTTATGAGGGAATTCATGCCAATACAATCTATTTGAAATGTTTGAATGAAGAAGGGAATCCGATAGAAGATTTAGGTAATACACAGGTGTTTTCTTCTATACCGTCACTCAATGGTCTGCTGAATGAAGAAATGATGGTAAAGTTGAAATCGGGTTCATTGTCAAAAGAAGAACTAGTGGAAGGTATTATGGGCAGCACTCCATTGAAACAAATTAGTAAAGGAGTAGACGTAAGGTGGGAAGACCCGGTGGTTCCGCGTTATAACGGACAGAGAAGCCAGCGTGTGCAGTGCTCACCGGCTCCGGGACTTGAAACGGAACAAGCACGTTTTGGCTGTTGCTTCGCAGATAGAAAATATTCCTTTGCCCGAAGGTTATACATTGTGTTGGCAAGGAGAAAAAATAGCCAGTACGGATTCTATGAAATATTTATTCAAGAATTTTCCATTGGCTATTATCCTGATGATTGCTATCCTGATTATGTTGTTTAAAGATTATCGCAAACCGATTATTATTTTCTGTTGTATTCCTCTTGTCTTTGTGGGAGTGGTGGCAGTCATGCTGCTCACTGGAAAGACTTTCAATTTTGTTGCGATAGTGGGGACGCTGGGATTGATAGGTATGTTGATTAAAAATGGTATTGTGTTGATGGATGAAATAACGTTGCAGATAAACCGGGGAGTTGAACCGACAGCAGCATTAATCGATAGTTCGCAAAGTCGTTTACGTCCTGTGATGATGGCTTCTCTGACTACCATCTTAGGTATGATTCCTTTGTTGACAGATGCCATGTTTGGTTCATTGGCAGCCGCATCATGGGAGGATTACTGTTTGGTACACTCATAACATTACTGTTTATACCTGTTCTTTATGCATTATTCTTTCATATAAAACAGACTGACAAATGAAAAAGATATCTATTTTGATTGGTGCTTTATTTTGCTCATCAGCTTTATTTTCTCAAGAGGTGTTGAGCTTGAAGCAATGTCGTGAGATGGCTCTTCAATATAATAAAAGAAATGGCAGCTTCTGTCCGGCAGACAGAAAAGCGCGCGATATATGGCTAAAAAGTTATAAAAGGAAATTTCTTTCCGAATTTTTACGGCGAGTGGGACCGGTATTTATAGCAGTGCCAGTGGACATTATGGTATAGAAGGAGGAAATTTGCCGGTGTTTATGCCTAATTCATCCGGTCAATTTCTGCCCAATGGCGGTTTCTCTTATTTCCCGGGAATTGATTTAAAGTATAAAATCGGGCTTATTTATATGGGAGGAGTGGAAGTTGAACAACCTCTCTATATGGGCGGAAAAATTATGGCGGCTTATAAAATGTCTGTATTGGGCAAGGAGATGGCACAAATGAATGAAACCCTGACGGCTACCACCGTTATTTTGAATACCGATAAGGCATATGCCCAAGTAGTTAAAGCTAGGGAAATGAAGAATGTGGCCGATAGGTATCATACTGTGCTGGTTGAGTTGCATAAGAATGTGGAAAGTGCATATCGTCATGGGTTAAAGCCTCAGAATGACGTGCTGAAAGTGCAGGTAAAATTGAATGAAAGTGAACTCAATATGCGCAAAGCAGAGAACGCATTGCGCTTGGCAACAATGAATTTGTGTCATTTTATTGGTAAACCTTTAATTGCAGATATACAGGTGTCGGGAGACTATCCTGAAGTGAAAGAGAATATAATAATGCAGGTATCGGATATTACGGCTCGTCCTGAATATGGTATTTTAAATAAACAAGTAGCTATGGCAAAACAGCAAGTGAAATTGAATCGTAGCGAACTGTTGCCTAAGGTTGGTGTTAAAGGCTCATATAATTATATTCATGGTTTGGAAGTAAATGATGAAACATTTTTGTATAAAGGAGGATTTTCAGTCTTATTGAATGTCAGCGTTCCTCTTTTTCACTTTGGAGAGCGTATCAACAAAGTGCATGCCGCCAAAGCTAAGTTGGAACAGACTCGTTTGGAGCAGGCTGATATGAATGAGAAAATGCTGTTGGAATTGACTTTGGCTGCTAACATTTGGATGAGGCTCGCTTAGAAAGTGAACTTTCCGAC
>ENA-OQAJ01000721-OQAJ01000721.1-human-gut-metagenome-genome-assembly--contig:-NODE-721-length-10179-cov-1.794469_pt1 | contig 10179 bp, 13 predicted proteins | sample MGYA00242736_ERZ504529 | MGnify/ENA primary metagenome ERZ504529 (study PRJEB26092, sample SAMD00036275) | human gut metagenome | host: Homo sapiens | study: EMG produced TPA metagenomics assembly of...
TGATGTCGGTGTTCTGTGCGGAACCGAACGTGTCGCCGTTTGCCGGTCCAGCAATGTGATGTGGGCTGTGGCGTGGCCGGAAGTGGCGACGCGGAATTGCGAACCGTGACCTGCGCCTCCGCTGTTCGCCGGTATGGTGGCCTCGAGTGAACCGCGATGTGACGATTTCCATGGAGTCGGTGAGGGATGAGACCTTCACCGTACCGGATACCGGATGGTTGTTCCTGACGGTGACGGGCATTTGGCCGTTTCGCTGACGAACGGTGATGGACGTCGGTCGGCGTGATGGATACGCCGCCGAACATGCCTCCGCCGAGCCGTTTGGCGCCGTCGACCAGACTGTCGATGTTGCGCGGCGCGGACGAGAGCGCATGCAGTGCCAGCGCGCTCTGTGCGGCCTTGATCTTGCGGATCCAGGACGCGGATGCCTTATGGTCGGTGAGGACCGACGTGGCGAAGCGGTTGATGTCGTTGCGGCTTTCGGCCAGCGATTCCAGCGCGGACGTGACCGATCGGGTGTTCCGCTCGCTTAAATGACTGTCTTGGGGGACGATTTGCAGCGCCTTGTCGCCGGTCCGATAGGCGTCTGCGTCAATGAGATCGTTCAGGTCGGTGAGTTGCAGCCATGAGGACTGTTCGACTGCGTCATCAGCGTGTCGATGAACGCCGCCGACATATTAGTGCCGAAGCAGACCAGCAGGTTGCGGTTCATCGCCGCATACGGCTGCTCCATCTGATAGAAGGCGCTCTGCGCGACGAACCGCGCGATGCGTCCCGCGTTACTGGTCTCGCCGTCCGCATCACTGCTGGTGGGTTTGCCTTTGGCTAGGTCGCGAGTCCTCTGTCTCGCTCAGCACCGTGATGTCGCCGGCCGAGGTGGGGATTGTGTATGTGCCTGTGTGCACGGTGGCCGTGGTGCTGGAGTCGAAGTCGTGACCGGCGATGACGTACTGGTATCCCTGCTTCCTGGCCGTGGAGAGCGCCTGCCGGGTCCAATCGCCCTTGCCTTGCCAGGCGATGGGCAGGGAATTGGATGATGCCGGTGCCGCGGCCAGTGCGGATCGTGCGTTCCATGCGCCGGTGCCGACGCCGGCCTGTTCGTACGACCGGACGTTGTTGATCGCGGCATAGGCGGTGATGTCGAATCCGGCCGGCTGCATGACGGCATCGATGCGTTGCCCGGTGTCGGAAGCCAATGCCGTCGGATCGGCTATGGTCTGCAAATCGCTGTGCTTGCCGATGAGGGAGAGTTTGGCGGCGAGTGCATCATTGTCGTGCGGGGTGAGCACTGATGATTGCGTCGCGCGGTGTTTCGGAGTCGCCGGTATTGTTGCCGGAGCCGTCGTCTGTGCTGCCATCCGTGCCGCCGCCACCTGATTGTGTGGATTTTGTGTCGGATTCATCGCCGTTGTCATGCACCACCAGCTGGTCGATGGCGTTCTTGTCGGCCTGCTGGCCGGTGTTCATCAACGGCATGACCATGGTGATGGCCATCGGCGGTGTCTGTGCGTTGCGCAATCCCTGGGATGATCTGGTCAGGAAGCTGTGCAGGCGAATCGGCTTGGCGTTCGGATCGACGGTACGGTCCGACCCGGATGACCCGTCAGAGGAGCCCGTGGATTGAGAGTCGGTCGCCTGGGTCGCCTGATAGGTGACCAGCAGCGGTTTCGGCCCCCACATCTGCAACGCCTTCAACGCATCGCTGTCGGCCGCCGCGTCGATCTTCACGGAAACCTTCTTGTTCGCCGCGATGGACGGCACCGTGGCCGTGCCGAGAACGGTGCGCACCGGAATCGATACGTCCCCGGTCGCCCAATGCTGGATGTCAGTGCGCGATACGAACGTATATGACGGGTTGTAGGCCACGGTCACCAGGCCCGGTGACGTCGCGGCATACGTGGGATTGGAGATGCTGATGGTGATGTGGTAGCCGGATGTGTCGGTGACCACGGGCGTCGATTCGGTGATCGACAAGGCGGTCGTCTGCGTGGCCGTGTCCGTCTCGTCATCCGCCATCGCCATATGTGCCGGGCCGGCCGGTACCATGCGGCCTGCGAACAGCATCGCGCATGTCAGCAACATGATGGTAAAGAAGCGCCACAGGCGTGTCGTTCGGTGAGATAACGATGGCACGGCCTGACCGTGCTCGGGGCTGTTCGCGATCATCCCTGCTTCATTTTCCTTGCGTAGAGCCAAGCGATCTTGCGTTCATTAGGATAGCTGAGAACGTCATCCAAATCATCGAAATCCACCCAGATGGCGTCTTCGGCTTCATGATCCGGATCGCCCTCCACTGTCAGGTCGCCGCCGATCTGGCGCAGCGCGAAATGATGCACGAGCTTATGCACGCGCTGGCTGGTACCGGTGAACCAATAGTCGATGGTGGCAATGGACTCGACCACCTCACCCAGAATGCCGGTCTCCTCGTGCACCTCGCGCACGGCGGTCTGCTGCGGCGTCTCGCCCTTTTCGATATGGCCCTTGGGAAGGCACCATTCGAGATGGCCGTTGCGGGAGTGTCGCGCGATGATGGCCACACGGCCGCGCTCGTCGAACACCAGGCCGCCGGCCGAGTATTCGCGCACCACCGGGAGCTCCTGAGCGTCCAACGACGCGAATGTGGTCGGCCCGTCGCCCGCCCGTCGCTGCGGCATCATCGCAGGTGTGGGGAAGCGTGGTTCCGGTGGCCTGACAACGGTTTTCGGCGTGCGCGGAGCCTCGGACGTATAGAGCAACGTATCGGGTTCGAGCGGATTTTGGGTATGGTCGCGCAGCATGCGCAAGCATGCGCGCGAGGTCTGCGGGCGTAATCATGACTTCCACCTTACTCAATACCGTGTGCAGGTGGGGTAACGGTATGCTTGAATACGCATAAAAGCGGTAATACTTTATGGAAAGGCCTCGTGTGAATTTCGAAGTTTGGCCGGAAGCCATTGAACTTGGACACCTGTTCGCGGCTCGCGGGTACGAGCTGGCGTTGGTGGGCGGCCCCGTGCGTGACCTGTTGCTGCACCGGCGTTCCCACGACCTCGATTTCTGCACGTCGGCCCATCCCGACGAGTTCGAGTCGATCCTGCGTCATTGGGGACGTGACGGTTTCTGGGATATGGGCCGCAAATTCGGCACTTTGGGTGCGATGCGCCGGCGCGAGGACGGCACCGAAGTCAAGGTGGAGATCACTACGTACCGGTCCGACACGTACGATCCCGAATCTCGCAAGCCCGAAGTCAGCTACGGCGATTCGCTCGAAGGCGATCTGTCCCGCCGTGATTTCACCGTGAACGCCATGGCGCTGCGCGTGCCGCAGCTGGAGTTCGTGGACCCGTTCGGCGGCGCCAGCGATTTGGCTAAAGGCGTATTACGCACGCCGGTGGATCCGTATCAGTCCTTCGACGACGACCCGCTGCGCATGATGCGTGCCGTGCGTTTCGTCGCACAGCTCGGGTTCAGCATCGCCCCCGACACGGCTGCCGCCATCAGCGACATGACCGATCGCATCGACATCGTATCCGCTGAACGGGTGCGTGACGAGCTCACGAAGCTGCTGCTGTCCGATCGTCCGAGGGCGGGTGTCGAAGCGCTGGTCGAATCAGGTCTCGCCGATATCGTATTCCCGGAAATTCCCGCCCTGCAGCTGGAAATCGACGAGCACCACCGCCACAAGGACGTGTTCGAGCACACGATGATTGTGCTCGATCGCGCCATAGCGCTGGAGACCGGGCCGGAAGGCCCCGTGCCCGCTCCCGACCTGACGCTTCGCCTGGCCGCGCTGACCCATGACATCGGCAAGCCGAAAACACGCCGGTTCGAGCCCGGCGGCAAGGTCAGCTTCCATCATCACGATGCGGTCGCGCGAAAATGACACGCAAACGGCTCAAGGCGCTGCGGTTCGACCATCATCTCGTCGAGGATGTCAGCGAGTTAGTGAACCTGCATCTGCGGTTCCACGGGTATGTCGAAGAACCGTGGACCGATTCCGCCGTGCGACGCTACGTCAAGGACGCCGGTCCGCTATATGAGCGACTGAACCGGCTGACCCGCGCCGACGCGACCACTCAGAACCGTCGCAAGGCGATGGTGTTCTCGTCCGCCATGGACGAGATGGAGCAGCGTGTGCGCGATCTCAAGGAGAAAGAGGACTTCGACGCCATCCGGCCGGATATCGACGGCAATGAGATCATGACCATCCTCGGCATCGCTCCCGGCCCGGAGGTCGGCCGCGCATACAAGCATATGCTGGAATACGGCTCGATAACGGTCCGGTCGACCATGACACCGCGGTGGCCGAGCTCAAGCGGTGGCACGCGTCGCTGTAAACGCGCCCAAGAAACGGTTCGGCGGCTGTCCGCGTAAGGCAGGCAGCCGCCGAATATCGGGGGTTTCAGGCCGTCATGACGATGCTGGCCGTCATTCCACCTTTCATGATCGAGGGCCTTGGGCAAGGTGCCCATTGACTGGACGGGCACGCATCCCTCGAAGTTTTCGATGGCGGTGTCGCCGCTCGGCAGGCTGTCCTTGTTGGCCAGATCGTTGAACGAGGCGCCGAGCACCACGTCAATCAGCTTGTCGTCGCGGTCATCCATCACCATCACCGCGTCCGTGAACGTTCGTGTTCAGCTGTGTACGCCTCGTTGATGGCGTCTTGCCGAAATAGATTGTGGTGCGCTCGACCTTCTTGCCCTTGTAATTGTCCCAGCCGGTGACCTTGAACTGGCGGTTCGACAGCGCGGTGCTGACGGCCTTCGCGAAGCCGACGAATTTGGTGCCGTTCAGCACGCGCACCTTGACGTTCGCATAGTTGGAATATGTCTGGTTCTTGCCGTTGGCGTCCTTGGTCGAGCAGGGCACGCGCACGCCGTAATTCGGCTTGACTTCGGACGTGGCCGTTATGCCCAGACCCCCGACGTGGAAATAGAACAGCGCCGACACGACCAGGGCGACGGCAAGCACCGCGCCGACACAGGAGAATACGATCTGCTGGCGGCGGCGAATGTAACGCTTGCGTTCCGCGCGTTCGTCATAAGGCTGAGTCATGGATCCGTCCTTTTCTTACGAGACTGGTACACAGATTAGCGTCACTGTCTGACGCGATAAGACAGGGATGGCAGGACGGTTATGACCGGTCTCGCCGGCGCCTGCGCAGCGATGATGCGATCCACCGTGGCGGATTGCTCCCATGCGGTGCGAACGCGGCGGGCGACGGCATCGTCCGGTACGAACGCGATGACCGATGGGCCGGAGCCGGAAACGAATGACCGGGATGCCCCGGCGGCCAGGGCGGCTTCGATGGCTTCGCCGCTGCGGGGGTGCAAGCGACCGCGGCGCGCTGCAGATGGTTGTCGTCGCCGTCTCCCGCGCCCATCTTGTCGAGGTCGAGTAGACATTCGGCGTGCTCAGTTGCGCATGGTACGCTCCCACCAGCAATTGGCCGGCGAATCCGCGGTCTTGCAGCGTCTGAACGCACGATGAATCATCCTCCAGCGGGATGATCCGCTCGCCGAAACCGGTGCCATGCGCATATCCGCCCTCCAGGCAGAAGGGCATATCGGCGCCGAGCGTGGCGGCGATGTCACGCAGCCGTTCAATCGGCCAGTGCAGTCCCCACAGGGTGTCACGGCGAGCAATGTCGCCGCCGCGTCGCGGATCCGCCGCCCAATCCGGCGCGACGGGAATGTGTTTGTCCACATGCAGCGCCACGTCCGGCTCCCGCCCCGCGGCCCTGGCGATCGCGAACAACGCAAGCACCGCATGGTTGCGGCGCATGTCGCTGCCGCTCGATGCCAGATCACCCAGATGCTCGCCGCTCAGTTCGAGCGAAAACCCGCTGCCGGGGGTCTTGGCAGTCGCCGTCACCACGTCGTTGACGCCGATGGCGCAATATATCGTGTTCAGCGCGTGCCGTCCGCCCCATTCCTCATGGGCGGGCCCTACGTGCAACGTCAGATTGGTTTTCGCGGGAACCGTGACCTCCACCGAGTGCAGCGGCCCGGCCGGTGTCGTTTCCGCGGCTGCGGCATGACGGCGGATGGGCCAATGCGCGGGGACGCTTGGCGAACGCCGCACCTGACCCGGTGTCGCTGACCGTACATTGTCCATTGCTGTGGCGCTCATGATGATGCCTGCCCCTGTTCATGCTGCGATTGCCTCAGCGCCGTCGCCAGAGCGGCGAATTCGTCGATGGTCAGCGTCTCGCCGCGGCGTGTCGGGTCGATGCCCGCCGTGTGGAACACTTCATCGGGCACCATGCGGCTTGAGTGCGGCATGCAGCGTTTGCGACGCTGGCTGAAGGCCGCGTCGACCAACTGGAACGTCAGCTGGCGCAACTGGGGGTCGCGCGGGCCCGCATGCGACTGGACACGGGTGAACCCGGCCAGGGCCGAATCCACGTTCGGCGCTGGCCAGAATACGTGACGCCCGATGTTGCCCACGCGTTCCGCCGAGCCGTACCACGCCAGCTTCACGCTGGGCGCGCCGTAAATCTTCGAGCCGGGAGTGGCGGTCAGACGGTCCGCGACTTCTTTCTGCACCATCACCACGAAGGACGTCAGCATGTCGAAGCGTTCCAGCAGCGTCAGGATGATCGGCGTGGCCACATTGTACGGAAGGTTCGCCACCAGGGTGAACGGTTCGTCGCCGCTGAACTCGGGGAGGTCCGCCGACGTGAGGGCCAGCGCGTCCTTGTTGATGACCGTGAGGCGGTTCCTCGCATCCGGCATGTATGTGTCGATGGTATGCGGCAGCCGTTGCGCGACCGGCGGGTCGATCTCGACCGCGGTCATCGTGGCGCCGGTTTCCAGGATGCCAGTGTCAGCGACCCCAATCCAGGGCCGACTTCCAGCACCCGCGTATCGGCGGTGACCGCGGCCTCGCGCACGATGCGGCGCACTGTTCCGGGATCGATGACGAAGTTCTGGCCGAATTTCTTGGTCGGGCTGATGCCGGCTTCGGCTGCTATGTGACGGATGTCGGCCGCGCCGAGCAGTCGCCCGGCGGCTGCGGGTTTCTCGGCGGCTGCGGATGCTCCGGAAGGTGCAGGGGATGGATTCATGTCAGTCATAACGCTCGCTATCAGTACCAGCCGATTTGTTCGGAGCGTTCCCATGCCTTGGACGGGCTGCCATACCGTCGGGCGATATACGCCAGCCCCCAGTCGATCTGCACAGCGCCGTCGTCACGGTAATTTGCGCCGAACTCGGCCATTTTGCTCGCAGGCAGCGACTGCGGGATTCCGTAGGCGCCGGTCTTCGCGTTCTCGGCGTACCACAGCCATCTGGATTCGCGGGTCCACAGCTTGTCGAGGCATGTCCAGTCGTAGCTGGTCCAGCCGCGCTGTGCGGCCGCGCCGGATGCGTAGGCTTTGGCCTGCGCGGCGGTCGGGTGCCATAGGCGTCCCTGCGAGCTGCTGCCGGAGTTGCCGTTGTTGCCGTTGTTGCCGGAGTTGCCGGAGTTTCCCGAGTTTCCCGAGTTGCCGGAGTTTCCCGAGTTGCCGCTATTGCCTGAGTTCCCTGAGTTCCCGGAATTGCCGTTGTTGCCCGAATTCCCGTTGTTCTTGTCGTTTGTTTTTTGTCATTGTTCGACGTATCATCCGACTTGTTTGCGCCGGACGTGCTGCCGTTCGAGGAGTTGCCATCCGACTTGCCGGTATTCGACTTGTTGCCCGACTTGCCGGCGTTGTCGCTGCCTTTATCGGCTTGCCCCTTGCTGGTGTCGGAAGGTTCGGCGACCTTCTCCGGGCCTACGGCGACGATGGTGTCGAGGGAGATTTTGGTGGTCGTCTCCGAAATCAGCGTTCGAGTCTCTGCGATGCCATCGACATACGTGACGTTATAGACCTGCTTCTTCTCGCCGTCTTCCCCCTGTTGGCGGACCACGGATGTTCCTGGCTTCAACGACTTATCAACAATCGTCTGCGAACCATGGGGAATGGCGACGGTCGTCGTCTCCTGCCCGTGGGTGACGCGCTGAACGCGCAGCACGGTCTTGTCTCCGTCCTTCTCGACACTGACGCGGTCTTCCTTGTTGAGGCTGATGCCTTTGGAATCGAGAATCGACGCGGCGGGGAGCTTGCCATTCGGCGCGACCGACGTTTTTGCCGTCGGCGATGACCGTCACCGGGCCGGACTCGTTGATGACGAGGCCGCCGGTGAGCTGGCTGTAGATGTTGTCGATGTCCACGGTGACTTTCGCGGCCTCGTTCTCGTTCTGCTGGAAAAACCCGAGCAGCTGGGAGGCGCTGGTCGCCACGGTCCAGAACGGCACGCGCTGTCCGTCGATGCTGATGGTCGTCTAATATGCGCTGCGGACCGTGACCACGTCATGATTGCTGAGGATGTCGCCGCTGGTGGATTGCACCAGATCATGGGGATTTGACGTCGACGCCCCCGCTCTTCAAGCAGGCGCGTCACGCTCATGGCATACGTGGTGACGGTCTGGGTGTCGCCGTTGATGCTGAGTGCGATGGTCTTGCGTGCGGCGACGCCGAATGCGACCGTTGAGGCAAGAGCCACGGCGACGGCGCAGATCGCCACCCGAATGCGACGCAATCGAACAAAACGTCGTGGTGTCCACCGCCTGGCCATATGTCATCCTTCCATGAGCTACGGCTAGCATTGTAACCAATCACGATGATGCTTCGCTGGGCATCGCACGACCGTCACCCATACTCCCACATTTGGTACTTTTTGCCCTGCCCGAAGGGCTGTCGCGGAGCTACTGGGGTGGCCATATATATCAAAATAAAGAAGAAGGGGGCGGGAGAGAAGGGGATTGTCCCGCCCCCTGTGGGCAGAGCTAATTGGGGGACGCTCTGCCTTCCAGAAGCCATAAGTTGGGGGAAGGCTTCTGGCACTTACACAAGGTAAGACTATATGTAAACACAGCTTACTACATGTCGACCGTGCATCGCACATGACACGCGGTATGCTGTGCCGCGAGCCTCCTGTCGGGATCGAACCGACGACCTGCCGCTTACAAGGCGGCCGCTCTGGCCATCTGAGCTAAGGAGGCGGACCCCATTCGCACAATGCGGACAGGTGTCATCGAACGATTGACCAGCTTACCAGTTTCACCGCGCTGGTCAATTCAGAATGTCGCAAACCCGTGTTGCGGTTCCTCCGGCCGGGTCGAAGATCACAGCGCGACACGGGTCTACGTGGGTGTCATCGTTCATTTGCGGGGCATGACGGGTCATTCGTCATTCGCCGGTCGTCAGCGAGATCGGCTTGCCCGATTCGCCGATCGACGGCATCGTGCCCTTCTGGCCGACTTCGTCTTCCTTCAGGCCCAGCGACGCGATGATGCCGGTCTTGTTGTTCATGCCGGCGAGTGACAGCTGGTTGCGATCCCAGTAATTGCCGTTGATGGTGATGGTCGGCGTGCTCATGACACCCTTGTTCGAACCGGACACCTGCCACAGTTCGGGGCGCTTCGGGGTGTACAGGTTGATGGCATCCATCCATTTCTTGTATTCGCCGTTGAACGCCTTGTCGGCCACGGACTGCGGTACGCCGGCGTCAATCGCCTGCTGCTTGAGCGCCTTGTTCTTGACCGACTTGTATTCGCTGGCCTCACCGGGCTGGAAGTCCTCGGCGTAGATGTTCGAGATGAACTTGAGCAGGTGATCGGGGTTGTCGTCATTGCTGGCGATGTACAGGATGGCGCCGGTGGCGCGGCTGGAATATTCGTCGGTCGAGTATTCGTCCATGAACGACATCGGGTGGATCTCCAGGTTGATCTGGCCCGCGTCCACCAGCGAGATCAGCGTGGGATCGGTCTGGCGGTTGAACTCGCCGCAGCCGGGGCACAGCGGATCCATGTACACGGCGACGGTGGGGGCGCCGGACACCTTCTTGCCATGCCTTCGCTGGAGATGAGGATGCCGCCCTTGTCGTCGGCCGCCGATGGCTTGGTCTCGACCTTTTGCAGCTGCTGGTATGCCTGCTCCTCGGTGGTGCTCTTCGCCACGTCGTCTTGTGAATGGCTCCATAGATGGCGAAGCCGGCGATTGCCACCAGCACGACGATGATGGCGACGACCCCCGCACCGGTATGAGACAGCACCGGCTTCTCGGGCTCTGGATCCGCCTTCGGCTCAGCGGGTGGATCATCAGGCGCTTCGACGGTTACGGTCTCCCCTTCGACGCCGAGCTCATGCGAAACCAGCACATCACCGTCACGCGAG
>ENA-OQAJ01000722-OQAJ01000722.1-human-gut-metagenome-genome-assembly--contig:-NODE-722-length-10177-cov-4.860796_pt1 | contig 10177 bp, 10 predicted proteins | sample MGYA00242736_ERZ504529 | MGnify/ENA primary metagenome ERZ504529 (study PRJEB26092, sample SAMD00036275) | human gut metagenome | host: Homo sapiens | study: EMG produced TPA metagenomics assembly of...
GCGGCGAGCGGTCTGCGTCAGCAGATGGCGGGCCTTGCCCCGACAAGTTCCGCAGGCCGCGACAAACGCGAAATAAAAAATCTGGATTCCGCTGAACATAGCCAGAGCGAAAGCGGAGGCTATTTAAAATCGAAAAAGGGATACACACCCAGTTTAAAAATAAGTATACCACGTTTTTTGCCTGTGGAAAATAGTCTGCGGATATGTTATGATAAGAAACAACGATATTCCCATAAAATGTTAAAAATGAGGAAGGTAATAGCATGCGTGAAAGTGGAATCCTGATGCCGGTGTCCAGCCTGCCCGGCCCTTACGGTATTGGCTGTTTTGGCAAGGAAGCATTCAAGTTTGTGGATTTTCTGGCACAAGCGGGCCAGAAGATCTGGCAGATCCTGCCGCTCAGTCCCACCGGCTACGGTGACAGCCCCTATCAGAGCTGCTCGGCCTTTGCGGGCAACCCCTATTTTATCGACCTCGACGCTTTGAAGGAAGAAGGCCTGCTCACCGCCGCCCAGCTCAAGGCCGAAAAATGGGGCACAGACCCCAAAGAGGTGGACTACGGCACTTTGTATGTGAGCCGCTTTAAAGTCCTGCGCACCGCCTACGCCGCATGGCGCAAGCAGTGCACTGGGCTGCACGGCTGCAGCTATTACTTCCCGGATGATTACTATGCCTTTACCCTCGCCAATGAGGAATGGCTGGACGACTATGCCCTGTACATGGCCCTGAAAGTGGCCAACGGCATGAAGAACTGGGTGGAGTGGGACAAGCCCTACCGCCTGCGCGACAAGAAGGCCCTTGCTGCCTTTGCCGCCGAAAACGAGGAAGAGATCGGCTTCTGGAAGTTCGTGCAGTACAAGTTTGCGGCCCAGTGGCAGGCGGTGAAGGCCTACGCCAACAAAAAGGACGTGCAGATTTTGGGCGACATCCCCATCTATGTCTCTGCCGACTCGGTGGATGCATGGGTGGGCGGCGCGCTGTTTGAGCTGGATGCCGACGGCGGCTTTGCCCGTGTGGCGGGCTGCCCGCCGGATTACTTCTCTGCCGACGGTCAGCTGTGGGGCAACCCGCTGTACAACTGGGCCTACCACAAAAAGACCGGCTACGCGTGGTGGGTGCGCCGGGTGCGCCACGCACTGGGCATCTACGACCTGCTGCGCATCGACCACTTCCGCGGCTTCGATACCTATTGGGCCATCCCGGCGGACAGCACCACCGCCCGCACCGGCAAGTGGGAGAACGGCCCCGGCATGGAGCTGTTCGATGCGCTGGAAGCTGCCCTTGGCAAGCTGCCCATCATTGCCGAGGATCTGGGTGAACTGTTCCCCAGCGTGCGAAAGCTGCTGGCCGACAGCACCTTCCCGGGCATGAAGGTGCTGCAGTTCGCCTTTGGCGGCGGGGACAGCGAGTATCTGCCCCACAACCACGTCAAGAACAGCGTAGTGTATCCCGGCACCCACGATAACACTACCCTGACCGACTGGTGGGAGAACGGCGCTTCCGAAAAGGAAAAGGCTGCCGCTGCCGCTTACCTGCACCTGACCGGCGTAAAGCCCACCGCAAAGGAGCTGGCGGCCATCCGAACCGATGATGTCCGCATCGCTCTGCTGCGCGCAGCGCTGGGGTCGGTGGCTGACCGGGCCATCATCCCCATGTACGACTGGCTGGGTCTGGGTGCGGAAGCACACCTGAATACCCCCGGCAAGCTGGGCGGAAACTGGGCATGGCGCGCCGCTGACAGCTTTGCCGCCAAGGCACTGGCCAAGACCATCCACGACGAGTGCAGTGTGTACTGCCGCGTATAAACAGAAGGCACAGAGCGGCGGGAGCTTGGCAATTTGACGAAAATATAAAAACTCCGGCAGAAAATTGTGCGTTTTGCTGGTAAAATCGGAAGCTGAATGGTATAATGTTGCTAAAGCGGCATTATGCCATTTTTCTTTGCCTGATGCGTTCCCGGCATTTCCGGAAACAGGGCGGGCGCGGGATGCATAATGCGGCAGATGGTTCCTGAACGTATGGGGAACAGGTGACTGCACGCGGGATACGGGAGCGCCGCGTGCGCAGATGATGGGGAAAATTACATGAAGAAAGAATGTACCGAGCAGGATCTACGGGAACTTGCGCGCTCAGCGCAGGCCGTATTTGAGGCAGTGACCCTGACCGAAGCACCGCTTTGTGACGGCTGGCAGGACGATGGTCTGCGGGTGGACTACGAGCTGCGCAATGGCCGTGTGGACTGTGTGCTGCACCGCAGAGTGGAAGCGGACGGCAAATGCTGGGAGCTGGAAATGTGCGCACCGCTGGCAGGCAATGTGCTGCCGGAAGAGCGCATGACACCCCGGGAGCGGGAACTGTGCCGCGAGGATATGAGCCACGATTTCCTTACCGGCGTGTACAACCGCCGCTATCTGGAAACGGTGTTTGCCCAAAAGCTGGAACAGTGTGCAGCGCAGGGCCGCAAGGCGGCTGTGGCGCTGGTGAGCATCGACAACGGCCAGAAGCTGCGGGATACCTACGGCCAGCCTGTGATGGACCAGCTGCACTGCTTTGTGGGCAACCAGTGGAAAAAGAACTTTGATACCCCTGCGACCCGCGTGGTCTGCCGCCTGACCGGCAGCATCTTTGCGGTGGGCTGTCTGGACGCCGACGGCAAGCAGCTGGCAGAGGAAATGCAGAACCTGTATCGGCAGATGCCCCGGGAATGCATCACCACCACCGGCATGATGCGCCGGGTGCCCTTTACCTTGAGCTGCGGCGCAGCCGGGCTGGAGGATGTCTCTGCAAAGAACTGGCAGGCGCTGTACGAGCTGTGCGATGCACGCCTGCGGGAGGCACAGAACGCCGGCGGCGATCAGATGCGTGCAGAATAAAACCAGCGTATAAAATCCCCCTTTTGGCGCAGACTAAGGCCAGAAGGGGGATTTTTTGTATGGAAAACCAGAAAAACGACAACCTGAACCTGCTGGAAGCCGTGGTGCAGAATACCGAGATGGGCAAGAACACCTTGGAACAGATCGTGCCGATGACCGACGATGTGCAGTTCAAGGCCGAGCTGCTGCGCCAGCGCAATGTGTACCACCAGCTCAATCAGGAAGCGCACACCGCCATCGAGGCCTGCGGCGGCACCGCGCAGGGGCAGAGCGCCATGGCAAAGCTGAACACGAAAATGGGCATCAGTATGAAGACCCTCACGGACAAGTCCACCCGCAATCTGGCCGAGATGCTCACACAGGGCAGCGGCATGGGGGTGGTAGACTGCGTAAAGGCCCAGAAGGATTACCCCAATGCCGCGCCCGGTGCAAAGCGCCTTGCCCAAAGGCTGCAGGAGTTTCAGGAGGATAGCCGGGTAAAGCTGGAACAGTTCTTGTAAAAGAAAACCCTCTCAGGCTCACTTTGTTCGCCAGCTCTCCCGAAGGGCGAGCCATTGGCAAAACGGAAAAACGTTTCCGGAATGTCAAAAGCTCCCCCTTTCGGGGGAGCTGGCAATGCGAAGCATTGACTGAGAGGGTTCTTTTTTACAGTGCTTCCACCATTGCTGCCACGATCTTGGTGGCGGTGGCTACATATTCCGCAATGCTGAACTTTTTCACCACCAGCACCTCGTGGCCGTCCTCGTCAGCGTTGTCGCTCATGGCGCGCAGGATGACGCAGGGCACACCGTTCTTGGCGGCGATCTGGCTCACAGCGGCACCTTCCATCTCCACGCAGTCGGGGGCGCATTTGGCTTCAATGGCAGCCTTGGTTTCACTGTCGCCCACAAACAGGTCGCCGGTGGCGATCTTGCCCACCAGAGCCTTCACACCCGCTTCGGCGCAGGCTTTTTCGGCGGCAGCGATCAGCTCCGGGTCGCCGGTGTATTCCTTGAGGAACGGCGGGTTCTGGCAGATCATGTCCAGCTGAGCGTCATGGTACAGCACGGTCTTGCCGATGACCACATCGCCAATGCCGATCTTCGAGGTCATATTGCCTGCGATGCCGGAAAAGATGATCTTCTCCGCGCCGAATTTTGTGATGAGCACCTGAGTGGTGGCGGCGGCATTGGCCTTGCCCATGCCGGCACAGCACACCACCACCTGTTTGCCGGCCAGCGTGCCCTTGTGGTAATCCACGCCGCCGTAGGGCTCCACGGTGACGTTTTCCAGCTTTGCACACAGCTGATCGACTTCATCGGGCATTGCGCCCATAATACCGAAAATCATGGTGAACTCCTTTTACAGTAGGATTGATTTTTTTCAGCGTCCTCGCCCTCTCAGCCTCGCGTTGCTCGGCAGCTCCCCCAGAGTGGGAGCCCTTGGCAAAGAGATGAACTTTTTCTGTCCCCAAGGGGGGAGCCTTCCGGTACGGCAAATCTTGCGATTCAGCCGGAAACTTTGCCGCCATGCCAAGGCCTCTCCCTTTGGGAGAGGTGGATGCGAACGCAGTGAGCAGACGGAGAGGGCAAGCCCGGCAGAGTTTTACATGGCTGCTATTTCGATATCAGACGTTGAACAGGAACTCGATCACATCGCCATCGTTGACAACGTACTCCTTGCCCTCGGTGCGCTGCAGGCCCTTGGCCTTGACGGCGGCGTAATCGAAGTTGTTGGCTTCCAGATCGCTGTAGCCAATGACGCTGGCACGGATGAAGCCGCGCTCGAAATCGCTGTGGATCTTGCCGGCAGCCTGCGGTGCTTGGTGCCCTTGCGGATGGTCCATGCGCGGCACTCCTTCTTGCCGTCGGTCAGGAAGGAGATCAGGCCCAGCAGATCATAGCTGGCAGTGATGAGGTTGTCCAGACCGCTGGCTTCAATGCCCATTTCAGCCAGAAAAGCCTTCTTTTCCTCGGGAGAGTAGTCGGCGATATCCTCCTCGGTCTTGGCGCAGATGGGAATGTAGCGTGCGCCCTCTTCCTTGGCGCGTGCGGCCACCAGCGGGACATACTTGTTGTTTTCGATGCCCTCCATCAGGTCGTCCTCGCCCACGTTGCAGGCGTACAGCACCGGCTTTGCGCTCAGCAGGCCCATTTCATGCAGAACAGCTTGCTGCTCGGCATCGCCCTCGTCAAAATCGAAGCTGCGGGCAGGCTTGCCGGCGCTCAGGTGGTCGGCCAGCTGCTGCAGCCATGCGGCTTCGGCGGCAGCACCCTTGTTGTTGCCGCTCTTGGCAGCCTTTGCCATGCGGCCTGCGCGGTTCTGCACCACCTCAAGGTCGGACAGGATCAGCTCGTAGTCGATGGCATCGATGTCGGCAATGGGGTCCACGGCCTCAGCCTTGGAAACATCCTCCACCACATGGATAATGTTGTCATCGTCAAAGCAGCGCACTACATGCACAATGGCGTCGCACTCGCGGATGTGGCCCAGGAACTTGTTGCCAAGGCCTGCACCCTGGCTGGCACCCTTCACAAGGCCCGCGATATCCACGAACTCCACGATGGCAGGGGTCTTTTTATTGGTCTGCCAGATCTCGGCCAGCTTGTCCAGACGCTTGTCCGGCACGGCTACGATGCCGCTGTTCGGCTCGATGGTGCAGAAGGGATAGTTTGCGGCTTCTGCATTCTTGGTGGAGGTGATGGCATTGAACAGAGTGGACTTGCCGACGTTCGGCAGGCCGACGATACCTAATTTCATTTTATTATACTCCTTGCGAAAAAGATTTTACGCTGCGGTAAAAAGCGATATTATAACAGGATAATTGTAGCACAATGGACGTTTTTTCTCAATACTCACTTAAGTGGAAACGAAAAGCCGCCCGTGGAAAAGCAGTGCTGCTTTTCCACGGGCAGTCCTTATGATTCAGGTTGTACGGGTCTTACTTGCAGATGGTAAGGGTGCCGGACGCGGTCTCCTCAAAATGGCTGGCGTAGAATTCCTCCATCAGCCGGATGAGAGAAACGATGTCCCGGGCACCGGCGGTCTCGTAGCAGGAGTGCATGGCCAGCTGGGGCAGGCCGATGTCCACGCAGTTCATGGATACCTGTGCCATGGCAAGGTTGCCCAGAGTGCTGCCGCCGACCTTATCGGAACGGTTGGCAAAATACTGCAGCGGGACACCGGCGCGGGCGGCAAGCTCCTTGCCACGGCCATGCTCATGCCGTCGCTGGTATACTTCTGGCCGGCGTGCACCTTGACCACAACGCCCTCGTTCATGTAGGTGCAGTTGTTCACATCGGTATATTCCGGGTGGTTGGGGTGCACGGCGTGGGCGTTGTCGGCGCTGAACATGAAGCTGGAGGCCACCGCACGGTGGAAGTCCTCATCGCCGGGGCAGACGTTCTGCGCGATGCGGTGCAGTACATCGTACAGGAAGGTGGAAGCCGCGCCCTGCTTGGTGCCGGAACCCACTTCTTCGTTGTCGAAAAAGGCGGCAACATTGATGGACTGGGCGCTGTGTGCTTTCAGGAAACCCTTCAGGATGCCGAACACGCACTGCTGGTCATCCAGACGGCCGGAGGAGATGAACTCCTCATTGCAGCCCCAGACGGCGGCCTTTTCGCGGATGCAGAGGAACAGGTCGCTGCCAAGGATCTGGTCTTCTGCGACCTGCAGCTCGGCGGCGATCAGCTTTTTCAGCACGCCTTCCTCGGCGGCACCGCCCAGCAGGGGAAGCATATCCACCTGCTTGTTGTAGGAAGCCTTGTCGTTGACCTCGCGGTTCATGTGGATGGCCACGCTGGGGATCATCAGCAGGTCGCGGTCCAGCGTGAGCAGGCGGGAGGTGATGGCATCGTTCTCCTTTATCAGCACGCGGCCTGCCACCGACAGCGGCCTGTCCATCCATGTGGAGCAGATCATGCCGCCGTAGCCCTCGGTGTTCAGCTTGGTGTACTTCCGGCCCATGTGGATCTCGGCGTTTTCCTTGATGCGGAAACAGGGGGAATCCGTGTGGGCAGCAGCCACGTTGAAGCTGTAGTTTTCCAGCTGTTCTCCCATGCGGAATGCAAGGATGCTGGAGCCGTTGCGGCAGACAAAATAGCTCCCGCCGGGTTCCAGCTGCCACCGGCGGCTCTCCAGCAGCTCGGAAAAGCCCTCCTTCAGCAGGATGTTCCGGACGGATGCAGTGGTGTGGTATGCGGTAGGATTGCCGTCAATGAAGGACAGCAGCTCCTGTACTTCTTTTTCGATCATTGGAAGACCCTCCATGGATTTATCGGTTTGGATGCTCCTATTCTACTTCTGCGGTTTGCGCTTTGCAATAGCCGGCCCTGCGGGCGGGGAAGAATTTGTTTTACATTGCGCGGGTTCTATAGTATACTATTCCTGTTGGTAAATATCGAATCGACAGGAAAGGCAGGGAACCGTCATGGAACGCAGCGATCCGCGCTATCAGGCGTATGTGGAAATATTAAAAGAGGAGCTCATCCCGGCAATGGGCTGCACAGAGCCCATTGCACTGGCTTATGCTGCGGCCCGGGCACGCGAGGTGCTGGGCGCACTGCCCGAGAGCGTGCAGCTGCAGGTGAGCGGCAGCATTATTAAGAATGTGAAGAGCGTCATCGTGCCCAACACCGGCCACCTGAAAGGCATGGAAGCCGCTGTGGCAGCGGGCATCATTGCCGGTTCGGCAGACAGAGAGCTGGAAGTCATCTCCGAGGTCAGCGAGGACAAGCAGGCTGCCATCCGGGACTATCTGCAGACGGTGCCCATTTCCATCCAGCACATCGAGCAGGGGCATGTGTTCGATATCATCGTTACCGAGCGCAGCGGGGATTCCTACGCAAAGGTGCGCATTGCGGATTTTCACACCAACATCTGCCTGATCGAAAAGAATGGCCGGGTGCTCTACGAAAAGCCGCTGCTGAACGAGGAGACCCGGCGGGACAGCCGGGCCGACCGCAGCCTGCTGAACATGAAGGACATCTGGGACTTTGCCGAGACGGCCGACCTGCAGGATGTGGCGGACCTGCTGGAACGCCAGATCCGCTATAACAACGCCATTGCAGAGGAGGGCCTTCTGGGCGACTATGGCGCGAACATCGGCCGGGTGCTGCTTTCTACCTACGGCAATGATGTGTCTATCCGGGCCAAGGCCAAGGCAGCCGCCGGTTCGGATGCCCGCATGAACGGCTGTGAGCTGCCGGTCATCATCAACTCCGGCAGCGGCAATCAGGGCATCACCTGCTCGGTGCCGCTCATTGAATACGCCAAGGAGCTGCACAGCGGCAAGGAAAAGCTTTACCGTGCCTCATCATTTCCAATCTGGTGGCCATCCACGAAAAGACCGGCATCGGCACCCTGTCCGCCTACTGCGGCGCAGTCAGCGCCGGTGCGGGCGCTGGCGCGGGCATCGTATATCTGTGCGGCGACGGCTATCAGGCCGCCATCCACACGGTGGTCAATGCGCTGGCCATCGTGTCCGGCATCGTGTGCGACGGCGCAAAGGCCTCCTGCGCGGCAAAGATCGCATCCTCGGTGGATGCGGCCTTGCTTGGCTACAACATGTACAAGTGTCATCAGGAGTTCAAGGGCGGCGACGGCATCGTGATGAAGGACATCGAGACCACCATCAAGGGCATCGGCCGTCTGGGCAAGGACGGCATGAAGGAGACCAATGAGGAGATCATCCGGCTGATGATCGAGTAAGGCCGGGCCGGAATTGTGAAAAAATCATACAAATCCTTCTTTATTTTGTCATAACTCTTCCGTATAATAAGAAGTGGAATACTTTGCTGCTCTGCCCGCCCCCGGCGGGCATCCGATAAAATGGGAGGAGATCATTATGGCCAACGAAAAAGATCCTCGTTGTGGACGACGATACCAATATCTGCGAGCTGCTGCGGCTGTACCTGACCAAGGAAGGTTATCAGGTCACGGTGGCAAACGATGGCGAAGAAGGTCTGGAAAAGTTCAATCAGGTCAAGCCCGATATGGTGCTGCTGGACGTGATGATGCCCAAGATGGACGGTCTGGAAGTGTGCCGCCGCATCCGCAAGGCGGGCAACACCCCGGTGATGATGCTCACGGCCAAGGGCGAGACCTTTGATAAGGTGCTGGGCTTGGAGCTGGGTGCAGACGATTACATGGTAAAGCCCTTTGATGCCAAGGAAGTGGTGGCCCGCATCAAGGCGGTGCTGCGCCGCTGCCAGACCACCACGGCTGCTGCCGAGAGCACCGAGGGCGTGATCGAATTCGACAACCTGCGTCTGGACATGAACAGCTATGAGCTGCGGGTCAAGGGCAAGGTGGTGGAGGCTCCCCCCAAGGAGCTGGAACTGCTGAACTGTCTGGCCTCCCATCCGAACCGCGTCTACACCCGTGACCAGCTGCTGGACGAGGTGTGGGGCTTTGAGTATTACGGCGACAGCCGCACCATTGATGTGCATGTCAAGCGCCTGCGCGAGAAGCTGGCCGGTGCTTCCGACAAATGGGAGCTGAAGACCGTATGGGGCGTGGGCTATAAGTTCGAGGTGCGTCAGTAATGCGCAAAAGTATCTCGGTGGCATTCTTCTCGCTGGTGTCCACCCTGATGGTGCTGGGCATCGTGCTGATGGGCGCTTCGGAGTGGGTGCTGTTCAAGAACTACTTCGCCAAGGACCGCTACGAAACACTGGATCAGGTGGTGGGTGTCACCCAGCGCACGGCCCAGTATCTGGTCCAGCAGGCGGAGCTGCCGGAAGGCGATGAGCTGGACGCACTGAGCACCAAGCTGGAGATCATCGGCGAGAGCGCAGAGGCCTATCTGTTCTTTACCGACAACGACGGCCGGGTGATGATCGCCTCCAGCCCGGACAAGCTGGAGAGCCTGACCGTGCCGGAAGAATGATGGAGAAGATCGACGCTTCCGATGCGGATTACTACCATGTGTTCGGCACGCTTGGCGGCATGCTGGACGGGAAAAGCTACATCACGGTCAGCGAAATGCGCAATGAGAACGGCCAGCCCAGCGGCTACCTGTTCCTGTGCTCTTCCGGCGAGCAACTGACCCAGTTCAAGCAGCAGTTCTGGTCCAACTTCCTGCTGTCGGCCTGCGTGATGCTGCTGTGTGCCAGCATCCTGACCAAGATCCTGATGCGCCAGCTCACCGACCCGCTGCAGAAGGTGACGGATGCCGCCCAGCGCTTTGGCGGCGGTGATCTTTCCGTCCGTGTGGAGGGGGTGGGAAGGCGAAGGGCGAGGCAGCGACCTTGCCCGCACCTTCAACCGCATGGCAGACAACATCCAGATGAACGACAACTCCCGCGGTCAGTTCATGGGCA
>ENA-OQAJ01000723-OQAJ01000723.1-human-gut-metagenome-genome-assembly--contig:-NODE-723-length-10166-cov-1.772487_pt1 | contig 10166 bp, 10 predicted proteins | sample MGYA00242736_ERZ504529 | MGnify/ENA primary metagenome ERZ504529 (study PRJEB26092, sample SAMD00036275) | human gut metagenome | host: Homo sapiens | study: EMG produced TPA metagenomics assembly of...
TTAATTTAATAAGTATATTCAGGCTTGGACCGGATGTATCTTTAAACGGATCTCCTACTGTGTCTCCGGTGACAGTCGCTTTGTGTACTTCACTGCCTTTGCCGCCAAAATTGCCTTCTTCCACATATTTCTTGGCGTTATCCCATGCACCGCCCGAATTTGCCATGAAAATGGCGAGAACAAAACCGGATGACAAACCGCCAATCAGCAGTCCGATTACTCCCGGAACACCAAATAAGAGTCCGGTGGCAATGGGAGCAATAATAGCCAGCAGAGATGGGAATACCATTTCTCGTTGTGCACCTTTGGTTGAAATTTGTACACATCGTGCGTAGTCGGGTTCGGCTTCACCGGTCAGAATCCCTTTTATTTCCCGGAATTGTCTGCGTACTTCTTCCACCATGTGGGCAGCTGCACGTCCTACTGCGTTCATTGTCAGTCCGCAGAATAAAAATGCCATCATGCTACCGATAAAAATTCCCGAAAGAACTTTCGGATTCATCAGTGTTACATCATAGTACAGCATATAATCGGTGAAACTTGCATTGTGTACTTCAACAGTAATGCCGTTGGGCAGTTCTAAAATTGTTTGTCCCAATCGAGTCAGTCCGATACGTATTTCTTCTATGTATGATGCCAGCAGTGCCAGACCTGTGAGCGCTGCAGAACCGATGGCAAATCCTTTTCCGGTTGCGGCTGTCGTATTACCCAACGAATCGAGGGCGTCTGTGCGCTTGCGCACTTCTTCACCCAATCCACTCATTTCTGCATTGCCTCCGGCATTGTCGGCTATCGGACCGTAAGCATCAGTAGCAAGAGTGATGCCCAAGGTGGAAAGCATTCCTACAGCGGCAATTCCGATACCATACAGTCCCATGGAAATATTGGCAAAATCAAAACCTGATGCGAGCCAATAAGAAAGGATAATTCCAACTACTACCGCCAAGACGGGGATAGTGGTAGATACCATACCCAGCCCGATACCTGAGATGATTACGGTGGCCGGACCGGTCTTTCCGCTTTCGGCCAAACGTTGTGTTGGTTTATATGATTGAGAAGTGTAATATTCGGTAGACGCCCGATGATAATTCCTACTAATCAATCCGAACAACTACAGGCAAATGAGATTATTTCACCCAATTTTGTAAATTCAGTATCCAAAGGATAAGGAAAGTTGCAACGACTATTAAAGCAGAACTTAAGTTTGTTCCGACAGCCAGTGAGCCTAATAACTCTTTCATGCCTGCATTTTCTTTTGTTCTGACAGAGAAGATTCCTATAATGGAAAGGAGAATGCCTACAGCAGCAATCAACATTGGTGCGATAACAGCTTTAAATTGCATGGTTGTATCGTTTGTACCTATATAGGCAGCAGCCCCCAATGCAGCAGTGGCGAGAATCGAGCCGCAATAGCTTTCGTACAAGTCTGCCCCCATACCGGCTACATCGCCAACATTATCACCTACATTGTCGGCAATGGTTGCCGGATTGCGTGGGTCGTCTTCGGGGATGCCGGCTTCTACTTTGCCTACAAGGTCGGCACCCACATCGGCTGCTTTGGTATAAATCCCTCCTCCGACACGTGCAAATAAAGCCTGTGTGCTGGCTCCCATACCGAATGTCAGCATGGTGGTGGTAATGATACACAATTTGGCAGATGGATTCATGACGTCTGCCGGAATACATTTATCCAGCAATAGATACCAGAACGAAATATCAAACAGGCCGAGTCCTACCACCACCAGTCCCATGACTGCTCCGCTTCGGAAAGCGATACGCACGATCTTTGTTTAAAGAGCTACGGGCTGCATTGGCGGTACGTGCTGAAGCATACGTTGCGGTCTTCATTCCCAAAAACCGGAAAGCCCGGAGAAGAAACCGCCGGTAAGGAAGGCAACGGGCACCCAGGCGTTTTGCAGATGGAAGCCGTAAGCCATAACGGAGAATAGAATAACCAGCCCCAGGAATACCATTCCCACTACCTTGTATTGCTGTTTGAGATAGGACATGGCGCCTTGACGTACATACAGAGCGATTTTCTCCATTGTAGGAGTTCCTTCGCTTTCACGCATCATTTGTTTGTAGAAATACCAAGCGAGTACCAACGCCAATAAAGAGGCGATGGGTACAATCCAGAAAAGATAGGTTTCCATACGCAGTATTGATTTAGAAGTTACTTCCCAAAGATAAAAAAAAATAAGTGATATTCAAAGGTATAGGAGCACTTTTTTATTTGTTAAGGGAAAAAAGAGAACCAGTTGGAATATTGTGGGTTATCAGGTTTATGGAATATGCCGGAGGTGCCTGAGGGAGGCTTTTCGGGTAGCGGAAGAATTTTACCGTTTCAAGCGATAAAGTTACCCGGATTCATCTAAGTATCCGATGATAAAATAATAAAATTGTATGGGAATAGTTATTTCCCATACAATTTATCTATCAAGTCACTGCGGCCTATCTTGCGTAATTCATTGATGATAGCACGGCGTTCTTCGGGTTTATACCAGAAAAAGAACATTCGTTGCGCCAATTTTTCCTTTTGCGTCTTGGCAGAAAAGACCGGTTGCAAAGTATAGGGATGATAGCCTGTATACCAAGCTTCGGTAGCAATGGTCATGGGAGTGGGAGTGAAGTCCTGTACCTGTTCCAGATGGAAGTCCAACCTTTTGGTGATAACTGCCAGCTCTGCCATATCTTCTTCTGTGCATCCGGGATGGCTGCTTATAAAATAAGGAATGATTTGCTGCTTCAGATTCAGCTCCCTGTTCACCTTATCGAATGTTTTCTTGAATTCATAGAATTGTGCGAACGAAGGCTTCCGCATGATATGCAATACTTGATCGCTGGTATGTTCGGGGGCAACTTTCAGTCGTCCGCTCACATGTTTGGATATCAGCTCGCGTGTATATTCGGCTGTGCTTCGGTTTATCGCCGGGTCTACTTTGGTATTGCAACAGGTCATAACGTACACCGCTTCCGATAAAGCTTTTCTTTATTCCCGGTATGGCATCTACCGAGCGATAGATGTCGAGCAGCGGGCGATGGTCGGTATTCAGATTCGGACATACTTTGGGATGGATGCAGGACGGGCGTTTGCAACGGCGGCATTTGTTTTCATCTATTCCGTGCATGGCATACATATTGGCACTCGGTCCTCCCAAATCGCTCAGATAACCTTTGAAATCAGGCATTTCTGTAATCTCTTTCACTTCTTTCAGGATGCTTTCCTTGCTTCGGCTGACTATGAACTTTCCCTGGTGGGCAGAAATGGTACAGAAAGCACATCCGCCGAAACATCCCCGGTGGAGATTGACGGAGAATTTAATCATATCATAAGCCGGGATGCGTTTCCCTTTGTATTTGGGATGGGGCAGCCGGGTGTATGGCAAGTCGAAAGACATATCCAGTTCGCCCTGTGTCATGGGAGGGTAGGGAGGATTGACCACTACGGTCTTGTTTCCCACATCCTGCAGGATGCGGGAAGCTTCGTATTTATTGCTTTCCTCTTCGATGAAGCGGAAGTTTTTCGGCTTGTTTCTTCTTATCTTTCAGACACTCTTCATGAGAGTGGAGGATGATATCCGGTTTTTCTTTACTGTGCTCGGATGATGTGCTGATGTTTTGGAGCGGACACACGGGGTCTCCCTTACGGATTATGTAGGCTGTTTGTAAGATATCATGTGGAACAGGAAGACCGGCTGCTATAGGAGCAGACCCGTGTGTCTGTCCGGCAGCAGCCGTCAGTGCTTTCATCCTTCTGCAAAGTTCTGTAATCGGCTTTTCCCCCATTCCATAAATGAGCAAATCTGCTCCCGAATCTATTAAAATAGACTTCTGCACACAATCCTGCCAATAGTCATAATGGGTGACGCGGCGTAAGGAAGCCTCTATACCTCCCAAGATGACAGGCACATCCGGGTATAGTTTTTTAAGAATCTGTGTATATACAATGCTGGGATATTCGGGACGCATATCGTGACGACCGTCCGGTGTATAAGCATCTTCACTGCGTAAACGTTTTATTGGCTGTGTACTTATTCACCATGCTGTCCATACATCCGGCAGATACACCGAAAAAAGACGTGGTCGTCCCAGCTTTTTGAAATCGCGCAAGTCATCACGCCAATGGGTTGAGGCACGATGGCTACTCTTAGTCCCTGTGCCTCTAATAATCTTCCGATAACGGCCGGTCCGAAAGAAGGATGGTCTACATACGCATCTCCGCTAAATAAGATAACATCCAGGTCATCCCATCCACGCAGTTCAACTTCTTTCTTTGTTGTCGGCAGCCAATCTGTAAGTTTATGTTCTTTCAAATCCTTTTTATTCTTCTTTTTGGCCTCCTTCTTCATCATCCTGATTCTTTTCTTTTTCCCAGCGGATGTAGAGCAAAATCAATTGATGAAGCCCGAAGGCTTTCATGTTATTATGATAAATTACATCTATGCAAAGGTCGAGCAACTCTTTGTTGTTTCCCTCTTCACTGGTAATCAGTGAGCGTATATTCAGTTTTAATTTTTCCAGTACAGACTCATCTACAATGCCGTTACTGTCTATTAAGTGCTGAAATAGAGCGTATTTCTCGATTGTTTGCAGGTTTCTTCCGAAATTTCCATGCAACGTGTGCCTGAGGCATTTGTTTGTATAGTGTACATAGTCCTTATTTTAATGGTTTATACGGACAAAGTTAGGTGTTTTTATGAAATAACCTCTAATTTGCTTCTTTATTTTCATAGAAAATCCTTATTTGCTTCCGAAGAAACCTAATATGGCACTCATTATCCGTGTCCGTTGCTGCACTCCTTCGATGCTTTCGAAAGGGAAGCCCAATACGAAAGTGCGGTAATTGCCTTTGTAGGCAATGCCGGCACTGTAATTGCCGGGAGTGTATATAAATGTGGAATAAGCCGGTGCGACAGGAGTCAGGCAGTCGGGGGCAGGTACGGCATACGTTTTTCATTCACGGTGCAGGGAATTGTAAAATGGGTGTTGGCACCGTAAATAGTGCCTGATGTTTTTCCGCCCATGCTTCCGCCAAAACTGTATTTCAGTATGTTCTCGGTAAAGCCGAGTGCCGAAGGACTGTTCATGTTGCTGCCGATATAAGAACCGCTGACCAATATGTTTCCACCACGGCGGCAATAATCCGTGATAAGTTGTTGCATGATAGGGGAGAATGCCTGTTTCTCCGCACCCATAATGAGGTCTGTGACCGGATAGTCTGTCAGTCGGACAAATCCGTTTTCCACTGCTTCGTCGCTGCATGAGACAAAGGAATATCCTCCGGCGGATTGTATGGCTTTGCCGTGTATGAAAGGATAATCAAACGTGTTTCCGGCTATCAGCATTCCTTCCAGCTCACTGCCACTGTATCCCAGTCCGTCTTTTGTTTCCCGTCCGATGCGGCTTCGGTCAAAACTTTGTTGTGCACCGCAATAGGCCGGTGTGCTTATATAAGGTATTCCCGGGTCTGTCTTTAAGTCAAATCCTTGTATAAAATTCGATTCTATGGTAGCGGGACCGCTTAGGCGATCGAATGCATTTACTATTAAAACAGTTCCTTTGCTCTTTTTGGCTTTATAGGCCGACAGAATTTCGGAAGGGAAACTTTCTCCTCCACGGTTGACGGCTGTGACTTTGAAGCTGTATACCAGTCCCGGTTCGGCTTCGAAAGTATATTTCGTATCGCGAACCAACGTACCATTGTCGAATCCACCATGTCCCAAACGGGTGTACACAATGTATTCCCGGGCCTTTGCCGTAGGTTCCAGCGGGTCGTCTACTGCCTGCCAGCTCAGACGGAATGTGTTCTTCTTGCTTCCTTCGGCTATTGAAAAATTGCTCACCGGCAATGGTTGTACCACATAGTCAGTGCCATGCATAGTGGCTGTATACTTTAGGATTGATTTATAAACCGAACGTGCAACCGTGAATTTAAACCGGGGATTGTGTCCCAGTTTAAGGTCGGCAAAGTTCTGATGGGAAAGCAGTTCCAGAATCATGGATGGAACACCCGGCAGGCGTGTCTCGCTGTAATTGCGGTTCCACAGGCTGCGGCGCGGCCATTGAATACCAAATCCGGCAGAGATATCCCGTTGCAGTCCGGTCAGCACCATGTCTGCCAGGTCGCGGGAAGCATAGCGGGAGATTCCGGCGTTTAATTTCCCATTATTGCTGCCGGTGGTATAAATGCCCAATGTCCCGATTAGCTCATCTTCTTTGGAGAAGCCGGCATCGCTGTGCAGTCCGAAAGTCATTTCAAACGGCACTCCCAAACCTTGTTCCTGCGGATTGTAAACAGAACCGCCACTCATGTAATTGATAACCCGGCTGCGGCTGTTGATGTCGTCGGTATAATCATTTTTCCCTTCGGCGGGACTATATATACCGTAGGGCATTCCCGCCCATTGTGCTGCATAACGTGCTCCTTCCAGGTAGCGTGGAAGACCGCTGATGCTTCCTCCTCTCGAAATATTTCCCATGCCTCCTCCAAAGCGGACGGCATCGGCGCACACTACTCCTTTTTGTTTGCTCTCATTACTTAATACTACCATTCCGTAGTCGTTGGTTCCTTTGTCGAATTCAAAAGTGCCCAGATAAACCCATGTACCTCCGCCCATTTGCTGGTTGACTTTGAATTCGGTCACTCCACCTTTATGGAAAACCAAATATTTGGCATCGCTTACACTTCCCGGCAATGTCTGATAAGAAACGTATACGGCATATTTCCCTGTTTCGGGAATATCGGGAATCCATTGTGCAAAAGCCTTTTCAGGCTTTTTTCCGTTGCGGCGAAGCGTGCCGTGCCGTCCCGGAAAGGATTCTGTCCGTCTGTATAAACAGAACGTTTTCGGGCGAATCCTGGCAAAGGAGATGTTTTCCATTTTCCTTTCCGGCTTTTCTCTTCTAGATAAATGCTTTTTCCCGTAACTGTGTTGTTGTCCACTATAACTTCGTTGCGCTGCCGGTCTCGTTCGCGTGGCGTATAGACGACGGCACCGGCGTTTTCCAGCATGGGGATGATATAAGGAACGACGAAAGACTGTGTGAAGAGGTCTTCTGTGGTGCAGAATAAGCGCGGACGTTGCCATTCCCAACTTCCTTTGTTGTTTTTATAATATTTTCCATGGCTTTGCCACAATGCGATGTGTCTGCCCTCCAATCCTTTAGAGGCAAGATAAGGACGTGACATATTTTGTATCCAAGGAGCACCTTTATAGTCGATGCGTTGCCACAGCCTGCTTTTATCCTGTTTCTTTTGTAATATATTGGGGATTAATTCTTCAATCGGCTTTCCATCTGCATAAATGGTAATGTCGTAGTAATTGACGGGGCCGGGAAGACTTTGTTTCAGTAACCTGTAAATGGCTTCTGTATTTTCGGGCGTGAAAGGTTGATAACCAAAGTTCGCATTGGCATAAACATGCAGCGCTTTTTTACTGTGATTCAGTTCGTAGCGGTCCAGTCTGCACTTGCCGATATTGGCGTATGATGTTTCGAAATTAGTAAAAAAGTCTTTTAAGCGTTGTTCCACATTCCGGTCCGGTTCTTGTGCCGATATCCAGAAGGTACTTACCGCCAGAAACAGAAAAGACGTTATTATTTTCTTTGCCGGCTTAATAAACATAATTGCTTCTATTTGATGATGCGAAGTTAGAAATATTTGTTCGTATTTTCGTGTCGGCTCATCTAAATGAAATGAATTATCTTTAATTTTTGCTTTGTGTTCGCTGTTATGCTTCTGTCTTGTCTCCTTTTTCCTTTCTTGCAGGCTGACGCTTGTCACAAGCTTGGGGAAGAATAAGTGTTTTCTTCCTTAGGATTAAGCCTTTTTCTACGTCCGGCTATTACGTCCTGCAACAGTAGGACGTACGTTCATTGCAGTAGGACGTACGTCCCACTGTAGCAGGACGTATATCCCATTGTTGTGGGACGTAATAATCTGCCGCATGAAAAGTCTTAATCTGAAGGACGAAAATGCTTGGCCTGTCTTATGGAATATTTAAAAGGAGGTGTGTCAAAATAAAAAATGGTCTATCAAATCTTAACAGTAGGGCAGGGTTTGCCTGCCCGAACCAACAGTCACTAATACACAAAGCAAACTGTTTTTTTGAAGAGGAAACCTCGCCCCTGCCGGCAAAATGATAGCATCATCAACGTTTTAGACACACCCCTTTTTGCTGTTTTATTTTAAAAAGAAAGATTTATTGAATATTCCCGATAGTAAATAGTTCAGGATGCTTTCCTTTGAAATCTTTATAATACAATTTAATTTCACGCATATCTTTCTCTATATCCCCGCTAGGGTGAATCACTTTTTCGGCAGTGATACATTTTTTTTTCGTAGTCTATAGCTACTAATATGATGGGCAGACCGGCTCCTTGGGCAATATAGTAAAACCCTTTTTTCCAATTCGGATTTGCTTTGCGCGTACCTTCGGGAGTAATGGCCAAATGAAATTTTTTGCTCGACTTGGCAATGTTTATCATCTGGTCTACCAATGAACTCTTGCGGCTGCGGTCTACCGGAATACCTCCCATCCAGCGGAAGATAGGTCCCAAAGGCCAGAAGAACCAGTCTTTTTTCATCATGAAGCCGGTTTCACGGCCAATAGCCCCCATAAACAGTTTACCGATAAACAAATCCCAATTGGTGGTATGCGGAGCTGCACAAATAATATATTTGTCATAATCGGGAACGGAGACTTTGGTCTTCCATCCCAACAGTTTGTAGTAGATAAAACTACAAATAGCTTTTTCATTCCTTAAATCTTATGCTTTTGTAGCTTTAGCCAGTTCGTCTGCAACCACTTTTTATTTCTTTGTTCAAATCCTCATTCAGTTTCTTGTAGAAACTTTTACGTTACCCGGTTCAGTGTGACTGATGCGTATAATCAGTTTGATCACATTGTGTACAGAGTTGCAAACTACTTCACGGTTAACACCTTCCATCAAACTGACTAAAAACAAATCACTTGCTATATTGGTTATTTTTTTCTTTAAATTTCTTCTACTTGCCATAAATGTAATGTTTTAAGTTAATACATAATTCTAAATTCGCGGTAAAGGTAATATTTTTATTTGTATACGTTTTCATATTTGCGAAAAAAAGAACGAAATTTGCACGTGAATTATAAATGAAATTATACACCTTTAAATAGAATAATAGAATATGACTAAAAGTGCATTACAAATTGCCAGAGCTGCTTATCAGCCCAAACTTCCTAAAGCGTTGAAAGGCGCAGTTAAAGTTAAGGAAGGTGAACCTACACAGTCTGTAGCTGACCAGGAAGCTATCAAAGCATTGTTCCCTAACACATACGGAATGCCGTTGATACAGTTCGTTGAAGGCGAAGCTGTTAATTTGCCTGCTATCAATGTAGGTGTAATTCTGTCCGGTGGACAGGCTCCCGGCGGACACAATGTGATTTCAGGTTTGTTCGACGGTATCAAGGCGCTGAACAAAGACAGCAAATTGTTTGGTTTCATTCTGGGCCCCGGTGGTTTGGTTGACCATAACTATATGGAGCTTACTGCTGATATCATTGACGAATACCGCAATACGGGTGGTTTCGATATCATCGGTTCGGGACGTACCAAACTGGAAAAAGAAGAACAGTTTGATAAAGGTTTGGAAATCATCAAAGAACTGGGCATCAAGGCATTGGTAATCATCGGTGGTGATGACTCTAACACCAACGCTTGCGTATTGGCAGAATATTATGCAGCCAAGAATTGTGGCGTACAGGTAATCGGTTGTCCGAAGACTATCGATGGTGACTTGAAGAACGAAATGATTGAAACTTCTTTCGGTTTCGATACTGCTTGTAAGACTTATGCCGAAGTTATCGGTAATATCCAGCGTGACTGTAACTCTGCACGTAAATACTGGCACTTCATTAAATTGATGGGACGTTCTGCTTCTCATATTGCTTTGGAATGTGCTTTGCAGGTTCAGCCTAACGTATGTATCATTTCTGAAGAAGTTGAAGCTAAAGATATGTCTTTGGATGATGTAGTAACTTACATCGCTCAGATTGTAGCCGACCGCGCTGCTCAGGGTAACAACTTCGGTACAGTTATTGATTCCTGAAGGTTTGGTAGAGTTTATTCCTGCCATGAAGAGATTGATTGCTGAATTGAACGACTTCCTGGCTGCTAATGCTGCG
>ENA-OQAJ01000724-OQAJ01000724.1-human-gut-metagenome-genome-assembly--contig:-NODE-724-length-10142-cov-1.330005_pt1 | contig 10142 bp, 8 predicted proteins | sample MGYA00242736_ERZ504529 | MGnify/ENA primary metagenome ERZ504529 (study PRJEB26092, sample SAMD00036275) | human gut metagenome | host: Homo sapiens | study: EMG produced TPA metagenomics assembly of...
CTAATGTGGAGGATGAAACAAAGCATTTTACAGTGATAGCCTATACAGAGGATGGTTTGGAATGTGCCACAGAACTTACGGTTGCACCGGACTATGTATCGGCTCCTTCGTTTACGGAAAATCCAAAGCTGAATATTACTAAAGGAGTAGCTACTGTCAGTTATGCTTTGGATTTGAATGGGCGCAAAGATGAATCATTGATAACCTGGTATAGATGTACGGACAGGAAAGGGACTAATAGACTTCCGGTTTCGGTATCCCGCTTGAATGAACCGGAATATTCCTATACTTTGGTAAAAGAAGATGTTGGTTATTATCTGATGGCAGTTATCGCTCCCAAGCATCTGCGTTGTTTGCCGGGGGAAGAACGAATTGTTGTTTCCAACTCTCCGATAAAAAAAAGGGCAAGTGAACATCACTCATATATTTGAAACGGATTTTCAGAACTTTCCATGTAAGAATCAACCACAACTTTTACCGGGATTCTGGACGATTGGTGGATATAAGCCTTTGGATACGGCAGAATATGATTGGCAGGTAGTTCCGGATAAAGATTATTGGATTTATGGGCCGGGAATGAATGGTTCTCACGGAACCGGTTTGTTGCAAGATCAGAAAGGAGCCCGTTTGCTGTATACTCCATTGGATGGCAGCTATGGAGATATGGCAATAACCTTGAATGTGGATGCCAGTAAGCAGCAGGACAAGGTTTGGTAGTGCAGCAGGACAGTATTTGGATTTGTATATCAAGTTTGATACCCGTACTTTAACAGGATATGCATTACGTATCATTCGTACGACCAAGTATAGTAATGCAGTTGATTTTATCTTGATGAAATATGAGAACGGGGTGGCTGAGGCTATCAGTCAACCGGTATCTTCTACCTGCTATCGTACAGATGTACCATAACATTGACTGTTAAAGAAGGAAATTGACAGCACATGCTTCAACAACAACTCCGCTTCCGGCGCCTGTAACAGATCCGAACTTGAAACTTCGGTAGATTTGGAGGCGGATATAGCCTCGAACACTTTTGGGGGCACCGGTATCCAGCATACGGGCAGTTGTGGTGAAAGTACAACGATGCTGCACTATATGAAGGTGGAATGGGAATAGAATGATTATTGAATTTAATAAAAGAAGTAATAGATAATTATGAAGAAGAGTATTATTGCCATAGCATTTTTGTTGTTATGTCCTAGTTTTATGGGGTGAGAGCACAGGAGAGACCATTTTTGATTTGTCAGGAAAAGGATGGCATTTATGGCAGGATAAAAATGCAGCTTGGCAGACAGAGGATATTTATTTGACATTGGAAGAGGCACGGAAAAGTCCTGTAATTGTTCCTACAGCGGGATGGGATATATTGACTTCTGCCCAGACTCTTTCGGTACAGGTTCCTGGAACAGCTGAAGAATATCTTCAAACTCAGTCCGGACCCGAAGGAGATATTACAGGAGTTACATGGTGGAGTCGTACAATGGATATTCCGGTATTGAAGAAAAGGACAAAAAAGTCTTTTTGAATTTTTGGACTCTATACGTTCACGGGCGGAGATTTTTATTAATCAGAGATTAGTGGATTATCAGATTTGTGGACAATGTTCCTTCGAAACGGATATTACTCTTATATAAAATCGGAGAACAAGTACAATTGGCTGTACGTATAACGGATGCGGGTGGTAACCATGATTGGCGTGACTCCAGAACTATTCCGTGGGGAGATAAAATGTTGCCTCCCGGTCATGGCTTTGGAGGAATAACAGGAAAAGTTAGTATGAAGGTATGTAATTCTGTTTATGTGGCAGATATTTATATGCAGAATACTCCTCAGATAACTACCGCCAACGCTATTCTGACATTACAGAATGAAAAAGGAAAGACTGCGAAGCAGGATCTTCGTATAACGGTGTACGAGTGGAAAATAAAGAAAAATAGTTTATTCTAAAGAGATAAAGGGTATCTCATTAAATAAAGGTATGAATGAGCTGAAGATTCCTGTATCAGCTCCGGATGCGAAATTATGGAGTGTGGATGATCCTAATCTGTATGTATGTGAGGTGGAGTTGTCCGAAGGCAGAACTGGGTGGATAAAGATTCCCGCCGTTTTGGATTCCGTTGGTTCGAGGCTTCCGGTATAGGTGATGATGCTGTTTTTCGTTTAAATGGAAAACGTATCATGCTTCGCTCGGCCATCAGTTGGAGTTTTTGGCCAGTCAATGGTATTTTCCGTCGGAAGAATTGGCTGAAAGGCAAATTCGCATAGCTAAGGAGTTAGGATTGAATATGCTGAATTTTCATCGTTTTATCGGTAATACTGACGTAATGAATTATGCTGATGAGTTGGGACTGCTCTATTTTGAAGAGCCTGGTGGCTTCCGTCTGGATGTGAAACAGCCGTTTATGAATGCTGTTTTGCATGAAAAGGTCATCCGTATGGTAAAGAGGGATCGCAGTCATCCCTGTCTGGTTATCTATAATATGATGAATGAATCGGGAAATGCTGCTCCTGAAAAGTTAGAATTGGAAATTCAAGCGATGAAGGATATGCGTGTATTGGATCCTTCCCGGTTGATTCTTCGTACCTCGGCTTGGGCTAAGGGAGATGATATAGAAGATCAGGCTAAAATTCATATTCGTCCTTACGATGAAAAAGTGTATTGGAGTGGCTGGTATGATTATCATCGTGCCGGAGGACCTGCTGTTTGGAATGAAGGTTTGTACAAAGGCCCTGAAGATTATTATAATGATACAAAGAATAAGCGTGAAATTGTATTCTTTGGTGAGGAAGGGGCTTTATCATCACCTCCTCGTTTGGAAAAGAATAAAAGAAGATTTGGAAAAATATAGCTATAAAGGATGGGATGGTAGAGAGTTTTTACGTTGGTATGATGTATTCAATAAATTTCTGGATGCTAAACAGTTAAGGACAGTTTATCCTACAGTGGATGATTTGTGTGTGGCTATGGGAACTGTATCCTATGAACATCAAGGACGTAAAATAGAATCGGCCAGAATGAATAATTTGACGGATGCATACGTTGTTAATGGATGGGAATCGGAATTGACGGAGAATTATTCGGGAATTGTCGATTGTTTTCGTTATCCCAAATCGAATCCGGCTATCATAGCTCGTTATAATCAGCCTTTGTATGTAGCGGTAAAGACCAGGCAACAGGTTGCTGCCGCAGGGGGGAGAGGTGACCGTTGATTTTTATCTGATTAATGAGAAGAATGTCCGGGGAAACCATCAATGAAAATCTCGGTGACAGACTCTCAAGGAAAAGTGATGGAGGTAGGAACTTATGAAACGGAAGCCGCCGGAGGTGAGGTTTATGGTCAGTTGTTGGTGAAAGATGTAAAAATACCTGTTCCTACAGCTGGAGGACTTTGTAGGATTGAAGCAAAACTGTGTAAGGAAAATTCTGTTGTTACAACTGGGTATGATGATATATTGTCTGTAAATCTGGCATCCAATATGTTGGATGGTAAAGGGGCCGTTTGGGAAGATGGGAGTGCTTTACAGAATTTCTTGAAGGGAAAAACGAAAGAAGCGGTTGCAGCTTACGAGGATAATTTAGGAAAGTTGGATTGGATTATGGTGGCCCGTCCTCCTAGGAAAGATCAGTTGACAATGGTGCCGATGGAAGCGTTACGCTCTGCCGATGGCAAACCGGGATTGGATGTGGTCTATTATGAGGATATGGAATTTCAGAAGGAAGTTTATCATGAAGTGGCCAAGGTGGTTAATCTGAGTGCTATTGAGGGAGCTACACCAAGTCCTTTTGTGTATATGCTTGATGGTTATGGTATTAAATGGAGTGGTAAAGTACTTCCTTCTGTCAGTGGTGAATATACGATTATTCCTCAGAGTAATGATCGTAGTATGATTGAAGTCTTTGTCAATGGTAAGAAAAATATATGAAATTACCAGGAAGAAAGAGCATTTGGGCGATGGAAAAGTCTATTTGGAAGAAGGCAAGTCTGCCGATATAGAGATCCGTTTCAGACATCCTCGTAGTAACGCTCGTTGTCGTTTGGATTGGGCTGTTCCTAATGATAAGATGCCGGATGCACAGCGTTTAATGGAACGTGCCGTAAATGATGGAACCAAAATCTTCATTATTCAGAGTGCTGATGAGTGGTCGGAATTTATAGCAGCTAATAGTAAAGCGGTGTTTAAGGACAAATTCTTTGTTGGAACCAATTGGTTGGGTGGAGTGATGTTTAATAAGCCGCATGATATTTTCAAGGAACTTCCTGTCGGAAATGCTCTCAACTGGCCTTATCAGGCATTGATACATACAGGGGTGGAGCGTATGGGATTAGTGATGGAAGGTGAAGAATTGCTGGTCGGAGCCTATCATACTTATCCTATGGCTATCGGAACTGCTATGGGGATTGTCCCTATGGGTAAGGGTAGTGTTTTGTTCTCTACATTGGATATCTATGGGAACATCATTAATGATTCGGCTGCCGGACTTGTAGCCAAAAAACTGATTTTCAATATGATTGATTTTAAATAAAATAACAGATACCATGAAAAAACGATTCCTATGCTTTTGTTTATGCCTGTATTGTATAGGGGTATGGGCGGCTAGTGCTTCTTTAAGAAGACAGGAAATGATTTGTTGTTTTTTTGCCTCAGGGAAATGTGAAATTGGAATTTTGTACAGATGATATGTTCCGTGTACGTCATTCTCAAGGTACCGTGTTCGCTGAAAATGAGCAGTGGATGGTTCGTAAATATGATTTTACTCCTGTACACTATACAGTGGAAGATAAAGGAACTGCATGGTTGATTACGACCGGAAAACTGATTATAGAGGCTACCAAGAATCCGTTCTGTCTGACAGTTTCTGATAAAAACGGCAAACTGCTTTATACGGAACTTGCGGAACAACGTTTTTATAAGGATTCTGTCAAGACGAAAGCTGTTCTACAACCGGATGAGCATTTCTTTGGTTTTGGGGAACGTATGGATTTCATGGATCAGCGAGGGCGTAAGGTCTATCTGAATGTAGAGTTGGGAAGAGGGATAAAACCGGCTGTAGGAGGAAAAGATATTTTACGTGCCAATTATTGTCCCGTACCTTTTATGATGAGTACCAAAGGATATGGTTTGTTCTTTCATACTCCGTTTGCTACCGAATGGAATATGGGATGGGACAGTAGTGACTATTATTCATTCAAAGCTTTTGGCGGTGATTTGGACTATTATTTTATTTATGGTCCCGATTTTTATACCATGGTTGACAGATATACGGAATTGACCGGAAAATCCCCCATGCTTCCTCGTTTTGCAATGGGGTTGCATGTCGGTACTTATTCCGGTGGAACCTGGAAGAATGAAGAGATGACTTCCGATAAATATCCGCCTGCTTTATGTAAACGTTTGCGTGAGGAAGGAGTGCCTTTTGATTTGCTTTGGCTGGATTCTACTTGGAGATTGTTTAATACCACTTACGGAAATGGTGGTTGTTGTTTTGAATGGCGCAATACGTTCAAAGATCCGAAAGCCATGTTTGATAGTTGCTATGCGCAAAATGTAAAAATGGTGGGGCTTCATATCCGTTCCATATTAGATAATGGCCCTGAATATCATCTATTGGATAAGGCGCGTGAACAGGGAAATGTGCTGTATCCAGGAGCCAAGATAGAAGGGGTGGTGAATTTCTTTGACCCGAAAGCGGTGGATTGGTGGTGGGAGAACGGAGTAATGAAAGTGGCTTCCATCGGGGCTAAGTTTGTGAAAACGGATGTCGGAGGGACGATGGACCTAAAAGGACTTCATAATATTTTTCCTTTAGCTTATGCGGAAGCGCCCTATCGTAAATTTCAGGAATATAATAATATGAGGGGGTGACACATACCCGTGAGGGTTATGCGGGAATTCAGCGTTATCCTTATATTTGGGCCGGAGACTGGGGGAGTGAATGGCAGTGGTTTGAACCGGTGATACGTGCGGGACTAATATCGGTATGAGTGGCGTGGGTAACTGGACTCATTGCATGGGAGGATTTGAACAGTATTCTCCTTACGATACGGAATTATATACTCGTTGGGTACAGTTCGGTATGTTTTCACCTATCGCCATGGTGTTCGGTATGGATCACCCCCGTTATCATGAACCTTGGACTTATGGTCCGGAGGCTTTGGCCAATTTCATCAAATATGATAGTTTGCGTTATACATTGATTCCTTATATTTATAGTAATGCCTATCAACTTTATAAAACGGCACGTCCCATGATGACTCCTTTAGTGATGGACTATCCTCAGGATGAGAATACTTATCAGCTGACACGTCAGTATATGTTCGGGCCATGGATGATGGTTTGTCCTGTCACTACCAAAGGTGCACTGAGCCAACATGTTTATTTTCCCGGTGGAGAATGGTTTGATTATGAAACCGGTGAGCGTTACGAGGGCCGTCAATATAAATCTTTTCTTACTCCGTTGGATGTGTTGCCTATCTATATAAAAGCCGGAGCTATTATTCCCATGCAACCTGTTATGCAGTGGGTAGATCAGCACCCTGTAGAGATGATAACATTGGATGTCTATCCGTCAGGCATTTCTTCTTATGAGATGTATGAAGATGATGGTATATCAATGGATTATCAAAAAGGGATTGGTTCATTGACCCGTTTTACCAGCAGGCTTGCTGATGATAGTTGGACGTTTACTGCAGATAAACCGGTAGGGAAGTACAAACCTGCCAAGCACACTTATCTAGTAAAGGCTTATTTGCAGAACGTTCCGCAATCTGTGATAGAAAATGGTAAATCGTTGCCCCGTTCTTTCATCAGTTACAGATGCAGAGCGGAATACAGGCTGGTTTTATGATATAGAGCATAAACGTTTGTATGTGAAGACAGCCGGAGATAACCGTCAGAAAATTGAAATTGTGGTACAATAACTTAAAGGGATGATTCTATGAGAAAAATTATCGGTTTTCGCACTTTATGTGTAGGTTTGGGAATATGGGTGGGGACTGTTGTGGTTTCTGCTCAGGGGGAGTTCAAGGCATTACCTTGGAGTCAAAGTACTGCTTATAATTCTTATCTGATGCGTGATGTACATCGGCAGTTTGCATCCCGGCAGTTAGCCATTCAGCAAGCATTTACTTCTCCTGCCGGGATGCAGGAGTACCTGGAGGGTTGCCGTGAACGATATAAACAAATAGTAGGTACTTTTCCTGAAAAAGAGAATTTAAATGTTCAGGGTGGTGGGGAAGATACAAGGTACCGGCTATCATATAGAGAAAATAATTTTTGAAAGCAAGCCTGGCCGCTATGTCACAGCACATCTTTATATGCCGGAGAACATGACTGTTCCTGTTCCGGCAACATTGGAACTTTGCGGACATGGATTGAATGGTAAAGGTTCTTCGTCTCATGCCGCTATGCTGATGGCATCCAATGGTATTGCTGTACTAGTGGTAGATCCCATAGGCCAGGGAGAACGGTTGCAACTTATTGATAGGGAAGGAAAACCACTGACACGGGGGGCTACCACGGAACATACCTTACTGAATGCGGGCTTTAACTTGCTTGGTACTAGTTTGGCGGCACAGGAATATTGGGATAATCATCGGGCTTTGGACTATTTATTGACTCGTAAGGATATTGATCCGGAGCGTATCGGAGTATATGGATCTTCTGGTGGTGGTACTCAGACCGCTTATTATATAGGTTTGGATCCCCGTGTAAAGGTAGCGGCCATTTGTAGTTTCTTTTCTACCCGAGAACGTACTATGGAGTTGCAAGGTCCTTCCGATGGTTGCCAACATATACCATACGAAGGGCGTGAACAACTGGAAGTACCTGATTTTGCTTTAATGATGGCTCCACGGCCTTTATTGATTTTAAGCGGTAAATATGATTTTGTCGATTTATGGGGTGCACAACAAGGGTTTGCTGAATTACAACAGTGCTATAAAGTATTGGGAGTTCCCGAAAAGGTGGATATGCTGACAGTAGAAACAGGGCATGGACTTGGAACTGAAAAAAGGCAAAAGTTGGTCAGTTGGTTCAAGCGTTGGCTGAAAGATGATCAATCTCCGGTGAAGAAATCGGCACAAGACCGTTTCCGGTTGTCTGATATGCTTTGTACGACTAAAGGACAGGTGAATGTATCTATGCCTGGAGCACTCAGTATTATGCAGGAAAATGTGAATCAGCTGGATGAGTGGGCTTCCAAGCGTGAGGCGTTTCTTTCGAAAGGAAAGAAAACTGTCCAAGCAAAGATGCTGGATTTGTTAGGTCTTAAAGGTCTTCCTGACCATAAAATAAGAATTGAGGCAACCGGACATGATTCAATGCGTGAATATGAACAATATAAGTTTCAGCTTATAAGGGAAGGGGAGATGCCTGTTCCTTGTATTCTTATCATGCCGTCCAGAGCGAATGCTGATTCTCCTGTTGAGTTAAGGTTACAGGAAGAGGGAAAAGGAACTTATTTGAGTGAATATGCGAATTTTGCTGCTGCCTTGACGGAAGGAAAAATCTTGTTGTTGGCAGATTTGCGCGGATTTGGGGAAACAACGGATCCTGCATTCTATACGGATGCTAAATATTGGAACCGTGAATATCGTAATGCAATGATCAGTATGCATATAGGGCGTCCTATTATGGGACAACGTGTTGTCGATATTTTGACTTTGCTTGATTTTTGTTCAGAACACGAATTTCTGAAAGGACACCCCGTCAAGGTATTTGCCAATGGTATTTATGGTCCGGTTGCAATTCATGCTGCTTATTTGGATGAAAGAATCAACAGTGTGGAGATAAAACATAGCGTGAAGACTTGGAAGGAATACATTGAGAGGCCTATGCAGTGGGATATGTATTCTAATGTGTTGTATGGTGCTTTGAAATATTATGATTTACCGGATTTGATAAGGTTAAGCAATTGTCCCATTTGTTTTGCAGATTAAAAAATAGAATTCATTTCCACTGTAGGAGCATATTAAATGCCCAAAGGAGGGCACAGTAATCTGCTCCTGCAGTGGATGGAATATATGGCTTGTCTATTTCTTTTCCAGGAAATCAGCACGCATCGGACTGAAACAATCTATCAGCATACCCGGTTCCAGACATACACAACCATGCACAGCATCCGGTTCCTTATACAGACAGTCGCCGGCCGATACAATTTTTTTTCACACCATTGATGATAAACTCAAATTTTCCACTTTCCACATAAGTCACTTGTGAATGGATATGATGGTGGACAGCTCCTACAGCTCCCTTTTCAAATTTTACTTTAACAACCATGATGTCATCATTGTAACCCATGATCTGGCGCACTACACCTTCGCCTGCAGGTTCCCATTCTTTGCCTTCTGCAAAAATGAAGTTTTCACTACCTGTTTTCATAACCTTTTTTTCAGTGTTTTTGTTTGTTTCTTCAGTACACTCTTTGTTGCTCTCTTTTTTTTCACTTTGTGCATTGCAGCTCTGCAATAGTAGTGGTGCCATCAAGGCGCAAGCATACAATGCGGTTCTTACCTTACGATTCATGATCTTGCATTTAATATAAAATGAATAACTAAAACTTTTCTTCAAATATACTTATAATATGGGGAGGGTAGTTCGTCGTGATTAAAATATACGAGGAAAAGACCAAATATTACAAATCCAAGCTCCGGAAAATGGCTTATTTTGCTTCATAATGATATTTAAACTTGAATCAAAACACTAAAACAACAATGAAAAGCACATTAAAAGAAGAACTGGGAAAGAATTGTCCTTTGCCTGTGCATGGCAAATTTTGCTTGTATAGGTATAGCCCAAACTAATAAAAAATTAGATGACCAAGTTATAAATACGATGAAAACCGCCACTCGGTTTATGATGAACAAAGTGAGTTATAATGGTGGCTTCGTATGGAATTATTTGCCGGATATGTCCCGCTCATGGGGAGAAATGGAAGCCAAGAGGACAATGGTATGGATTCAGCCGCCGGGAACTCCTTCTGTCGGTCATTTGTTGCTTGACGCTTATCATGCTACAGGAGATGAGTACTATTATGAAGCTGCCCAAAAAGTGGCTAACACTTTGATTTGGGGGCAGCTTGAATGTGGAGGATGGAATTATGTATTTGATTTTGCAGGAGAGAACTCGTTAAAAGTCCTGG
>ENA-OQAJ01000725-OQAJ01000725.1-human-gut-metagenome-genome-assembly--contig:-NODE-725-length-10140-cov-3.037951_pt1 | contig 10140 bp, 16 predicted proteins | sample MGYA00242736_ERZ504529 | MGnify/ENA primary metagenome ERZ504529 (study PRJEB26092, sample SAMD00036275) | human gut metagenome | host: Homo sapiens | study: EMG produced TPA metagenomics assembly of...
CTTATGAGAGCGAGAGCTATAGCGAATATATGATGAATGAGTTTGCAAAGGAAATGATTTATCATAGTAGAGCTATTACAGAATTTGAAAATTATTTGATGGGTTTGAAGAAAATCTCCCGTACAATGGATGTGAATATATTAGATGTACTAGAAGAGGATGCTCTTAGGCACCTGAGAAATTTACGGTTAAAATGCACTACTCCAGTAGTTTTCGGTACGGATGGGGTGATTTTTGATGAAAATGATTTTTCTCGAAGAGCATATGTCGAATTTTTAAAAAGTGTGACACAAAGAATCTACGTTGTCGCGGGAAAGGATTCCTTAAAAGCATATGATATATTGAAAAAATATATAGACAACAGAAGGCAGGAAATGCCACAATTAAAACACTTGAAATTGTTGGAGGCACCAAGTAAACAAAACAAATGTAAGATATGGGCAATCGGTGGAGTCCTCAACGCGATTTCACCAACATGGATATACAGTGTAATACCGGAACGGGAAACGCAGAAACCGGATGAATTAACAATGGATATCAGCATGGGTATCAGCGATATAAGATGACTTCGACACTCTAAAAAAAAATAAACTCAAAGTGCGCTAAAATTTCGGGCGAAGGCGGAATTTCAGAGCAAAATTTTTTCCAATTGTCGAAAATGCTTCTGTTGAAAGTAAATAGGAGATAACTAAATGGGCGATCACGCAAGTGGTCGCCCTTTCTCTGTATCTGGTATGATTTGACCTTCGGCAACATCATAGTAACCCACCAAAGGAGGATTTGCCGTTATGTTTGATTGCTATGACACTCTGATCACTCCAGAAGAAGTCGCTGATATGCTGGGATGCGGTATGAACACTACCTATAAGCTTTTGAAGTCTGGAAAGATAAAGGCCATGAGGATCGGCCGATCTTGGAAGATCCCCAAGAGAGCGGTACAGGAATATATTATACAGGAATCCCACTTGAAATCAGTTGGGTGGTAACATGAAAAAGCCCACATGGATGATGTTCCATGTGGGTTTTCTATTGCCTGAAAGTAGTGCTTGATGGAGTGATGTACATACGGGTAATCCAATGTTAATGCTAAATAATGTATAGAACAGAAGGAAGGTGAAAGTTAATCTTTATTAATGACACTAACATTAGGATAAAGCGGCTGAATGGAATAGTTGTAGTACAAACAGTCGCACAAGAATGGTCGAATGTATAGTGTATATACATTTGGCTATTCTTGCTAGGAGGGGGAGGCGGATGCGTCATAAATAATATTTTATTCTATAAATTCTCATCTATATTTTCAATGAGATTAATTTATCTTTATGAGTTCTATAGAAAGAAGGTGATTATAATGGGAAATATCTTTAGTATACGATTGACAGATGAAGATAAAGTTCATTTACAACAGAGAATGAATGAAACTGGTAAAAATGCAACAGAAGTATTTAAGAGCGCAATCTACTTTACTGAAATAGATGCAGACCTTGTTGATGAAATTATATCTAATATTGGATATTATGCAAGCGAAAAAGATCTGGAAGGGATAAAAGAGGAGGTTCATAGATATGTGTTATATCGAACTCAAAAATGAGAAGTATGAAACTTTGGAAGATTTAAAACGGTTACTACATTATATTCTTAGATTAGATAAAACAGCAGAAGATAGTCAAAGAGCGAATACTATAACAAATACCTTGGCAGGTTGTCAGCCAGCGATGATTCCCAATGAATATTTGTGTGATCCGAGTTCAGTTTATAACCTGATGCTTTTTGAAGTCAGGAGAAGACATAAAGGTATTCCGCAGTTTGCAAAACACCGCATTGTTTCCTTCGCAGCAACAGATTGTATTTTGCCACAGGATGTAGTATCTCTAGCAGAAAGAATAGCAAGTATCTATGCGAAGAACGGTTATATTACAGCCTATGGAATTCATGCGGATAGATTTAATGTACATATTCATTTTGCAGTTTGTGCAGTATCGTTTCAAACACAGAATATGTTTCATATTCAATGGAAATCTGAGTGGAATATGCTTGTAACGGTAACAAATCAATGGAAATCTGAGTTTGACGAACTGCTTCAAAATAATATCCAAATGAGGCAGTCAAGAGAAGCTGCATTGTATGGCGATGATATCGTTCGATACGGAAGCATTCCTCGGACAGCAAAAGGTCAAATGATTCAGAACAGAAAATCAAAACGCAAATAAGAAGGGAGAATACAATGGATAAGTTTGATGAAAAAGTTATCGGTTACGAATCTACGAAAGAGATTCTGCGTCAGATTCTGGATATTCTAAAAAAGACCGGAGGTTTATAAAAGAAAGGGCATTTCTATTCCAAGAGGGCTGCTGATGGAATCTGATCCTGGTCTTGGAAAAAGTCTGCTGGCATCTACCTGATGGAGGAATCTGAACGAAAGCCCTTTGTTTTTCGTAAAACCAGTCAGGAAAACAGTTTTCTGGATGAATTAAGGGCTGTATTTGCTATGGCGAAGGAGGACGCACCTAGTATACTGCTCTTAGAAGATTTGAACCTCTATGTAGAATCCACCTCTCCCTATGCTCCGGAATGGGCTTGTCTGCAAGCCTGTATTGATGATGCAAAGGACACAGATCTTTTTGTGATTGCTACTACTAACGATACAAGGTATCTGACGGTCAATGCTCTGCTTTGCCGTAGAGATGCGGCAATAGCCATAGATGTTCATTGTGCTCCTTTCTGGCTCAAAGATAACGAGCGACATTTTTAAGACTGTGTTTTGCACCTTGAAAGAGCCTGAAAACGGCCGATTTTAATACAAAACAGAATATACGGTATTTTTAATACAGTTTTAGTGGGCATAGGCAGTCATAAAATCAGAATGGTAGTGCACGGTTTGTGATTGGCGGTGTCCTCGCCATCCAATGGAGCGTAGTTCCAGTCGGTATCTTCGTCAATATATCGCCGCCCATCATCCGGCAGTTCCAGCGGTTCCGCAAGGATGATGGTGCCCCAGTGGTTGACCATCACAAAGGGCGCGATCTCACAAGGGATGCCCCGGCACTCGTCATCATGCCGAACATCGTAGGCGTACAGACCATCCGGAATGGTATCTCTCTTGATGCGGATGCTGGTGAACAGCGCAGGCTTTCCGCAAACCGTGATCTCTTCGTAGTGTTCGGTCATTGCATTAAAGGTCATAATCTGTCCTCCTTAGATTTCAATGATAAAAGCTCTGAATTTCTCTTTGTAGAAATCCATTGTACTCTGCGGCAGGGAAGTCAGATTCCCTTCGTTGTCACATCCGGCCAGAAATCCCGGCCCGGCAAGAACATCGGCTCCATCCCACAGCGGACGATTGAGCGGCAGGCCAAGCAGCTTGCCTTCATCATTGCAGACCAGTGTGACCTCTGAACCGGTGTCACTCAATGTGATGCATTCGATCAGCCCGCCTACAAATTTCTGCATGGCTTCAAGGGTGTTGTCCAAATCAATCTCCTTTGGCAGCTCCATTGGCAGGAGCGCAAGGACTTTGATCTTTTTCTTCTTTCATTGTGTACCTCCAAATAAAAAACAGGACAATCCAAATGGATTGTCCTGTAAAAAGTGAAGGGGAGCATCCGAAGATACTCCCCAGTAGATAATTATTTTTTCCTTACCATGCAACGCTTTTTGAAGAATGCGATGCCATAGCAGAGGATGTCATCATAGTCATCCCGGAAGTCTGCTGCGTACATCCGGTCATTGATCTGCTGAATGGCAGTATCACAGGCATCCGGCAGAGCATCCAGAGTTTTTGCATACTTGGCTTCAAAAATTGCCACACGGCCATTGCGGATATCCTTTACAATAACATCGCTGCGCCCCTCGCCATGCTCTTTGTTGGATTCTACCACATAGCCAGCACCAGTAAAGATGCCTGCAAGGAAAGCGTGGTAAAAATCCTCCCGATAGTCATGGTAGCTGATGGTCATGCGCAGCAGCTTGGTCATTTCTTTTGTCAGAGCTTCGCTGTTTCCGCTCCAGACTGCATCAAACAACGGGCTGCGGTTCCATGCCTTTGCACTGTCATCAAACCATTTGCTTACAGTGGTTTCAAAAATTTCCCGAATCTCTGCATTGGGAATCATCAACGCAGAGCAGCCATCCGGCAGCGAATCCGTCGGATCCTTATCCCGTACCTTGGTTAGATAGCCTGTCAGATACAGCACACTCCAAAGATTTTCCTCAGAGGAGTGCAGATAATCGTAGGTCAGGTTTTCTTCAATATGCTGAACAATAGAGCCGCCAGCCATCAGAGTTTCAAGCTTTGTGGTGATATTGTCGCCTGCATAGTCGATGAAAGAACGGATGATGGCGTTATCACTGGTGTTTTTCCAATAGCTTTTCGGCTTCTGTGCTACACCATACTGGAAATCCCGCAGATAACTGATTACGTCCCACGGACAATAAATGTCTGCATCGCCAAAATGATAACCGTCGTACCATGCCTTGATTTCAGCAGACTGCGATTCAAGATCAGCATCTTTCAGCATTTGATCTACATCTGCCTGTGTAAACCCAAAGGATTCGCTCAACCGGGGAGAAAGAATCGTATCCGAAACAAAATTGTTCGTCCCGGTAAAGATGCTTTCTTTGGCAATTTTCAGGCAGCCGGTAATAACAGCAAAGTCAAGCGAAGTATTGTCTTTGAGCGTGGTGCTCATCATAGCCCGCATCACGTCCAGCATCTGCGAATAATATCCGTTGCTGCTGGCTTTTGCAATGGGAACATCATACTCATCCAGAATGACGACCGCCGATTTTTTGAAGTGGATTTCCAGCATCCGGGTCAACAGCAAAAAGCAGCTTTTGGTTTCATCCATAGATGCAGTGCGTCCCAGAATCCGCTTAAAGATGCCTTTGTCATCGTCGGAAATAGCATCGTCATCCAAAAGAAACTGATAATCCTGAAATGCAAATGCCAGTTTCATACACAGCATTCCATAGGCACTTTCAAAGGTCAGACCGTCCGTGTCCTTGAAAGAGAAAAAGACCACAGGACACTGATTCATCCACTTTTTGCAAAGTGTCGTATTTTTGGAGATCGCCAATCCCTCAAACAGTTGCTTGCTGTCTTTGCGGATGTCCAGAAAATTTGCGAGAGTGCTCATACCAAGTGATTTTCCGAAACGGCGAGGACGAGTGATCAATGTTACTTCAGCGATACCTCCGCTAAGAAGTTCAGAAATCAGATTGGTCTTGTCGATATAATAATACCCGCCTTCTCGAATCTTCTCAAAATTCGAGATTCCGACAGGAAACTGCAAATCTTTCATGCAATGCTCCTTTCCGCTCACAGAGGAGAGCTTTCAGAACAAGTGTACCATGAAATATAGAATCATACAAGAATCAAGTGACATCGAAATAGAGCAGTTTTATTATGCTACGTTCAATCTGGTGGCTTTATAGCAGTCAGCGCACATTCCCTCATGGGTGGCTGCAAACTCTGCCGCCTGCATGATAGAACCGTCCTTCAGCTTGACCCTCTTGATAGGCTGGTTGCACCGGGCACAGATGCAGGGCACAGGCGGCTGTTCCTGCTTCGGGCAGCAGATCTCGGTTTCGGCTGCTTTTGAGGTTCAGCCTCCGGCTGCGGGGCGGCATCTTCCGGCAAATCTTCTCCGGCATAGACATAGAGGCCAAGGCCGAACATAGCAAGGTTCTTCACCAAGCACCGCATGATAGCCTTATTCACATCGAACATGGAGGCTGCTTCTACGGTACGTTCTTCCATGCCGATCTTTTCACGGCGGCGGGTCTGCGGATTATAGTCCCATTTCGGGGTGGTGTAGGTATAAGGCACGGCTTTCATGGCTTTGTTGGAACTGTCCAAAACCGGAAGCCACATTTCGTGCGAAACGCCCTCAATCGTGACTGAGGTGTACACCATGAAGCCGGTGATGGGGTCATAAACATAGGGCAGACCGTTGAATTTCTTGACCTCATAGCTGGCAGCAGGGTACAGCTTCTTCACCTCTGCCCAGGCATACGCCCAGCTTACATATTTCAGTTCCGTGTTGCCGGACTTTTTGACTTCCAGATGATCTTTGAAGTCGATAGCAAATAATTTTACGAATGGATTTTCCATAAGAATGCCTCCAATTCTGATAAAGAAAAAGGCGACAACAGCGTCAACTGTTGTGCCCCATGATGTGAAAATTACGGATTGAGCAGAAAATCAATGATGTTTCGATGAATGATTCCGTTTCGGCTTAAATTCGCCAAATCACCACTGATAACATACTTAGGATAGTTGTCGTGCAGTCGCTCAAGATTACCGAACTCCCGTTCTTCATCGGCGGGAGTGATCAGGTAAGCAACCTGAATATAGAGCTTTTCATCTCCACGGTAGCAGATAAAATCAATTTCGGTGTCGTCCAGCTTGCCGACCTGAACTTCATAGCCACGGCTCCGCATTTCCAGATATACGATGTTCTCATACAGCTTGTTGCTGTCAAGCTTTTCGCTTTTCTTGATAACGTTCCGCAGGCCAAGATCGACTGCATAGTACTTTTCTGTGCTGGACAGGAGCGCTTTTCCTTTGATATCATAGCGGCTTGCATTCAGAAGGATAAAGGCTTCCTTGAAATAATCAACGTAGTCAGTACGGTAGCAGTGGTTGTCTTGATTCCTTCCGAAACCATGCGTCCACTGATATTACGGGCAGAAAACGGATTGCCGATATTATCCAGCAGGAATGCAAGGACATTACGTAATGCGGTCTGTTCGCGAATATTGTGGCGCAGCATGATGTCACGGACAATGATAGCCTCGTAAAGATCGTCTAGATAGGTGGTGATTGAATGATCGTCAGGGAGGAAGAAACGCTGCGGAAAACCGCCGTACTTCAAATAGTCTGCGAAGAGCTTTTCATCCGAAGTATAGGTTCCGTTTTCAATGCATTGCTGTTTTGCTTCGGCCAGCGAAAAGGGGAAACCTGAATCTGGATGTATCGTCCGGAAAGATAGGTTGCCAATTCGCCGGAAAGCAGCTTGGAATTGGAGCCGGTCAGGTAAATATCACAATCGAAATGACACGAAGAGAATTGATTGCAATCTGCCAGCGCTCCACCTCCTGAATCTCATCCAGAAGAATATAGATTTTGCCGGTGCAGCCTTCCGCTTTTTCTGCGATGTAGTCGTAAAGCGTTTCTGCAGTACGGGTGTTACGGAAGCGCATGGACTCAAAATTGACCTGAATAATGTTCTGTGCGGGAATGTTGCACTGGAGGAGCACGTCCTTGATCTGACCGAGAAGGACTGTTTTTCCACAGCGCCGGATTCCAACCAGAACTTTGATCAGATCCTGATCGATAAAAGGAATGATCTTATCCAAATAACTTTTGCGCAGAACCATCATGCATCACCTCATATTCTTATCTTAGCATACAATTATTGTTGTGTAAACAGTATTGTGCTTTTCTATTAAACAAAAATAGCTGAAAACGCGAATTTTGTGTGCCTATAGGCGTACAAAAATTATGCTGCATGGATAATGGTAAACCTGCGGCTGCTTACATTCTTGCTGTACCGATTGAAAATATCGGGCTGTTCTTTCTTCAAAACGCTGGGAGTCTACCCGTTTACTTTCGGAGATACCCAGGACACCTTGTAGCCCGGTGCTGTGCCATAGGCGGCATCCTGCATTTGCAGCTTGACCTGCTGCTCAATGGCCGTTTTCTCCTGTTCCATCTGCTCGATTTGGGTGGAAAGCTCCTGTCGCTTGTCCAACAGATTACGGATGGGATTTAGATCGGCAGTTTTGTTTCGATCATCTGCAGAGTACAGCTGATTGATCTGCTGTGTATCCCCCTCGCTTCCGGTAGGTACAGGCGGAATTTCGGGCATTACGTTGTATTTCCAGAAGTGCTCTTCCTTGGCAATGAGGTTGTTCAGAACTTCTTTGTCGGTTGTGATCTTGTGAATCACCAGTTCTTTCCCGAAAATCAGAGCAGCAATGTACCAGCAGTCAAAACCGCTGACGGCCAGATAGTGATTGACCTGAGCCATGTAATGTGCAGGAATTTTGCCATCAGCCCATTTGTCCGCAGAAAACGGCGAGACTGTCTTGCACTCCAGCCCGGCCTTCTGTCCGACAATCAAACGGTCAAAGTCCGCCAGAAGCAGCGGATGTTCCTCGCTCTGGTAAATGGCATTTGCACGGCGTACCTTCAGACCGGTGGCCCCGGTGAAGCGCTGCGCGACATAATCTTCCAGATCGCGTCCCTGACGCATAGCCTCATTGTCGATATTCTCAAAGGTATCACTGATTTTATCGTGGTACACCTGAAATGCCGAGCGGTAGGGATTTAGACCAAGAATAGCCCCGGCATCCGTGCCAGTAATACCGCATTTGCGGTAACGGAGCCAATCTTCTTTGGACAGGTTCAAAGTTGAAATCAATCTTTTCATGCACTTTGCATCCTTTCTCTCATAATTGATTCGGTAATGATGAAGTCGTATTCCACCAAGTCTTTCATAATCGTGGAAAATTCACTGGCCAATGAATGACAAGAGCCAACCCACAGGTCATAAAGAAAATCCAGAATATTATTTTGCACCCTGAGATGGTTCCAGTAGCGCTCCTCCAGTCTGCCCTCGGATTCCAAAACAATAATGGCGGTGCTGATGGTACTTTTCATCGTGATCTCATAAGCCATGGTAACGCTGATTTCAGAAGCACTCTTCTCAACGTTGTCAAAAAAATTCCGTGAATTCCCTGAAAATGCGGTTATTTACATCATTCATGTGTTGCTCCTTTATGCTGCAGCCAGCACCATCTTGTAGGCTTTGTCGATCATCGGGTTACCCTCTGCAGTATGCAGGAACAGATTTTCTTTGTAATTCTTGGTCTTGCGGAGAGGATCTGCGTGGGTAGCAAAATCGGAGACTGCGTTGATAAAGCGCCAACCGTTTTTGCCGACCCATTCCAGATCCGGTGCGTTATAATAGCGAGCCTTCAGGTCTTCCTGCAAGCGCAGGTTATTCTTCCGCTGGCAATCGGACAGGTCCTCAGAAATCGGGAAAAACTCATTGATGAACTCCTGCACCTTGTGATCGGATAAATCGATGCGAGCCAGCTCATCGCCACGGTTGCCGAGTTCAACCATATAGTTGCTGGCTAGCTGCAGGGTTTCACGGGCATCCTGCACGCGGAGCAGAACATTTTCGGTGTGGCGTGCAGTCCAGCTGCGCTTTGCGGTATTCAGCGCAAGGTTCAGCGTGTTCTGGCAGACCACACGGATTGGAGTCATGGCCACTTTCACACCAGAACTTCCGTCATGACTGTTGAAGATCACAAGATATGGTACTACCTGATCTCCAGCGATAAGATATTTCCTCGGAAGCTTGCCAGCATCCAGACTTTCTTGCCGCCCTGCAAAGAACCGGCAGTTTCGTAAGTAACACCTTCACCCAGCAGGTCATCCGTGAACTGAAATGCTTCTTCGTTCTGCACAATGCGGTAGCGGTCGGATACCACACCCAGAACAGCATCATCAGTGCTGCGGACATTTGCGCGATAGCCGGGGATCATAGCACCCGTGCCGGAATAGATATTGCGGCTTTCCACCTGCCAGTCCAGACCGGCTAGTTCCAAGGCTTCACGGCTTGCAGGGGCATCCATAATGATACGGCCAAGGCCGTGCCAAGGTGTCTCACGGACAGAGAACATCGTTTCAACATTTGCGGGCATAGTAAAATCTCCTTTTCAGTGTACTGTGATCAATTGTTGTTTTCCATTTCTTCAGCGATGCGGACGAGGACTTCCACCAGGACGGTGCCAACCTCTTTGACGATTTCGGACCAAAAGTTCATAATGCTTTCTCCTTTCTGCGCAGCTGCGCTTCAAAATACGATGGTAATAATGATAGTGATGGTGCGGAATAACAAAATGCTCACCTCCAGACATGAAAAAGCCCCCTGAGTCTTTTCGACTCAGTAGGCTTTGAATCATGATTATTATATCTGGGATGAAAAATGGAAATTTGAGAAAGCTAGAGATAAAAATGCCAGACCGGCATGAAGGTAGCTAAAAGAATTTGGAAAAGTGGCATAATCGCTGAAAAATTCATCAATCACTTGTGTAAAGTGTGATTGATGAATGAGCGATGAAATG
>ENA-OQAJ01000727-OQAJ01000727.1-human-gut-metagenome-genome-assembly--contig:-NODE-727-length-10122-cov-1.450325_pt1 | contig 10122 bp, 14 predicted proteins | sample MGYA00242736_ERZ504529 | MGnify/ENA primary metagenome ERZ504529 (study PRJEB26092, sample SAMD00036275) | human gut metagenome | host: Homo sapiens | study: EMG produced TPA metagenomics assembly of...
GGTCATTTTTGCAAACTCTACATTACAAAACTGATGGCAAAAGTAATACTTTAATTGCAATCTATGAAGGATAAAATGATATTTTCGTTATAAAATCGTTTTTTTTACCAGAAGATATCGAAATAATAAGCAAAAAGGTATATCAAAAGTCCCCAAGCACTCTTGTATATGCCTTTTTCTCTCTAGACCTTACCCTTACTTTCTGCCACCTCCACCAGATAAACACTGATGCAAATCATAACAATCGCTCCCAGTTGCGTCCATGAAAAACGGTCTTGCCCCAACAAAAATGAAGTAACGGTTGCTACTATCAATATCAGATATCCATAAATAGCCACTAATGTCGTTTTCAGGTATTTCAATCCGATGGGAAGAAGCAAATAGCTGATAGTTGTCGGAAATATGAGTACAAACAGCAATACCAACATCGGGGTGGAAAAAAGCGACATGCTCATTATAGGTGCTTCAAATCCATAGATTGAATTGACAATAAGCGACATTACCGCTGCTCCCAAAAATGTATATTTCAACAAGGTCATATCTCCCACTCCTTTAAGCAAGCGATTGCTGACAACTAAATATATAGCATAAACTATCGAACTGACCAAGCATATCAGGTTTCCCGCCATGGCATTGGATGCCAAATCGTCACCGGGCTGTGTAGCAATACAAAGAATAGCTCCTCCCAATCCCAAACCGATACCAAGAAGTTTCATCCATGTTACTTTCTCTTTGTAGAATAAGACAGTGATAACAAATACCCAAATGGGTTCCAGACTGACAAATATAGAACTGGATACCGGTGTAGTCATACTGATACCTAAAAGGTAAAAAAACATATATCCGTACATTCCTAATGCTCCTAACAAAAAGAGCTGCCATCTCTGACGGGTGGTAGAATCTTCCGGTTTACAGAAAATATCGATAAGCCAAAATGCTGCCGCCCCAAATACCAAGCGGAATGTTACTCCTGTGACCGGAGCAATCCATAAAGGCAAAAGATATTTCAACGCATTCATATTAAAGCCTCCCAATGCTTTGGAGACTATCATGCTAAGATTTGCTTCAACTTGTTTGTTCATAATAAGTTTTTTTTACATGGGTATAACCATATAAGCAACCCTTTGGTTCAAAGCACCTCTAATAAAATTCACACGCAGAAACTACAATACTTCATACTGCCATCTTTTCTGTTATATCTTCTCTTGCCTGACATTAAGCACTCCTCTCTTTAAGAATAAACTTTTCATTCCTTATAACTAACTACGTTCCATTACAGCAAAACGAAATAACAAGGAAGGGGAGACAACTGCTCCCCCGATTTATATTAAAAACGCCTCATAAGTACTCAGAATTCCAATTTTTCCTGTTTCATCACAATAAACATTGCCATTAACGCAATCATCAGGTTCAACCAGAAAGCAAAGGTATACGAATGGGAATGAAACAGATTCTGGGCTATATTCACAATAAACGGACAAAGAAGAATAGCCACATAATTCATCGCCATCACAAAGGCAAGTGCCAATGTCACCTTATGGGGTACAGCCACATCAGAAGTTTTATCATAAATCAATGGCTGAATAATACCATAAGCCAATCCGTTCAAAATACACCCCAAAGCAATAAGTATCTCAGAACGACTTACCAAAATAATTCCCATACCGCAAGCTATCAGCAACAAGCAAATCATATAGATACGCCGTCCCAGCATCTGCACAATCTTGTTCAATACAAAGCCCGGCGCCATGATAGCAAGAAAGAATAACGAAATCAGGATGCCTGCCCGCCCACTGGACAATCCATATTCTTCCATCAAAAAAGGAAGATTAAAACTGACGATTATCACCAAATAAGTAGCCAGTCCGTAAAATGCCATAAGTTTTAACCAGCGCCTTCACATCAATACCTCGCTTGCCCATCTCTTTTACAGTAGAGGCAGGTACGTCATCTTTGGGATGATAGCCGGACAAATCTTTCTTTAAATAACATGTAAGAAAGATAGATATAAACGGAAAAAGATAAACCAGAAATGGCAAGTGCCAGTTCACTTCTGCCAGATAGCCGGTCAGTGTAGTGGCAAGTACTAATGTAATATTTGTAATAGCAGAACTATAACCAAATTGTCTGGTACGATAACCACCGACAAAAATATCTGGATATCAACCCGGTGGACAAAGGAACAATCAATCCCGAACCAATCCCCAGCATGCACTGATAGCTATCAGTTGCCACATTTTTACCGGACAACAGGTAGAGTATGCCGCTTACTCCGAAAATAGTCAATCCTACTTGCAACAATAACAGATTGTTCACCTTCTCGGTCAACTTACCCGATAACAAAATAAAAAGGGATAATAAGAAGTGAAGGTAACGAGGAAAGCATCTGGATTTCCAAATCCGTGGCAGACGGAAAAATTTTGTTCAAATCCCCCAAGATGGGAGAAACTGCCAATCCCGGCAATGCATTTAATGCCGAAATAGAAAATATACCTATTAATGTAATAAGGGGAATTGTCCCCTGCCCTGTTTGTATTTTCATAATGAAATTGGTTTATATTATGATAAAACAAAATGTAAAAGAATTGGTTCAAAAATAAACTCCCTGCAAGTTACCATAAATTAAAAAACATAAAATCAAGGAACTTTTCATTACCCCTTATGTTGAGGGAGAAAAACGAGGGAAACTCCCACGTTCTTCATTGTATTACTAACCTAAACTTTAAGTAAAATGAAAGATTGTAATTGTGATTTGAGAGAAGGTGACGCAAAGACATCTGTGTTTGGCTCAAATGAAATGCTACAGCCTGCCCCGGTAGACACTATTCCGATGAACCCTACCACTCCGCAGATTGCCTATCAATGGTAAAAGACGAAACATTTGCTCAGACCCAGCCACGTCTTAATCTGGCTACTTTCGTTACTACCTATATGGACGACTATGCCACCAAACTGATGAACGAAGCCATCAGCATCAACTACATTGATGAAACAGAATATCCTCGTATCGCAGTGATGAATGCCAAATGTATCAATATCATGGCTAATTTGTGGAATTCGCCCGAACAGGCAAAATGGAAAACCGGAGCACTGGCTATCGGCTCCAGCGAGGCTTGTATGCTGGGAGGAGTAGCCGCCTGGTTACGCTGGAAAGACAGACGTAAAGCTCAGGGGAAACCGACTGACAAGCCTAACTTTGTCATTTCAAGCGGTTTTCAGGTTGTTTGGGAAAAGTTCGCCCAACTGTGGCAGATTGAAATGCGCCAAGTACCTCTCACCTTGGACAAAACCACTCTGGACCCCGAAGAAGCACTGAAGATGTGTGACGAGAACACCATCTGCATCGTCCCCATCCAAGGTGTGACATGGACAGGTTTGAACGATGATGTAGAAGCATTGGACAAAGCACTGGATGCCTACAACGCCAAGACCGGTTATGATATTCCTATCCATGTAGATGCTGCAACCGGTGGTTTCATCCTGCCATCCTCAACCCCGAAACAAAGTGGGACTTCCGCTTGAAATGGGTTCTCTCTATCAGCACTTCCGGTCACAAGTTCGGACTGGTTTATCCGGGTTTGGGATGGGTGGTATGGAAAGACAAAAAATACCTTCCGGATGCATGTCATTCAGCGTAAACTATCTGGGGGCAAATATCACTCAGGTTGGTTTGAACTTCAGCCGTCCCGCCGCACAGATTCTGGGACAGTACTATCAGTTTATCCGCCTGGGATTCGAAGGGTACAAAGCCATCCAATACAATTCCATGGAAATCACCAAGTACATCCACAGCGAAATAGCCAAGATGACTCCGTTCGTAAATTACAGCGACAATGTGGTGAATCCTTTGTTCATCTGGTACATGAAACCCGAATATGCAAAGAACGCCAAATGGACTCTGTACGATTTGCAGGCTAAATTACAGCAAAGCGGCTGGATGGTTCCTGCCTACACCTTGCCGGAAAATATCCAGAATTACGTAGTTATGCGTGTTGTGGTACGTCAGGGATTCAGCCGTGACATGGCGGATATGTTGTTGAACGACATCAAGAATGCCATCTGCGAGTTCGAGAAACTGGAATATCCCACTCCTACCCGCATCGCCCAAGACAAGAATATCGCTGTAAAAGGTACTGTGTTCACTCACAATGCCCATAGCAACGCCGCTAAAAAATAAGCATAGATAACAATAATGCAACCATCCGCCGTTAAGGTAGATGGTTACTTCAATCAAATTAATTTATGGAAAGAACTATAACTATCCAGCAAATAAAGGATGTTGCCCAGGAGGCTTACAATCTGTACAAGGACAATACAGACGGTAAGAAACGCCGACTATATCCCTTATCTGGCAAATATTGATCCCAAACTGTTCGGGATCAGTATCTGTCTGATGAACGGAGAAATCATCCAACTGGGTGACTCTCAGTACCGTTTTGGTATCGAGTCCGTTTCCAAGGTGCTGACCGCCATCCTGGTACTCCGCCAATACGGCGCCCCCAAGGTGCTTGAAATGATTGGCGCCGACGCTACCGGACTGCCGTTCAACTCCATCATGGCTATCCTGTTGGAAAACGACCACCCTTCCACCCCACTGGTAAACGCCGGGGCCATCTCGGCAGACAGCATGGTACAACCCCTAGGCAACAGCGACGGCAAGTGGAAAGCCATCGTAGACAATATGACCGAACTATGCGGAAGTGCCCCGCAACTGATTGACGAATTGTACAAATCGGAGTCTGCAACAAATTTCAACAATCGTTCCATCGCCTGGTTATTGAAAAATTATAACCGTATCTACGACGATCCTGATATGTCGCTTGACCTATACACCCGTCAGTGCTCTATGGGCATCACCGCGGAACAATTGTCCATCTGCGGAGCCACCATCGCCAACGAAGGATTGAACCCGAACACCAACAAGCAAGTGTTCGACAAAGCCCTCTCCCCGAAAATCACCTCCATGATAGCTACCGTAGGTTTCTATCAGCACACAGGCGACTGGCTTTACACTTCGGGAATTCCTGCCAAGACAGGCGTAGGAGGCGGTGTCATGGGCGTAATGCCGGGTGTCATGGGCATTGCAGCCTTCGCGCCTCCTTTGGATGACGCCGCAACTCCGTGAAAGCACAGCTTGCCATCAAGCATATTATGAACAAACTGGGCATGAACGTATTCAATGGCCATCGCATCCACGTGCAATAATCCATTTTCGTTCCCATAGGAAAACCGGTATTTCTCTCACTCCGAGAGGATAGCCGGTCTTTTTAATTAAAAAATTTTTCCCGCTAAAATTTCTCACACTCTTACATTATGCCTATCTTTGCACTGACAAATTCATCATATTATGAAGAACAAAGTCATCCGTAAAGAACCGGACCAATGACGGACTCACGCAGAGAAACCATTGGAGTTCCCTTGGCGGAATATTTGAAAGAGAAATGCTGGAACAGCCCAAAAGCGCCCGATGACGTTGATTATGGAATTGAATTAACTATTAAATAACTTTATGAGTAACAAATCAAAAATCGAGATTTGCGCCAACTCCGTGGAAAGTGCTGTGAAGGCACAACAAGCCGGTGCTTATCGTGTAGAACTATGTGCAGGTATTCCAGAAGGCGGAACAACCCCGTCTTTTGGCGAAATCCGTATGGCACGCCAATTATTGAACCAAACAAAACTACATGTCATTATCCGTCCCCGTGGCGGAGATTTCCTATATTCTCCCATCGAGCAAGAAATCATGTTGCATGATATTAAAGTGGCACGTCAGTTGGGTGCGGACGGTGTGGTGTTCGGATGTCTTACCGCAGAAGGCAATGTCGATGTACCCTTGATGCAGAAACTGATGAATGCGGTAGGCGAGATGAGTGTCACCTTCCACCGTGCTTTTTGATATGTGCAGCAATCCCAAAGAAGCTTTGGAACAGATTATCGGCCTGGGTATCGACCGGGTCCTTACTTCCGGACAAGAAGCGACCGCCGAAAAGGGTATCCCTCTTTTAAAAGAATTGGTAGAACTGGCCGACGGACGAATCATCATCATGCCGGGATGCGGTGTGAATGCCGGTAATATCCGTAAGATTGCCGAAGAAACCGGAACTTCGGAATTTCATTTCTCCGGACGGAGCAGCGTAGACAGCGGCATGATTTATCGTAACTCAAAAGTATCCATGGGAGGTACTGTAAAGATAGAAGAGTATCTGAAAGACGTTACCGATCCTGACAAAGTAAAAGCCGCCTTGTCCGAACTGGCATTGAAAGACGAAAACGACAAAGCACTGGAAAAGAAAAACAAAAGCCTAACCCCCCAAGAAAATACAAAGAAAGAGGATGACTGGGACGATGACGATGATGATTTGATGATGACAAGTAATAAGCAAGCATAAACGTTATTATCATATTAAACGCGGATATTCAGGGTTTCAAGCTGAATATCCGCGTTACTTTTTGTTTATACTGAATTCTACAACTTATGTATCACCTTCATCAGCTGCTCACCCAGTCCGATGGTATATCCTTGTGACACGAATACCACCCGGTTAAAGGTATCCCCAATGATAAACATAGGCAGGATAGTCTTGTTAGACAACTTCATGCCTTCTGCAATCTGCTTCTGGATGGAACCGTCCACATCAATACCGTAAGTAATGGTAGCCGGTAATCCGGGGAATTCCTGCGGGCGGAACTTCTTGTACTGCTCCTCGTTGGGGAACAACAGCACGATTCCTCTGCCCCATTCATCAAACTCCTTACCCAATGCCGCAATATCACGCAAGGCATGGTTCGTAGGTTCTTGTCCGGCACCCAGTACGGCTACAATGTAGTAACCACGTCCTGTAGTGGCAAGAATAGACTTCAGTTCATCGCTATCTATCGGTTTATAAGTAGATTCCGAGTTGAAGTTACCGATCACCTGAATATCATCCTTACTTTCACGCATCACCAATCCACCGTAGTCGTTTTCCCCCGGCTTGATGGTAAAGAAAGTCAGCTGGGACAATACGCCGCCGTTGGCCAGACGAGTACCGGTCACCATCACATAATTGCCGGCATCCAGTGCCGTTCCGTTCTTCAACAGATTAGCCCAAGTAGCACCGCCACCCATATCAATATCGCCTTCATCATAATTCAGCAATTTCAAGGTTCCGGCAGGAGTCAGTCTGGAAATAGAGAAATGAGAATAATACTTCGGGTCGGCCAAAGACTTGATCGGCGTATATCTGGCAATAAACTTGCCGGTAGGCGCACTGGCCTGTTCCATCGCCTCAAAGTTCACATCAACAGCACCTTCATCACCCATCAACTGCACTTTTCCGGTCACTTCGTCTATACGTGCAGGAATACCCATGCTGCGTGCCATGGAAACAAAGAAGATATCACGGCTGTGCGCATCGGCTGTACGGGCCTTCCACACCCCTTCCGGAGTAATCGGAGAACCGCCCAGATTGCAATCCTTGTCCACACGGATATTTTCGGCAACCCATGCAACCAGCTTCATCGGATCGGCAAGGTAAGCCTCACGCTCCTGTTCGGGCACTGCTTTCTCAAAGAATCCTTTGTACGGAGTATCATTTCGTTGCTCACACGCGGATTACGCACAAATCTGCGGAAATAATCGGCATTGGCGCACAGATGTGAATTCATCATGTGGTCTATCAACACTTCGGAACTTACATCGCGAAGGTCTTTGGCGGAAATCTGCTGAAGCAGGTCAATGCCGCCCTTCTTTGACTTGTCCGAACGGAGACGGGCCATAAAGTCACGGATGGTTTCGTAGTTGCCACGTGATGCCACCAGCAATTTGGCAACGGCATCCTCATCCAGCTGGTATTCTTTAGCGAAATTGCGAGCCGATTCATCCGTCATGAATGTAGCCACGTAGGCATTGCGGATAGAGTCCTCCAAAGCCATGCGGCGATTGTTCTCCGCACGTTGTTCGGGAGTCACTTCGGGCATATTGGCGCCTTCCATCGGAGGAATGATATCCATATCCAGTGTATAAGCCTCGCCGGCCGTCTTGTCCAGTTTCACGGTCAAGGCATTGTCTTTTCCGAAAGACAGTTTGGAGTAACCGAATTTTCCATCTTTGGAAGCCCATACCAGCATATCCCCTTTTCCGGCTGTCAGGAACGTCTTGCCGTCCGCATCCGTCTGTTTGGAAGCTACGGTATAAAATTCGGCATAGTTATACACCTTGAATTCCACTTTGGCATCAGCACCGGTTTGCCATCCGCATCCACGATGGTCACATCGGCTTTTGCCGTAGGGGCATAATTGTCAATCACATTGATTTCCGTATACCGGGGAGTGCGGTACATCACTTCTTCCGGTCCGTTATAACGTCCGAACACCTTGGTGTGCATCAGCATACCCCGTGAAGCGGGAGCGTTGAACCCAACCCAGATTCAGTACCGGTTCGGGTTCGCAAGCACCCAGGAAGTACCATTTGCCATCCACCCAGCTTCCACCCAGGCATGATTATCATCGGTATGTGCCCAACGCGGCGTATATACCTGGCGGGCAGGGATGCCTACCGAACGCAAGGCGGCTACCGTGAACGTAGATTCCTCGCCGCAACGTCCGTAGCTGTCTTTACGGAAGCCAGCGGACTACTGGTACGGGCATCAGAGGGAGTATAAATCACCTTCTCATGACACCAGTGGTTCACTTCCAGCACGGCATCATATAAAGAAAGGTTTTTCACTCTGTCCTTCAGTTCCTCGTAGAATACCTTACGGCTGTCGTCCAGATTCTCGTTGTTTACGCGGATGGGCAATACAAAGTGGCGGAACTCTCGTTCGGGAACCACTTTTCCCCATGGCATCTCCTCACGCGCCTTGAAGGCGTAGTCCACATTTTCCAGATAGAATTCACCGGGATGGTCCGCTATATCCGCCAAGGGCATATAGGCGTAAAGGAAAGTCATCGCCTCCTTCTGCTCATCGCTCATGGGTTGTTCGAATACCTGGAAGAGGTCACCTTGGGCCAGCGTATCACGCCGTGCCTCAAAATCCTGCTGAACAGCGGCACGTTCAGCCTCATCACTGATCAAATGTTTGTTGTTTGTACACGAGGCACACAGCATCAAGCCTATCCCCGCCGCACACAGAGCCAATAATTTCATCTTGTTGTTTTATTTAGGTTAGCAATTTGTTATTGGCTACGAAGATAAGACTTTTTTCTTATTTTTGACGAAGTTCAAGCTATTATTTAGTATCCGCCGGCTCCGATTGTTGCGATTGATAATATTCCTCCTTCCGCTTGTTGGCCTGCTGCACCAGACTGGTGACGTATACCGTGAAAATGGGGAACATCATCATTCCCAGGGCGGCCAGCACCACCGACAGTATTTTCCCCGTAGGAGTGACGGCATAAAATATTGCCCCCTACGGTAGTGACATCCATAAACGCCCACCACAGCGCACTCCAGTAGTCCGTCACCATAGGGTTCACCTTATGTTCCAGCACAAAGAAGATAAGGCTGGCAAAATACACGGTGGCCATCAGCATGGTGATGTACGAGGTAAACAGCCCGGACGCTTGCTGCCCGACAGCCAGCCCACCACGATGGCCAGCGCATACCCTCCCCTCAGCAAAGGGATAAAGCGCAGGAAATAACTGATTTCGGGCGAGAAAGTGATGTGATAGAAATCAATGATATTTAAATAAGGTATAGATACCAGCAGGAAAATAAAATGGCTGGTGAAGTATCTTCCTTTTTCTTTCGAGAGGAAAAACTCCAGCAGGAAATCGAACAGGAAAAACATGCATATCCAGAACTGAATCTTCAGATAAGAACCTTGATTCAGGAAAGGGATGTTATGAAAAGTATCTATCGAGATACTGATAACCAGAAAAGGGACATCAACAGGATGAGTATATGCAAGATCCCGTAAATCCCCCTACGGGAATAGATGAATGAGGAGAAAGCTGTTTTCATAAACTATACTGATTATATTATTTTTTCTAGAAACACCCTTCCGGGTACGATTGTTTAATTCCGCATACCTTCCGGGTTAATAAACCTAAACGGATAAACATCATTTCCAGGGAGTTGTTATAAACTCCGTAAACAAAAACATATATTTTTTAAAACCTAAACTTTATGGCAAACATTAG
>ENA-OQAJ01000728-OQAJ01000728.1-human-gut-metagenome-genome-assembly--contig:-NODE-728-length-10107-cov-2.593487_pt1 | contig 10107 bp, 14 predicted proteins | sample MGYA00242736_ERZ504529 | MGnify/ENA primary metagenome ERZ504529 (study PRJEB26092, sample SAMD00036275) | human gut metagenome | host: Homo sapiens | study: EMG produced TPA metagenomics assembly of...
CGTCGAGGCGCGGCGATCTGTTCGGGGCGGATTTTGCTGGGGCCGGAGCCGAAGCGACCATCTTCGGGCTTCAGCGACTCGGGAATACTCAGTGTGATAGTCATGGTTTCAAGGGTAGACCAGTGTTGGGGAATATCGCGGATAATGCTCGGTGTGCGGGATTACTGCGGGGTTACTGCGGAATTCCGGGGTGCCGGGCGGCAGTGGTGGCAATGCGGAATGCAGTGCAGAATGTACGCAGCACATCATGGTTACGGTGTGTCGGAATGACATGAGTTAGTGATTCTTCCGATAACCGGATAGTGAGGTTCGTGAACGGGCGGAAACAAGGCAGTTTTTTCACCCGGCCGCACGGTTACGTAAATCGTTTGACACACCCGGATGGTGGGGGATCACATTGAGGATTGACCTCTGTTCGTTGTACAGTACTCAATTGTGACGGTCATACGAGGTCATCGAAATGACCCCGCCGAACCCATCCAAGGAGTTAACGTAGTATGAAGCATGCTTCGCATAAAGCGACCACGGTCTCGCGCCAGAAGTTCAGCTTAGCGAAGGCATTGTTTGCCTCCGGCAAGGGTTCTCATTCCGTTCGTGCTGTGCGTGCGGTGCAATCCGCTGGTAGCGACGCCGTTGTTTTGGGGCTTGATCCGGCCATTGCCGAGAAGATCAACGAAATCGCTCCCCAGACCCGCCGTTCCATTCGTGAGGCCGCTCGTGCCGCTGAACGCCGTAGCCATATTCTTGCCTCGGCCTCACTGGCCGCTCTGGTCGGCACGGCCGCAGGTTCTCTCGCGTTTTCCAACAATGACGACGCCGCGAACTCGTTCGTGGCTGATCCGGCCACGACGACCACGCAGATTAAGCGCATCAGCGATGTGACTGCGGCTTCTCGTTCCGAAGCACGTACTGATCTGAGTTCATCCTCCGTTACCGCACAGTCCACCAATGAAGGCGGTTGGGGGCTGAGCAATTCAGACAGCACCTTGGACGCCAAGCTGATGAATCGCAATAATGCGAACAATCCTGTGGTGTCGGCTCTCGTGGATGCCGATGGCGATGCGGTGCCGGCTGGCTTCAACCCGAACCATGCCGTTGGCACCAACTCCAACAACTATCCGTGGGGTCAGTGCACGTGGTACGCGTACCAGCGTCGTGCCGAACTGGGCCTGCCTTCCAGCGGCAACTTCGGCAATGGTGGCGCGTGGGCGGCGTCAGCTTCCGCTCTGGGCTATTGGGTGGACAACACTCCTCGCCATGTCGGTGATGCTGTGGTGTTCGCTCCTGGCCAGGCCGATGCCGATGGCGCGTACGGCCATGTTGCCGTTCTGGAAAAGATCAATGCCGACGGCTCCATTGAGATCTCCGAATCCAATGCCAAGGGATTGGGTGTGATTTCGACCCGTACGTTCAGCGCCGCCGAAGCCGGTAAGTTCCAGTACGTTCACTACTGATTCATTTCATTGGCTTACATTCGGTGATTACTGTTCGGATGTGACGTCGCCCTATCGGCAATCGTTCGTGCGAGATGGCATTTCAAGTGTTGCGGCTGCGTATTAGTCCGAACTGACCTGTGCCGACACGCCGATATATCCCAATAGCTCCGGGGTGTTTTATTTCTTCCATCCTGTACGAGTTAATGCGCACCGTGTAGGGTGATGGTTCTATGAAGACCAAAACTGTAGCTTCTTCCATTGTTGCCGCGATTGTCTCCTGTGCCTGCTTGTTTATGTTTGTTCCTACAGCAACTGCAGCTGAGGGTGTTACTGTGACTTCCACCAAGTCCTTCCCCTCGTACACCCAGGTGCGCAAAGATCTGACGACTGAAGCCACTGCCACGAGCGTTGAGGACAATGCTGATTGGGGCGGCATTGAGAACCTCGATGTGCCGCAGACGGAATCTCAGGCGGAAAAGGATGCCGCAGCGGCCAAGAAGGCTGCCGAAGAGGAGGCCGAGAAGCAGGCGGAGGTCGAGGCTCAGGCGACCCAGGAGCAGGCCAACGCCGCGAGCCGTAATGAGTCTCGCTCTTCTGTTACTTATTCCGATGCCAGTGGTTCGGTTTCCGCTGGTGCCGGTGCCTCTATCGACCGTGCGTATTCTTTGATCGGACAGAGCATGGACTGCACCGCATTGGTCAGTCAAGCGTTGGCGGCCCGTGGCATTAACTTCCACGGTTGGCCTGAAGAGTACGTCAATGTTCCTGGTGGCCACGTAGTCACAGACGGATCCCTGCAGCCGGGCGATATTCTGATTTATGCCAACACCGGTGGATGGAACGGTGGTGCACACTACGATCATGTGGCGTTGTATGTCGGCAACGGTCAGGCGGTCCATGGTGGATGGAATGGCTATAGCGTGGCTCTCGCTAGTGCCATGACCGAAAAGCTCACCATCGTGGTGCGTATCCCGTGATGCAGTCTTATTGATTGATATATTGCAGGCCTCGGATGCCAATCGGTATCCGAGCTGTTGCGTTCTCCTGCCGAGTGATGCGCCCGCGACATCATCTTCGAAATGCTATTCCTGTTATGAAATCGACCATGTGTGCGTAGGGTATGGCTGTTGATGATGAACTTAAGACTATTATTTCCTCATCAGTGGCGATTATCGCCACGGGTGCCATGTTTGCGTGCGTAGCCCCGTTTGCCTCTGCCGATTCCGCGCAGACGAGTGCTGTGGTGTCCTCACGTTCTTTCCCGAGGCGAGTTCGGTGAAGAAGAATTTGTTCGCCGAATCCACCTCCACCTCGGTTGATGAGAACTCTAAATGGGGTGGCATCGAGACTCTTGATGTGCCACAGACCGAGTCTCAGGGCGAGAAGGAAGCTGCTGCTGCGGCGGCGGCTCAGAAAGCCGCTGATGAAGCTGCTGCAGCCCAGTCCGCTGCTGCTGCGGCAGCCAGCCGCTCTGAACAGCGTGCGTCGATTCCACAGGTTGACTTGGGTAAAATGACTGGCACTGGCACTGGCGCTGAGCTTGCTAGCTTCTCACTGAAGTTCCAAGGCTATCCGTATGTTGCCGGCGGCAACACTCCGGCAGGATGGGATTGCTCCGGTTTTGTGCAGTACGTCTTCTCCCAGTTTGGCATCTCCCTGCCTCGTACCTCTGGTGCTCAAGCCACCGTGGGTACTCCGGTCGCAAGCTTGGCGGATGCCAAGCGGGTGACATTCTTGCGAATGGTACTCATGCGGCCATTTACATCGGTAACGGACAGGTGATGAATGCTATGAACCCGGTGCAGGGAACGGCAGTAAGCGACGTTTCCGTATTCGGTGGAGCTGGATATTCCATTCGCCGCGTGATGTGACAAGAATTATGCGGTAAGCGAATTCGTATTAAGGCACGTCCTTTGGGATGTGCCTTTTTCGTATATGCGAATATCTTTTTGAGCGGAGGATACCGGCCAAACCGAGTGTCGCAGGGTATTGTTGGAGATACGCGGTATTCGTGCCGCAATAACTTCAAGGAGGTCGTCATGATTAACGACAAGGCTATTCTCGTCGGCGTTGACGGGTCGCATGCCAGTTACAAGGCAACATGGTGGGCCGCGAATTATGCAAAGCACGCGGGGCTGACGCTGCAGATTGTCTGCGCATATTCCCTGCCGAGCTATGCCGCCGTTTCGTTCGATGCCACTTACACGGCGATGGGGGACGATAACGCCGCGCATTCCGATGCTCAGGAGATTCTGTCCAAGGCCAAGGCCATCGCAGACGAGCAGGGCGTCGAAGCCGCCACACTGATTGTTACCGGAGATCCGGCATCGGTGTTCGTCGAATTGTCTCGTAACTACAATCTGATCGTCATTGGCAACCGTGGCAAGGGCGGTCTGGCCGAGCGCCTGCTGGGCACTACGTCCTCATCGCTGCCGGCATATGCTTACTGCCCGATTGTGGTGGTGCCGTACACCGATGATGACGGTAACCTGATGCACCTGAACAACACGATCACCAAGGTGGCCGTCGGCTCCGACGAATCCAAGTGGGGTCTGAAGGCGCTGGACATTGCCGCCGACTTCGCCACGTGCTGGGGTGCGGAACTGGACGTGATTTCCGCTGTGCCGAACCTGAAGGGTGTGGACGGCGAGGACGCCGTCATGGAGTCCTACAAGGACGATCTTGAGGTGCGCATCAAGCCGTTGCAGGAATCGCATCCTGATCTGAAGATCAACAAGCAGATCGTTTCCGGCCCGGCCGTGAGCGCCCTGACCAAGGCCAGCTACGATACGATGTGGTTGTTGTCGGCTCCCGTGGTCGCGGCGGCTTCACTGGCTTGCTGCTGGGCTCCACCAGCCAGGGCCTGCTGCAGCATGCGGTCGGCCCGGTGTACGTGGTGCCGCGCAAGTACGTTGAGGCCGCGGAATCGCGTCTCGACACCGTGCCGAGCTCGCCCGCCGAAGTGCCTACCAAGTCGCTGGAGGAGATTGCCGGCGTCGAGGAGATTCCGGTGTCCGCAGCCGAGCCTGAAGTCGCCCAGCAGATCGAAAAGACCATCGATCCCGATCGCCAGTAAAGTCCGAATATACGGAAAGAGGCTCCCGCCAGGGAGCCTCTTCAATTTATATCCCGTCTCAGTGCTTGACGGTGACGTTCATGCGCACCGGGGTCTCCTGCACGTAGGTGTGCTTGACCGTGCAACCCTTGTCGATATGGCGGGTGACGCGCTCCTTGAGCTTGTCGGCATCCTCCTCGGACAGACCGGCGTCGGAAGCATCAATCACCACCTGCTCCTCGAAACCGGTGTAGGCGTCATTTTCCGGGTCGTACGTGCCATCCACCACAATCTTGGCACCCTTGCCCTCACCCAGCGTATGTTCGATGGCGAACTGGCTGGACAGCGCGGCGCAACCGGCCAGCGCGACCTTCATCAGATCGCCCGGCGTGAACTGGCCACGATCCTTGCCGAACTTAATGTGTGCGCCATCGTCGCTGAACGCATCCCACGAACCGTCCTTGTTACGCTCAACCCACAGTCGCTTACCCATAGCTGCTCCTTTTATTTTCAGCCGCCGGCGATCTGGCCCATCGCCATGCCAGCGGGGGAGCGCGGCACCTGGCCGCTCTCCCGCATCAGTGGACTTCTCTATTATGCCCCTAAGCTACACTGGTGCACATGGCTTTGACCGAAGAACAACTCGCAGATATTCGCTCCCGTATCCCCGCACGTCCCGAAACGGACATTCCGATGCCCTATGAGGACCTGGTGCGCAAGATCCTGACCGAAGGCACGCTGAAGTCCGATCGCACCGGCACCGGCACGATTTCCCTGTTCGGCCAGCAGATGCGCTTTGACCTGTCGAAGTACTTCCCGTTGCTGACCACCAAGACCGTGTTCTTCAAAGGCCTGGCCTATGAGCTGCTGTGGTTTTTGAAGGGTTCCTCCAACATCAACTGGCTGCTGGAGCACAACGTGCATATTTGGGATGAGTGGGCGGACGAGAACGGCGATCTGGGCCCGGTCTATGGCGTGCAGTGGCGTTCCTGGCCCGCGCCGACCCCCGAGGACCCGAATCGCACCATCGACCAGATCTCCAATGTGCTCGACCTCATCAAGCATCATCCGGATTCGCGCCGCATGATCGTCTCCGCGTGGAATCGGCCGAGGTGGAGAAGATGGCGTTGCCGCCCTGCCACGCGCTCTTCCAGTTCTACGTGGCCGACGGCAAGCTAAGCTGCCAGCTGTACCAGCGTTCCTGCGACATGTTCCTCGGCGTGCCGTTCAATATCGCCTCCTACTCGCTGCTCACCATGATGATGGCGCAGCAGGCCGGGCTCAAGCCGGGCGAATTCGTCTGGACCGGCGGCGACTGCCATGTTTATGACAACCACGTCGACCAGTTCCTTGAGCAGCTGGGCCGCAAGCCCTACCCGTACCCGACCATCGAGATCCGTAAGGCCGATTCCCTGTTCGACTACCAGTATGAGGACTTCAAGGTCGTCGGCTACCAGCATCACCCCACTATTAAGGCACCTGTTGCGGTCTGATGCTGATTACCGTTTCGTGGACAGCGAATACTGTGAAGGTGACGGCCCCCGAGTCTTCGCTGTCCACTACACTAAGGCCCAGTTCCGCAATCCAGGAGGAGTAAGCGAAATGGAGCATGACAGTAGCCGTAGCGGCTATCACGAACCCGAGCCCGGATCTGCCGGGCTGTCTGCCACTGAAGAAGACTGGGGTGACGATTATCCCAAGACCTTCTCGGTGAATCTTATCTGGGCCGAAGCCCGTGACAAGGAAGGTCGCGCCGGTGCCATCGGCCTCAATGGTGGCATGCCTTGCACTGTGCCGAGGATATGAAGCATTTCAAGGAGCTGACCGTCTCCCATCCGGTGATTATGGGTCGTAAGACCTGGGAATCGCTGGGGGGCAAGTACCGGCCGCTGCCCAACCGCGACAACATCGTCGTTTCCCACGATCCGATGTACCGTGCGCCGGGGGCACTGTGGTCACCAGTCTTGACGACGCGCTCGATATGGCCCGTCAGGAGGCGATTCCGGACGACGGTCTGGACCGTTCGGAGATTTGGATCATCGGCGGCGCCCAGTTGTTCGCCAAGCTTTGCCGTTCGCGGACAAAGCCTATGTGACTGATCTGGCCGCCACCGTGGATGCCGACAGCTACGCGCCCGATATGGCGTCGCTGGTCGAGGCCGGGATGTGGCGGGAAGCCGAAGTGGGCGAGTGGCATACGCCCGCCAAGGAGGAGTCCGGCATCGATTCCTATCGTTTCCGTATCTTGGCCAAAACCAAGTAAGCATGCGAATCCGGCTTATGCCCTTTATAGCGGCATGAGCCGGATTCATATTCATTCGACCCCAACAATACAGTCGGGCCGTGTGCGGCCGGTGAAGCCCGATTGAGGATTGATTCAAAGCTATGAGCAATACCCAGCCCTACACCGTAATGACCGTCTGCACCGGCAATATCTGCCGTTCGCCTATGGGTGAGATCATTCTGCGTCACTTCTTTAATGAGCGCGGTCTTGGCGACCAGGTGAACGTGGAATCCAGCGGTGTGTCCGACGAGGAGTGGAGCCACCCGATCGACCCGCGTGCCGTGCGCGTGCTACGCGAACGTGGCTATGGTGATGAGATTCCGCGTGACCACTTCGCACACCGCATCTCGCGTGAGGAAATCGACCGTACCGACCTGTTCCTGCCGATGACCGCCTCCCACATGCGCGCCCTGCTGCGCATGCTGCCGGCCGGCAAGCGCGCCGAAGTGCACATGTACCGCAGCTTCGACCCGAATCTGCCCAAGCCGAAGCCCGGCCGCGAAGATCAGATCGATCTGGTGGACCCGTGGTACGGCGGCAAGCACGAGTTCGAGGTCGCCATCGACCAGATTGAGGAAGTCGCCCCGTACATCGTCGATTGGGTGGCGAAGCAGCTGTAGGAATCGGCCTGTGGCCGATGCTGTGTGTTTCGCAGTCTTACGACTGCGGGTCTCTACCTCCGTCACCGCTTCGCGGTGCCGCCTCCCTCGTCAGAGGAAGGTACAGAAGATTACCTCCCTCTGTAAGGGAGGTGCTGAGCATAGCGAAGCGGAGGGAGAGACTAACGAGTCGGGTGCCTCAGAACACCAGTTGCACCAGCAACATATATACAATTGTGCCGCCGGCGATTGAAAGCAGCATATTGCGTTTCCATACGTGCAGCAGCACGATGACGGTGCAGGCGATGAGTTCCGGAAGGCCGTGTGAACCGGTCAGAATCGGGGTGTTGCGCAGTGCGTATACCACCAGTAGACCGGTCATCGCATAGGGCAGGACCTGGCCGAAATACTCGATGATGCGCGGCGGCTGCTTGGACTCGGGAAACACCAGAAACGGCAGAAAACGGGTGCACATCGTGCCCAGCACCACCGTCACGATAGTGATTGCGCCTTGCCAGATGGTCATCGTCATCGTCATCGCGTCTGTCCTTCCTTCTGCTGGTCCGCTGCGTGGCTCATGGCATGGTCTGCCGTGGCTTCCGGGGCGTCGGCGGCCGGCCGCAACACGTCCAGATGCGGGCGTAGCGCGACGAACAGTATCAGCATGGCGATCATTGAGGGAATCATGAAATCATTGGCCCCGAATATCAGCAGGCAGGCCAGTGATGTCAGCACACCGATGACGGCGGACAGTCGCTCGCGATGCTTGCCGTCGAGCCACTGATCGAGGAAGATCACCAGAAACAGCGCGGTCAGTACGAAATCAAGACCGTCGGTATTGAACGGCAGATGCGCGCCGATCAGCCCGCCCAGTGTGGCGCCGGTCACCCAATACAGCTGATTGCACAGCGTAACCCAGAAGTAGAACCAGCCACGGTCGATGCCGGCGGGGATTTTCGCGGTGGAGTTGATGGCAAAAGTCTCGTCGCACATACCGAAAATCAGGTATGGGCGCTTCCAGCCGAGCCCTTTGAATTTGCCGAGCATGGATAGTCCATAAAACAGGTGACGGGCGTTGACCATCAGGGCCAGCAGAAAGCCGGCGAGCGGGTTGAACGCGGAGAGCAGCAGATTCACCGTGACGAATTCCATTGAACCGGCGAAGATGAACGCGCTCATACACATCGGCCATACGAAGGAGAAGCCTTTGGTGCCCATGAGAATGCCATACGAGGCGCCGAGAAACAGGAACCCCAGGCAAATCGGTATGGTCAGCGGAAACGCCGCTTTGAGCGCGGCAGCCAGGCGTTGGTGTTGGTGTTGGCGGTGTCTGCCATGTGGATGATGTTCTCCTTGTACAACTGGTCTGCCGGCCGATGTTCGCCGATGATGCCATATGCGGTTATACACGCATGGTGTCGATAAACGGGGTGAGGGTGGCGTCGGGACTGTGCGCGAAGTCACAGTGTGGAGGATGTCACATCGTCTACGGTGGGATAGTCCTTGTGGCGGGCGCGAACACGTGCTGAGATGAAACCATGAGCACATATCAAGCGGGCCGAATGCTTTCAGACCTGGTCCCGCGAATACGAAAAGACCTCGGTCGCTATGACCGGGGTCTTTAGTGAAGTACCCCCAGAGAGAGTCGAACTCTCGTTGTCAGATTGAAAGTCTGGTGTCCTAACCGTTAGACGATGGGGGCGAACAACTCGAATTACTTTACGGGAGGTTGTTCGGTTATGCAAATCGACGGCATTTCGGCGTGTCGTGATTAGTTCAAGGTAACGGCCTGATAGGTAAAGTCGTGAATCACGCGGCCGGCGGCCAGGCCCTTCTTTTCGAAGTTGGTGAGCACGCGGCCCTCGAACCGCTCGGATTCGGTGAAGTCGGCGTGCGGCATGTCGGCGGCCAGATCGGCGTTGCCCTTGCCCACGTGCTCCAGCGGGAGGCTGACGGTTATGCTGCCCAGGTTCTTCCAGCCATCGAGGCCGTCCATCACCTCGTGCACGTGCAGGGCATAGTCCTCGATGTCGGTGGCGATACGCCAGACGCCGTCTGTGACCAGCGCGCGATGGATGTCGCCGGCCATGGCCTCCTGCACGATGCGGCGCTTGTGGTGCTTCTTCTTGGGCCAAGGGTCGGGGAAGAAGGTCCATACCTCGGCCACGGTGCCGGCCGCGGTCACCTTGAACAGCTCGGGCGCATTGACCTGGGCCACGCGAATGTTGGTCAGCCCCTGCTTGCCGGCGAGCAGCAGCGTGTGGGCCACGCCGGGGTCATAGACCTCTAGAGCAAGGAAGTTCGTCTCCGGGTGGCTGCGGCTGCTGCCACCACGTTTTCTCCCTGCCCGGTGCCGATTTCCACAATGAGCGGATTATCGTTGCCCCATGCGGACTCCACGAACGCGCGGTCGAGCGTGACGCCTTCGCGCACGTCCAGCAGGTTGCCGGCCGCAATATCCAACAGATATGTGTCGGCATAGTTGTCCCAGGCGCGCTGCAGGCGATCGTCCAAACGTCCGGAGCGGCGTACGAAGGAGAGCACCTTGTGCAGGGGGTGCGCCGGTGCCTCGGTGTGGTCTGTGCCCATCGCGGCGACGGGATCGATTGCTGTGGATTCGGGATTGGTCATATATTCCTCGGATTTTCCTTGTGCGCCGCACCGCTGTTCATTCATTAGGTCGATTTGGCGTTCATTAGGTAGGTGGTGTGCGATACCAACCACCATATCAAGC
>ENA-OQAJ01000729-OQAJ01000729.1-human-gut-metagenome-genome-assembly--contig:-NODE-729-length-10103-cov-1.560245_pt1 | contig 10103 bp, 13 predicted proteins | sample MGYA00242736_ERZ504529 | MGnify/ENA primary metagenome ERZ504529 (study PRJEB26092, sample SAMD00036275) | human gut metagenome | host: Homo sapiens | study: EMG produced TPA metagenomics assembly of...
TGCGGGGAAACAACATTGTAGGGTTATTGGGATTATGCGGCATAGCAGGAGCTCTCACCGCCTCGTATATAGGAAACTATGTACAGGTTTTGGGAGTCAAAACGACTGAATTACATCGGTTGTGGTTTGATATTTTTCAGCGTGGTTCTCGCTTTATTCCGGTCAGAGCTCCTATGTGGGAATCATCATCGGAATTTTTATCATAGATATAGGCATGCAATGCATCCAATTGAGTAATCAGACTACGATTTTCTCTCTTAGCCCGAAGGCGGCCAACCGTATCAACACCATTTTTTATGACGACCTATTTTTATTGGCGGTTCCATAGGTACACTTCTTGCCGGAATATTTTTGGCACTGGTTTGGATGGCAGGGAGTAGTAGGAACAGGTATCACACTGGCAACCTGTTCCTTTATGATAAATATCTTTTCAAAAAAATAAATCAGGAATCCATATCGCTTAGATGCAATTCCAGCGCCTTGACCGAAATATAAATCTCGCGCACAGAAATCCCCAAAGAAATAATGAGCAGCACAAGCGCCAGTCCAAAAATATATACGGATATAAGGTAGAACTGTATATACATTAAAAACATAACTGACCACACAAAGCAACAAACTTCCGATACCTGTCACCTGCATGGCACGTGTCAGATAAAGACGCTTGCGGAGATTAGCAATCTGTGCTGCTGTCACAGCCGAATGATTCTCACGATATTGGTCCTTCAACGTACGCACTAATTGAGCGTATGAAAGAAAACGATTAGTATATGCCAACATAATCAGCGATATGGCAGAAAATAATAAAGCAGGAGTTGTTAAATCTATTTCCATTTTTATAGGTATTTCAAAGTTAGAATATTGCAAAGATAAAGTAAATATCCCGATATTCTCCTTCCTTTTACAATGAAAGGAATATCTTTGCAATAAAATAATTCAAATAAACTAATATGCAAACCATAAAATTATACATAAAAGATTGGTTGGCTATCCATCCTTACATCCAACAACAGGCTACAGACAGATATTTTGTCGATCTGGCTAACCGATTATACTCCACTTGTACGATAAGAGAGATTCCCGAATCCATAAAAAAGAAATTATGTCTTTACACCGCTGCCTATTTTGAAGATGTCATTTCAGGTTTAGGTCTATGGCAAGCATTCATCAAAAACATCTGGAACTATATGATACGTCACTTCCTTTCTATACCATCGGCCGATTATATAAAAGATGAGATCAATGAAGAAGATATCCGCTTCATCATTTGGAACACTTTAGAGAAGGCTCCATATAAACATCCGTATATCAATCCGATGGACAGGAATATCGAAGAAACCTCGCATTCATTTTTCCGGATATTGGATGAAGAGTATGAAACGCTCCCGCCAATGACACGTTACAGGATTTCTTTATGGACTTCAAAGGAAAAGAGAACGCAAACCATAAACTACGCTGGCTGTTCGGACATACTTATCTCACAGAACCATCTGTACAAGAATATATTGCACAGGTTACAGAAACCGACAAATTCATCATTCCATGTGGCCCCCTTGCCCTGTTTCTTCATGAATGGATTGACCTGCTGACCAACGGAGAAACCGAATGTTGGGAGAGATAGAAGGACTATACCCTGCCATTCCCGAAATATCGGATGAAATGAAGGAAAGGAACCACCATACCTATCAATTGTTCACGCAAGGCACAAACGGTGCCCGTATCGTATATCTGGAAGGATATAAGGAACTACACCGTTTCCTTACCCAAGTATTACAATGGCCGGACGATTCCAATCACACTTTGCCCCAAATGAAGGAACATAAGGATTTCATCATGATGGTGAATTCCGAAAAAGGTATTCTACTGGCGAAAGATATATGCAAATACATCAGTGACCCTCTTAACCCGATGTATGATGCCGCAACGGCTGCCCAAGAGGCATTCAGCCTGCTTACTATCCCGACCAAATGCCCACCGGACCTGATGGAATATGTAATAAACAACCACTATATCCCCGATGCACAATTCCCCGAATTTGGTGAAAGGAACTGGTTCAAAAGAATGCGGACTTTATAGCCCGCAACTCCTTATTATATTACTACAGGGGAGATTAGACTCTCCCCACCGCTACTTCGTTCACCAAAGATCTACTTTCAGCAAAGTCTTTCACATTTTTGCAGAGTAGTATGAGCAATATTCGTCATTGCTTCTTTGGTAAAGAATGCCTGATGAGAAGTCACAATCACATTGTTGAAAGACAAAAGACGGGCTAAAGTGTCATCATCAATAATCTTGTCGGACTTATCTTCATAAAAATAAGGCTCTTCTTCCTCGTATACATCCAGACCGGCATATCCTACCTTTTTAGTCTTCAGTCCCTCTATCAAGCATTGGTGTGAATCAACTGCCCACGCCCCGTATTGATAATCATCACTCCGTCTTTCATTTTACTGATGGAATAATCATTAATCAGATACTTTGTCTGTTCTGTCAAAGGACAATGCAGGGAGATGATATCCGAACTATGATAAAGTTCATCCAAAGTACAATAAACCACCTGATGTTCACGGGCAAAATTGTAATCGGGATAAAGATCATATGCAAGAACATTCATACCGAATCCACGTAATATCTGAATTAAAATCTTGGCAATCTTACCCGTACCGATAATTCCGGCAGTCTTGCCATGCATATCAAATCCCATAAGCCCGTGCAGGGAGAAATTCCCGTCACGTGTCCGCATTGTAGCACGGGGAATCTTGCGGTTGAGTGATAACATCAACGCCACCGTAAATTCGGCAACGGCATAAGGTGAATAAGCCGGTACCCGTACCACTTTCATCTTACCTGCCGTTGCCGCTAATCCACATTTATTATAACCTGCGCATCTTAAAGCCAGCAGTTTAACACCATTATCCGCCATTGCCCGGATAACTTCGGCATCAGCCGTATCGTTTACGAAGATACAAACCACATCCACTCCTTTGGTCAACACCACGTTATTCATATTCAAATGGCCTTTGTAATACCTGATATCAAAGCCAAACTTCTCATTAGCCTCCGTAAACGAGCGTTCGTCGTAGGGTTTCGTGTCGTAAAAAGCTATTTTATAAGCCATAATTGTTTTTCCATTTATAGTTCATATAAATAACAAAAACACGGCCCCTACTGTTCACATACTGACTTATAGTTTTTTCAGTTCCGTGTACAGGCGCTGTACAGGAAGCCCCATCACATTGAAGTAACTACCCGAAATTCCACAGACACCAATGAAGCCTATCCACTCTTGTATACCATAAGAACCAGCCTTATCCATCGGCTTGTAAACCCGAATATAATAATTGATCTCCTCATCGGACAATTCTGCAAACGTTACTTCTGTCACAGCTGAAAAACTTCGTCTGAGCCCCGACGGTAGTCAGACAAACTCCGGTTATCACCTGATGGGTCTTGCCGGAAAGCTTCCACAACATTTGCCGTGCATCATCCTCGTTATGAGGCTTGCCCATGACTACACCATCCAACCATACAATGGTATCGGCAGTAATAATCAATTCGTCCGGATGCATGGTATTCCGGTAAGCAGCCGCCTTCTCGCAAGCTATATACAAAGGAATTTCCTCTGCTTTCAATGTATCCGGATAGGTTTCCTCTATGCCGGGTAGTGTTTTTACTTCATATTTTTATACCTAAGCCGGATAACAATTCTTTGCGGCGCGGAGAATTGGAAGCAAGGATTATTTTTATATTTTTCTAAATTTTCCAACATAACTTTTCTTTATTTCATTACCACCCGAGGCCTTTTCATGAGCCATCCATTTTCCTTGAGCCTTCAAGACCTGTTCCACCACGTCACGGCCACATCCATATCCCCCCGTTACGATGAGAAATATAAACAGCTGTTTCCTTTATCTCAGGTGCCGCATCAGCAGGACAACAAGGCAGCCCACACAAAACGCATCACTTCATAATCGGGAATATCATCGCCCATATAGAGTATCTCCTCATCCTGCAATCCATATTTTTCCTTCAAATGGGCATACTCCCGGGTCTCACCGCAGCAGCCAGATAGACATCTTTGATACCCAGCCCCTCATAACGCTTACGCACCGCCTCGGTATTTCCACCGGTAATGATGGCAACATGCAGCCCGCATTTCACAGCCAACTGCAATGCATACCCATCCTTGATATTAACCGTACGCATGGGTTCACCATTGGGGTGCAAATAAATAGTTTCCGCACTCAATACCCCATCTACATCAAATACCAATGCCTTTATTTTCTTTAAATCATAGTTTATCATACCACTTATGAGTTCTTTCCCTCTTTATTTGCCTGAATGACAGACAAAGGGAGATTATGAATACTTTTACTTATCTTTTCGTACAATTCCTGCAAAGACTCCTCATCCGCCAACATCTCCAAATGTTTGCTTATTACGTTTTCATCGTAGCGTACAGCCGGACCTGTCTGCGCCTGTGTGGGAGAAAGTTCATGTACTTTGCCGGCAGTTTCGTCTATCAGCGGAAGCATCACTTCAAAAGGAATCCCCTGCTTTTCCAGTATATGTGAACTTAATGCATACATATGGTTTGCAAAATTACAAGCAAAGACTGCCGCCAGATGCAAATACCTACGTTGCCCGGAAGTCACTTCATACACTTTAGGACTGAGACGAACTGCCACCATACGCAGCAATTCCACTTCTGCCGGAGCAGATGCTTCTATAAAAAAAAGGTACAGTATTGAAATCCACTTCACGCTGCTTGCTAAAAGTCTGCATAGGATAAAGTACCCCATAGCGTTTTACCAATCCCTTCCATAAATCCATAGACATACTACCCGCCGTATGTACAAACAAGGCCTGCTCCCTTCCTTTCACCAATACAGGAGCCAATTGTCGCAAAACTGCATCTTTCAGCGCTACAATATACAAATCGGCATCCCGACGTATCTCGTCCGGCACAATAGTGTAGTCTACTGAAAGTCTGGCAGCCAATGCAGAAGCAGATTCCTCTGTACGGCTGTATACCTGCAAGATAAGACACCCCGCCTTTTGTAAAGCAATTCCCAGATGGGTTGCCACATTGCCAGCTCCTATCAGAACTATTTTCATCATCGGGTCGAAACTAAATATAAAATAACTCCCACCAGCAACAAAGCCGCCGGCAACAAATAAGCAGACATCTGTCCCAACAAAGCTATCACCAAACCGATATTCAATATCAGCCATATACCGCCAATACAATTCCTACTGACTTATCGGCCTTGAACCAAAGGAAAATAACAGCTGCATACAGTAACAGATTGTCTTTCTGCATAACCCATGGCAACCCGTGTGAGGCAAATCCTATAAACTTATCGATCAGATAAAGCATACCCATCACAATGAGAAACACCGCAGAAGCTTTATACGTATCCTTATGATTGACAGCAGCCACGTTTACTTGCCTCCATATTTATTAATGTGAATTTTCTCCCATTGTAAATGCTCCTCATTAAAAGGCTTGCGTTCCATGCCCTTATGTCCTACCGCTATAATGGAAACCACCTGCAACTGCAACGGAATATCAAGCAGCGTATGCACGTATTCACCCGAGGGCATCCCGGTAGCGGTAAAACGTTCACGCACCTGTATCCAACAACTTCCCAACCCCAAATCTTCTGCCTGCAACTGGATCATTATGGAAGCAATTGACGCATCTTCAATCCAGACATCACTAGCCAACGGATCAGCCATCACAACTACAGCCATAGCAGCATCCGCTAGGAAAGCCGCCCCCATCTCCTTACAATGGGAAAGTTTTTCCAACATATCCTTATCATCTACCACAATAAACTGCCAGCAATTACTACGTTTAGAAGACGGAGCCATCAAAGCAGCCTTCAACAAAGCAACTACCTCTTCCTGTGTCAACTCTTGATCCGTGAACTTACGCATGCTGCGTCTGTTCTTTATTAAGTCACTAAATTGTTCCATAATATACCCTGTTAATTTATTTTTCTGCACAAATATACAACTAGAATGTGGATTGATAAACAAAAAACAATAAATTTGCAATTAGAGATGCCTGTCAGATTAAGTACATATCGCAAAGGAAATGCCATTCCCCCTCTGCCGGGAACAAACATTTTCCATTCTACCGAGCTGTTTCATGTCTTTGAAATGACCCGGGGATACGAACCTTTGCTTATCGTAGCCTATATAGGAAACCGTCCTGTAGGCAAACTGCTGGCAGTCATCCGGAAAAGTGTGCGCCTGTTCCCCCCTGCAATCATCAAACGATGCGAAATTTATGGCACAGGCGAGTATTTTGATGAAGAACAGAATAAGGAAGACCTGTTCGGGGAAATATTGGAACATCTCACCAACGAAGTATTATGCAAATCGTTCCTCATCGAGTTCCGCAACTTGGAAAATCCGCTATTCGGATACAAAGCTTTCAGAAAGAACAACTATTTCGCCATTAATTGGCTAAGAGTACGTAATTCACTGCACAGTAAAGCTCCTTACGAACGGCTGAGCATGTCTCGCAGAAGACAAATAAACAAAGCTCTGAGAATGGTGCCATCATGGAAATAGCCGACAATGAGAAAGATATACAAGATTTCTCACGAATGTTGAAAAAAGCCTATTCCTCACAGATAAGAAAACATTTCCCGGACATCGGCTTTTTCCGGTTATTAGCATGGCAGAACCCGGAAAAAGAATTAGCCAAAGTGTTTCTTGTGAAATATAAAGGCAAAATCATCGGTGGTTCTATCTGTCTTTTCTCAAAAGAAAGTGCCTACTGTGGTTCTCAGGAGGTATGCGGAAAACCTATGCTTTTCTTTACCCCGGTATTCTGTCCGTATGGGCACCTATTACCTATGCTTACGAAAAAGGATATGCACATTTGGAATTCATGGATGCAGGATTACCGTTCAAAAAGCACGGTTACAGGGACTTTTATACTCCGCTTTGGCGGCAAGCAGAGCAGTACACGCCGCTGGTTCCGCTTCAGTTTGGAAGTGGCTGAACAAACTCTTGTGCAAATTCTATATTTAACTCATTTTTGTCTTTTTTGTCTAAAGTGTTGTGAAGCATCTTGCAAATAAGAAATAAAATTGAAGAAATATTTCTTTATTTAACTCGAAATTACTTCTTTGTGCAGTTTTATCTGAAAACTTGAGTATAAAACCAAACTATTAAAATTATAAGATCATGAAAATCTCACACATTGAACACCTGGCATTGCCGTAAAGAGCATTGAAGAGGCCCTGCCGTATTATGAAAACGTATTAGGTCTGAAATGCTACAATATCGAAACAGTAGAGGATCAGAAAGTAAAACCGCTTTTCTGAAAGTAGGTGATGTTAAAATAGAACTGCTGGAACCTACAAGCCCCGAAAGCACTATCGCAAAGTTCATTGAAAAAATAATGGCAACGGTGGTATGCATCATTGGCTTTTGCAGTGGAAGATGGTGTGGCAAATGCGTTAGCCGAAGCTGAAACCACCGGCATCCGTCTCATTGACAAAGCTCCGCGTAAAGGTGCCGAAGGTTTGCAAATTGCTTTTTTACATCCCAAATCACTTGCGTCCTGACCGAGCTTTGCGAAAAACCATAAAACACGAGATCTGACTATTCACGATTGAAGTCAGTATATTTAGTCTGGTTCAAGCGTAAATAGAATTATTTTTTAATTCGTAAATTGTAAAATCATAAGTAAAATGAGCAATCAACTTGAAAAAATAAAAAGAGCTTATCGAACGCCGGGCTACAGCACGCATGGGTGGAGGTGATAAAGCAATTGCAAAACAGCATGATAAAGGAAAATATACAGCCCGCGAACGCATAGCCATGCTGCTGGATGAGGGCAGTTTCGAAGAAATGGATATGTTTGTGGAACACAGATGCACCAATTCGGCATGGAGAAAAACATTATCCGGGCGACGGTGTAGTAACAGGTTGTGGTACCATAGAAGGACGTTTAGTTTACATCTTTGCACAGGATTTCACTGTTTCTGCCGGTTCTCTTTCAGAAACAATGTCTCTGAAAATATGCAAAGTAATGGATCAAGCTATGAAAAATGGGTGCTCCCTGTATCGGTATCAACGACTCGGGTGGCGCACGTATTCAAGAAGGTATCAATGCATTGGCCGGTTATGCTGAAATTTTCCAACGCAATATTCTTGCTTCAGGTGTTATTCCGCAGATCTCAGGTATTTTCGGTCCTTGTGCAGGCGGAGCTGTTTACTCTCCTGCTCTGACAGACTTCACCTTGATGATGGAAGGCACATCATATATGTTCCTTACCGGACCGAAAGTGGTAAAGACTGTTACAGGTGAAGATGTAAGCCAGGAAAACTTAGGTGGTGCAAGCGTCATTCAACCAAATCCGGTGTTACTCATTTTACAGCCAAGACGGAAGAAGAAGGGTTAGCCATGATCCGCAAATTGTTAAGCTATATTCCTCAGAACAATCTGGAAGAAGCTCCCTATGTAGACTGTACCGATCCTATCGACCGTCTGGAAGACTCTTTGAACGAAATTATCCCCGACAGCCCCAACAAACCATACGATATGTATGAGGTGATCAGCGCCATCGTAGATAATGGTGAGTTTTTGGAAGTCCAACCTCACTACGCTAAAAATATCATCATTGGTTTCGCACGTTTCAACGGCCAGTCTGTAGGTATTGTTGCCAACCAGCCCAAATACCTGGCGGGTGTGCTTGACAGCAATGCGTCACGCAAAGGTGCTCGTTTTGTACGTTTCTGCGACGCTTTCAATATACCTCTTGTTTCATTGGTAGATGTTCCGGGATTCCTTCCGGGTACAGGACAAGAATACAACGGTGTAATCCTCCACGGTGCCAAGTTGCTGTATGCTTACGGCGAAGCGACTGTACCCAAAGTGACAATTACCCTGCGTAAATCATACGGCGGATCTCACATTGTAATGAGCTGTAAACAACTTCGCGGTGATATGAATTATGCATGGCCTACTGCCGAAATCGCCGTTATGGGTGGTGCAGGTGCAGTAGAAGTATTATACGCACGCGAAGCCAAAGAACAGGAAAATCCTGCCGCATTCCTAGCCGAAAAAGAAGCTGAATACACCAAGCTGTTCGCCAATCCTTACAATGCTGCCAAATATGGCTATATTGATGATGTGATTGAACCGCGTAATACCCGTTTCCGCATCATCCGTGCATTGCAACAGTTGCAAACTAAGAAATTAACCAATCCGGCTAAGAAGCATGGTAATATTCCTCTTTAATTAAAAAATTTAAAAAACTGAGAATTTGAACATGAAGAAAATTAAATATAGGAATATTCCTTTCTTTGCTGCTGATGGTGGGGTTATGTTCTTGTGGAGAACAGAAATCGAACACCAAGCTGGTACTGAATGAAGTGCTGATTGAAAATGAAAGCAATTTCCAGGATGACTACGGAGTACACAGCGCATGGATTGAAATATTCAACAGATCATTTGGTAGCGCAGACCTTGCCGGTTGTTACTGAAGGTGAGCAGCCAGCCTGGAGATACTGCTACTTATTTTATCCCTAAAGGTGATGTATTGACTTTGGTCAAACCTCGCCAGCACGCTTTATTCTGGGCAGACGGCGAACCCAACCGCGGTACTTTCCACACTAATTTCACACTGAATGCCGCAACCGACAATTGGATTGGATTGTATGATTCAGGCAAAAAATTATTGGATCAGATTATTGTTCCGGCAGGCACATTGCAAGCAAACCAATCATACGCACGTGTCAGCGACGCAGCAAATGAATGGGAGGTGAAAGGTTCCAGCGCAGACAAATATGTGACTCCGAGCACCAATAACAAGACTATCAACAGTCATGCAAAGATGGAAAAATTCGAAGAACACGACGGTAGTGGTATCGGTATGGCCATCTCTGCTATGAGCGTTGTATTCTGCGGTCTTCTTTTACTTTTCATTCTCTTCAAATGTGTAGGTAAGATTTCTGTAAACCTGAGCAAGCGCAATGCCATGAAGGTAAAAGGTATTACCGACAAGCAAGAAGCCAAAGAAAAGAAATTGGGTGAAGCTCCGGGCGAAGTATTCGCCGCTATCGCCATGGCCATG
>ENA-OQAJ01000730-OQAJ01000730.1-human-gut-metagenome-genome-assembly--contig:-NODE-730-length-10102-cov-2.786566_pt1 | contig 10102 bp, 11 predicted proteins | sample MGYA00242736_ERZ504529 | MGnify/ENA primary metagenome ERZ504529 (study PRJEB26092, sample SAMD00036275) | human gut metagenome | host: Homo sapiens | study: EMG produced TPA metagenomics assembly of...
TCTGTCACTAATTATTTTGCATTTGCTTCCATCTCTGTTTATCAGATAGACAGGACCTCCATGAGGGAATCCCACAGCTGTAACCAAGACTTTGTTTTTCACGCTCTGTACTGTTGAACAATCCTTCCCCAGACGTTTTATCTGTCTTTTTTTCAGATTTACCACTGCAAAATTTCCCAGTCCGTCACCATACTGGGTCTGATATCCCATATAAAGATAGGTGCCATCGCAGCCGATAATGCTATCCGCAGGTCCCTCCCCCCTGAAGCTTATCAGCACTTTATTTTTACGGGTTTTCAGATTATACTGAACCAGTTTACGATTTTTGTAAGTTCCTCCAAAGCTGCCGCTCCTCAGAAATGCTGCACTTTCATAATAAAGATATTTTCCGTTTGTTACAATGGAACCACTGGAACAGCTGTTAAGAAGCGCTTTCTTTTTACCATTCTTTGAAGCATATACAATATAACGATTGGTTCTGTCATTGTATTTCATAGAATAAATCGTGCCGTTTACTTTGCCGCTTTTATAAAAAGTAATCTTCTTATATGCACTGAGTCCGTTTGACGCGGCCTGTACATTCTCTGTTGTTCCTACTGCTGTAAACAGCATACTGAATGCCAGCAGTAATACCATACATATGGTCAGCAGTCTGTTACCTTGGTTTCGTTTGTTTTTCATAATTTTCCTTCCTTTCCTGTTGCGGTGTTTACAGATATCGTATATCTATATTTTACACTACAGGAAGACTGTATGTCCATAGATACAAAAAAGAAACAGGTTCTGATTTATTTTCAGTTCCTGTTTCTTTTCATTTTAATCAGGTGGGCATTCTTTTAATTTTATAAAGCTGAATCTAATACGATTGTCTCAAACGGTCTTAATGTGATCTTTCCATCTTCTGCAGTGATCTTCTCATAGTTTCCAAGACGTTTCTGATATGCTTTCCATTCCGGTTGCTGCCGGATCGTTACATTCTCTGCTGTCAGGTTATTAAGAACGATCAGTTCTTCTCCCTGATAGTTACGTCTGTATGCCAGCACATCTGCATTTTCTTTTTCCAGAAATTCGATAGTTCCCTCTGCTATGATATCTTTTTTCTTTTCGAAGGGCAATCAGTTTCTTATAGAAGCTGTAAATGGAGTCCGGATCTTTAAGTTCTGTTTCTGCATTGATCTCCTTATAATTCTCGGGAGCTTCGATCCACGGTGTTCCTTCTGTGAATCCTGCGTTTTTTGTCATCAGCCACTGCATCGGTGTTCTGCTGTTGTCTCTTGATCTGGCAGCCAGAACCTTAAGAGCCTGCTCTTTGGTTTTTCCCTGATCAAGAAGGATTTTATAATAATTCAGGCTCTCCACATCACGGTACTGGGAAATATCGTTGTAGTGGGCATTGGTCATTCCCAGTTCCTCTCCCTGATAAACATAAGGAGTTCCCCGCATCATGTGAATCGCCGCTGCCAGCATCTTGGCGGATTCTTTCCAGTAAAGGTCCTCATTGCCCATTCTGGACACAACTCGCGGCTGATCGTGATTGCACCAGAAAAGTGCATTCCAGCCATCTCCATCCTGCATTCCCATCTGCCATGTCTCGAACAGTTTTTTCAGTGCTATTCTGTCAGGCTCCATCAGTGTCCATTTATCTCCGTCCTTATAATCTACTTTCAGATGATGGAAATTAAAGCACATGGAAAGCTCTTTTTCCTTCCGTCCTGAATAACGAATACAGTTCTCAAGCGAAGTGGAAGACATTTCTCCTACTGTGATCATATCCTCAATGCCTGTATCTCTGGTCAGTTCCTTAAGATATTCATGTACATGAGGACCGTCTGTATAAAATCTTCTTCCGTCGCCTTCCAGATCATCCTCAAACAGCTCAGGCTTGGAAATTACATTAATTACATCAAAACGGAAGCCTTTTATCCCTTTGTTTTTCCAGAAGCGGATAACTTTTTTCAGTTCACCACGGACTTCCGGGTTCTCCCAGTTCAGATCTGCCTGGGTAACATCATAAAGATGGAGATACCATTTTTTCAGTGATGGTACATACTCCCATGCAGGACCGCCGAATTTTGACTGCCAGTTTGTCGGAATCTGATCTTCCGGTTCATCCCGGAATATGTAGTAGTCCTGATATTTTTTTCTCCTGCAAGGGCTCTCCGGAACCATTCATGCTCTGTGGATGTGTGGTTGAATACCATATCCAACATCAGACCAATTCCACGGTTATCACACTCTCGGATCAGTTCATCCATATCCTCCATGGTTCCAAACTGTGGATTGATCTTATAATAATCTGCCACATCATAACCGTTATCGTTCATTGGAGAGATAAATACCGGTGTAATCCAGAGATAATCAATTTCTAATTCTTTAAGATAATCCAGCTTTTCAATGATTCCACGGATGTCACCAAAACCATCCCCATCCGAATCCCTGAAGGATTTCGGATAAACCTGATATACTGTCTTTCTGCCAAAATCTGTCATAATTCTTTCCTCCTAAATCAATCGGACATTCATGATCCGATTTCATAGCCTGTACCCACTTCAGTTAAATAAAACGATCTCTGTTTTTCCTGCTTCTGCGTGAATATCTGTTACAAATTCAAAATCTTTCGCATTGCCTTCTTCTGTCACAATACATACTGTCACATCCGGATGGCCTGCTGTCCTAATCTTTTCCCTGTCAAAACGTACCAACGGTGTTCCCTGCTTTACTTTCTGGTTCAGAGATACCAGATACTCAAAACCGTCACCTTGCATTTCCACTGTATCAATTCCAATATGGAGAAGAATCTCCATGCCGTTCTCAAGAGTCAGCCCGCAGGCATGTCTGGACTCGTCCATAAGAACAGTTACTTCACCGTCACATGGCGCATAAAGAGTATCGTTCTCCGGAAGGATGGCAAGACCGTCACCCATAACTCCTTCGGAAAATACGCCGTCATTTACTTCCTTCAGAGGAATTACTTTTCCTGTAAGGAAAGCTCTGAGAGTGTTTGCTCCATCTCCGTTAAGTTCTGTTGTTTCTGTATTTTCTGTTGCGCTGATGCTGCCGGCTTCTGCTGATACATCCACTGTATCTGCGCTGTCCCCGGCTCCCACTCGATCTGCCATGAAAGTTTTTTTCTTTCCAACAATAAATGTCAGTGTCATCGGAATCACAAAAGCGATCACCATACAGATTGCAAAGCTTCCCATATATTTCGGCTGAATGGACAGGATTCCCGGGATTCCACCTACACCTACTGCGTTGGCTGTTGTAGAAGTCATAACGCAGACAACTGCTGAAATAGCAGATCCGATCATTCCACAGATAAACGGGAATCCGTATTTCAGGTTTACACCAAAGATTGCCGGCTCTGTTACTCCAAGGTAACAGGAAATTCCTGCCGGAACATTGACTTCCTGTGCTGCTACATTCTTTTTCTGAAGGATGATCATTCCCATAACCGCAGAACCCTGAGCAATATTGGAAAGTGCGATCATCGGCCACAGCATGGTTCCGCCATAATCTGCGATCAGCTGAAGGTCAATAGCATTGGACATATGATGAAGTCCTGTGATAACAAGAGGTGCATAAACAAATCCGAAAATTGCACCAAATACAACTTTAAAGGATCCTGTGATTCCTGCATATACTACGGAAGAGATCGCAGAACCGATCTTCCATCCGATAGGACCTACAATAAAAATGCGCAGCCATTACAGCAAGTACAAGACTGCAGAATGGAACTACAACACTTGAGATCACCTGAGGAGATATTTTTCTGAAAAACCTCTCAAGATAAACAAGTACAAACGCTGCCATGATCGCCGGAAGCACCTGTGCCTGATAACCGATCATGTTCACTTTTACAAATCCGAAATCCCATTTCGGAATATCCGCTGCTGCTGTTCCGGCTACAGAATAAGCGTTGAGAAGCTGGCCGGAAACCAGGGTAAGTCCAAGGACGATACCAAGCATCTCCGTTGTGCCCATTTTCTTGGTCACAGACCAGCAGATACCTACCGGCAGCATGTGGAAGATTGCTTCACCGATCAGCCACAGGAAACTGTCCATTCCGGACCAGAACTGACTGATATCACATAAAGTTTTCGTTCCATTCTCAAAGAAGTAAATGCTGTCAATACAGTTTCGAAATCCCAGGATCAGACCACCGGTGATGATAGCCGGGATCAGCGGTGCAAAGATCTCTGCCAGTGCAGCGATCACCTTCTGGAGAATATTCTGGTTCTTCTTTGCTGCCTGCTTCACTGCATCCTTGGAAACGCCTTCCACTCCTGCCACTTTTACAAAATCATTGTAAAAATCAGCGACTGCATTTCCGATGATCACCTGAAACTGTCCCGCCTGTGTGAAGCTTCCCTTTACCACCTTCATAGCTTCGATTGCTTCCACATCCGCCTTTGACGGATCATTGAGTACAAAACGCATTCTAGTTACACAATGTGATACAGCTGCAATGTTCTCTTTTCCTCCGATGAGGCGAAGCAGCTGCTGGGCATCCTGTGTATACTTTCCCATTTTCCTTTCCTCCATTACATTTTGATGATTATTTCCCTTTGTTCTGATTTGTTTAAACATGTTGTCGATGTTTTATTTATATCACGCTTGTTTAAACATGTCAATATGCTTTTTAAAACTTGTTTAAACATTTCAAAGTATTTGCATTGCGCTTGCCTACAAAATCTTTTATAATGATCCTATAGCATTTCCATAAATTACTGCATCAAGTTCAGCTGCTCAGAACATAAATTGCCGGAAATGCTATAGGAATCATAAATCCTGCTATATTTTTTGACCGAACATGAATGGAGAATAGAAATGCCAAGAAGTATTTATGAAGATATCTATAAAGATCTGAAAATGAAAATCGAAGATAACACTTTTGCCTACCAGGAGCTTCTTCCCCCTGAAAACACCCTGATCCAGACCTACGGCTGCTCCCGAAATACTCTGCGCCGCGCAGTTGGCCTTCTTGTCAGTGACGGCTATGTACAAACCATGCAGGGAAAAGGTGTCCGCAATATCTACCGTCCAAGTGAGCAGACTGCCTTCACCATCGGTGAGATCGAAACATTCAATGAATCTGCTACAAGGAACGGCCAGAATGCCCGCACGGAAGTTGTTCTTTTCACTGAACTGTGCATCAGTGAAAAACAGGCCTCTTACACCGGCTTTCCTGTCGGAGCTGAAGTTTACTATATCCAGCGTATCCACTATCTGGATGATATTCCGCTGATCATCAACCATAACTATTTTCTGAAAGAATCTGTTCCCGGCCTTACTGCCGAGATTGCCAGACATTCCATCTATGAATATCTGGAACAGGAACTTCATATGACCATTGTCAACAGCAAACGTGTGATGACTGTGGAAAAGGTCACAGAGATTGATGAAAAATATCTTCATCTGAATGTAAAAGATTATAACTGCGTGGCTGTGGTATCCAGCCAGACTTACAACAGTGACGGTGTTATGTTTGAGTATACCCAGTCCCGCCATCGTCCGGATCACTTCCGTTTTTATGACAACGCCCTGCGCCGGTGATCCAACAGGCTCCCTGACACTCCCCTTGCGGAAATGCTCAGATTTCCCGATGCTGTGCTGTTTCTTCTTTTCCTGAACTGTGTTATACTGAAACAATCAAATGGAGAGAGGAATTTTTATTCTTATGAAAAAGCGAGAATCTTTTAACAGCCGCTGGGGGTTCATTCTGGCCTGTATCGGGTCTGCGGTTGGAATGGGAAATATCTGGATGTTTCCTACCAGAGTTTCCCCTGTATGGGAGGGGATTCGTTTCTCGATCCCGTTATTTTATTTTTGTGGCACTGATCGGATTTACAGGGGTGATCGGTGAGATGAGTTTCGGGCGTGGAACACGTTCCGGCCCCATTGATGCTTTTGGTCTTGCCTGCGAAACAAAAGGCAGGAGGAAACTGGGCGAAACCCTTGGATGGATCCCTGTTGCCGGTGCACTTGCCATGGCTATCGGCTATACCGTTGTCATGGGCTGGATCTTCCGATATATGATCGGAACTTTTACAGGATCCACCCTGGCTCCTGCAGATATTGAGTCCTTTGGTTCCAAATTCGGCGGCATGGCATCTGCCTGGGGAAACAATCTCTGGCAGCTGGCTGCTCTTGTGATCTGTATGTTTATCCTGATGTATGGTGTTGGAAGTGGTATCGAAAAGGCAAACAAGATCATGATGCCGATCTTTTTCGTACTGTTTGTGATCCTTGGCATCTATGTTGCTTTTCAGCCTGGCTCTGCTGCCGGATACCGTTACATCTTCCGTGTGGAACCAGAAGTTCTGGCGAAACCATCCACCTGGATCTTTGCACTTGGGCAGGCATTTTTTCTCCCTGTCCGTTGCAGGTAACGGAACACTGATCTACGGGTCCTACCTTCCGGACAGTGAAGATATCCCGGCTTCTGCAGCCAGAGTTGCACTTTTTGATACGCTGGCTGCCATGCTGGCTGCACTCGTGATCATTCCTGCAATGGCAACTACCGGTGCACAGCTTGATCAGGGTGGGCCTGGACTTCTGTTCATCTATCTGCCTCACCTGATCAAAACCATGCCAGGAGGCCGGATCATTGCCATTATCTTCTTTGTGGCGGTATTCCTTGCAGGCATGACTTCTCTTATGAACCTTTATGAGGCACCAATCGCCACAGTCCAGGAAAAAACAGGCCTTGGCCGTATCCCTTCCTGTATGGTGATCGCAGCTATCGGAGTCGTAGTTTCTCTTCTGATCCAGGGCATCGTCTCTGACTGGATGGATGTACTTTCTATCTATATCTGCCCTCTTGGCGCAGGACTTGCAGGGATCATGTTCTTCTGGGTATTTGGCCGGAACTATGTAGAGAGCCAGATCAACAAGGGCCGTGAAAAACCATTCACAAAATATTTTTATCCGGTGTGTAAATATCTTTATATTCCGGTATGCTTTCTAGTGCTGATCCTTGGTATCGTGCTTGGCGGTATCGGATGATAAAACGCTGAAATTTACAGAATGGACTACATAAAAGAATCCCGCGGAAACGGTTTTAAACGTTTCCACGGGATTCTTTTCATTTATATTTTTGCAAAAGGGATGTTCTTTTTTAGAGGGTGTCCGGTTTCTCCACTTCATAATCAGACCAAGATGCAACCGCATCGCTGCCGGATGTATCTGCTGTATCTTCGTATTTATCTACAGTGATCGTATAATCGCTGTCGCCTTCTACATATACGGTTCCGTCTGTTCCTTTAACTGTGACGGTTTTTCCGGAGTCATCCACGATGGTTCCGGCATTGGAAAGTTTGGAGACGGTGCTGTCACCGGTTACTGTCCAGGTAGAATCGTCACTGACATATACGTTGCAGTAACCATCTCCGCCGTTGCCGGCAAAACTCTCATCGTCTATGATAGCTCCTGTCAGGTTGCTCCGTCTGTCATATAGAAATCAAGCTGGCTGATGGTATCCCAGATCACGCTGCCTTCCATGTCCTGGCTGATCGCGGTAAAGTCACAGTCTGCTCCGTTGGCTCCGCTTTCCCCCCATCCTCTTTCATTGTTATTTCCTGTACAGCGAAGAAAGTACTCATTGTCATTGTTGTATGTGATATCTACATCTTTCAGCGTAATGTCACTCTCTGTGTTGGTTGTGTAGAACACACCGCCGTTCTTGGAAGTAAGGGTTCCGCCGTCCATCTGGAAGGTACTGTTTCCTACTTCGGAATCACCGGACATACTCTGATAGAGGATCACGGTCCAGGTGCTGTCATTCTGACTTAAGTCACTCATATTTCCGGTAAGGTCGCAGTTAAAAAGATGCAGGGAGTTCAGTCCTTCGATGCACACGGCTTCTGATCCGTTTGCTGTAAGTGTGGCATCTTTTACTGCAATATCTGCGGTGCAGTATACTGCCGGTGAACCTACACCATTGGATGTGTAAGTTCCGCCGTCTACGACCATGGTTCCGCCGCCGCGGTCGCTCCGGATAGCTGCTGCGGATTCTCCGTCTGTCTCCACATTCAGATCCCAGGCGTATAATTTACCGCCGCCGGCTGCATGGATTCCACCGGAAGTATCCTGTGTTGTCTTAATGGTAGTGTCTGCCGCGTAGACAGTTCCATCGCCGTAGGCAAAAAGTCCTGCTCCTCCGGCTGCGTCAGTGGTTACAGTTCCGCCTTTTACATAGGCATTTCCGTCTGTTGCAAGAAGCGCTGCTCCTACACCGTAAAAACTGGAGTTGTCACCGCCTGTACTGTCGGAGGAGTTTCTTGTGATATCTATATTATTAAAAGTAACATTTGCTCCTGAGGAAACAAGTGCCGCGTTCTCGTCTGTTCCTGTGGATTCCAGGGATGTATCCGATACTTCTGTATCAGAATCATACGTATTGGCTGTGTCATAGCTGTCTACTCCCTGGGACTGACCTCCCGGTGCTCCACCAGGACCTCCCTGACCGCCGCCCATATCTGTGCTCTGCACTTTGATGGTAAGGGCATTTTCGTCGTCGTCTGTGGTGATGGCTACGATGTCACCTTCCTGAATATCGGAGAGTTCGATGGTCTCACTCTGGGAATTATTACCGTCCGGAGCACCACCCTGGTCGCCGCCTGGGGCCTGATTGTTTCCGTTATCTCCGTCTGACTTCTCCGGGGCTTCTCCCTGGTTTCCTCCTGGGGCTCCGCCCGGACCTTCGGCGCTTTCTTTTGTGATCACGGTATCATCCGTCACTGTGACTGTCATCTCATCTCCGGTCAGATCCAGCATGGAAGGTGCTCTCCCTGATCTCCGCCAGGGGCTCCACCATTTCCATCTGCATTGTCACCGTCCGGTTTCTCCGGGGCTTCTCCGTTATCTGTTGAATCCCCATCTTTGCTGTCCGTTTTATCGGACTCTGCATCTTTGCTGTCAGATTCTGTGCTCTCTGCATCGGATGTATCAGCAGAAGCATCTCCGCTTCCATTCTCATCCGGCTTCTCAGGTGCTCCACCGTTTCCGCCCATATCTTTCATTGTTCCAACTGCGATGGTGATCTTTCCGTCTTCCACAGATTTCACTTCACCGTAGGTCACATCTTCCTCATCAGAATCTTCTTTATCCGCATCTGCGCTGCTGTCACTGTCGTCTGTGCTTTCTGCACTCTCTGCCGTTGTATCTTCTGTCCCTTTATTATCTGAACTTTCCGCTGTATTCGTTGTTGTCTCTGTTGTCGCTGCCCCGCATGCGGTAACAGATGCTGTTGCCATCATAATTCCTAAGATTGCTGCAAGATATTTTTTCTTCATATGAACACCTCTCTTTTTCTTGTATGCTCATACTATATCAGCAAAATCTGTTCACTTTATGTTTAAAACATGAAAAAAGTGTGAGTGATAATATCCACTTTGAGATTTTTTTCCGAAAAAAAGCACAAAAAAAAAAGACCCGGCAGTTTTAAAACCACCAGGCCCTTTACAGAATTTCTTATTTATCTCTCCAGATGATTCTTCCTTTGGAAGATCATACGGAGAAAGTTCGATCGTTACTTTATCTCCCGGGAGAATACGGATGAAGTTCATACGGAGCTTACCGCTGATATGGGCAAGTACCACATGTTTGTTTTCCAGTTCTACTTTAAACATCGCGTTAGGCAGTTTCTCCAGAACAGTGCCTTCTACTTCGATCACATCTGCTTTTGACATTTTTTACCTCCTATGTCATGACAACAATTGCTGCTTACAGATTTGTAAGCGTCAGAATCTCTGGTTCCCCATCTGTAATGAGGATCGTGTTTTCATAATGTGCGGAAAGTGAACCATCCATGGTTACTACTGTCCACTCATCGTCCAGCCATGCCACGTCCGCACGACCAAGGTTGATCATGGGCTCGACGGCCAGGGTCATTCCCGGAAGGAGCTTGATGCCCCTGCGCTTCTGCGGGAAGTTTGGAATCTGCGGATCCTCATGAAGATGAGTTCCGATTCCATGTCCTACAAGGTCACGTACAATACCTAACGGTATTTCGCTGCGTGGGCTCCGATGGCTTTGGAAATATCATTAAATGATTTCCGGCTTTTGCCATTTTCAGTCCTTCAAAAAAGCACTCTCTTGT
>ENA-OQAJ01000731-OQAJ01000731.1-human-gut-metagenome-genome-assembly--contig:-NODE-731-length-10097-cov-2.032598_pt1 | contig 10097 bp, 14 predicted proteins | sample MGYA00242736_ERZ504529 | MGnify/ENA primary metagenome ERZ504529 (study PRJEB26092, sample SAMD00036275) | human gut metagenome | host: Homo sapiens | study: EMG produced TPA metagenomics assembly of...
TCATGGTAGCCTGTGCAGGAGCGCAGTTCGGTCTGCGGGAACATATTCCTGCGTAGCTCAGTTGGCAGAGCATCGACTGTTAATCGACGGTCACTGGTTCAAGCCCAGTCGCAGGAGCTTTTTAGCCCTTGGTTTTCCAAGGGCTTTTTTTGTTTCCATAAGAACTTTTCGCTGCTATTCCAACGAATCGAGCACGTCGTCAATGAGTGTGCGGTCGTGTGCCGCATCAGCCTTGAGTCGAGGGAAGCGACGTATGACGTGTCGGGACTTGCGTTGGCCGCACGTGCCACATTCGATTTTGACTCGCCATGCGCCACGGCGATTTCCGCGAGCCGATCCACTAGCGAATCCGAAACCTGCCGTATTTGCTCGCCAACCCATAACTGGGACAATTCGGGTGAAAGCGTGTAATCGTCCTGCAGCTCGCTTGAAGCCTCCTGAATGGCGGCCCATAGCACCATGAATGGCTTGCGGTAGTAGGCGATGCGTTCCTCGGACGGCTCGCTCTCCAACTGCTGCAATGCCTTGCGTTGCGTAGTGTTGTCACTCATGTGTCCCATCGTATGCCACGTTCGGTGGCGTTTTTGGCATGTCATGGCGCGACACGCCCGGCATCTGTGGATAAGTGTTGTTCTCCGACCACAAGGTCGTTCCAAGTCGACGGGCGGTCTTCGAACGTGCCATGATATCGATTCCCCGATAGAGACGCGGACCACAGGAGGCCTCATGAACAAATGGGAATACCGTCGTCGTGTTCGACACAATAAGATGTCCGATGACATTGACAAGCGCAACCGGCACCGGTGCGCCGCGGCGATGGCCGTATGCGTATTGGCGAACATCGCGTTCACGATATGCTGCGCGCAACCTACGGCGTCGGCATACGCGCAATCGGCTGATGACGTGGCGCATGAAGTCGCACAAGCGGCATGCCGCACATCAATGCAGTGGCCTTTGGAGCACGCGCAAGTAATCGGCGAATATGATGCGCCGGCTAAACAATGGTTGCCTGGGCATCGCGGTTTGGATTTGCGTGCACGGCCGCAAGACGCCATCATCGCGCCCGCGGATGGTGTGGTCGCCTTCAGTGGCAAAGTGGCGGGCAAATCGTGGTAACGCTTCGCCACGGTGCGGAAACGGGAAGCCTGACGTCGACGTTGAACCCGCGGTCACTACGCGACCGGTCGGGGCCGTCATCGCCAAGGGGGAGCGTTTCGCTCGTGTTGAAGGTGGCTCGGAACATTGCGCCGATGGATGCCTGCATTGGGGCCTCAAGAGCGGAGGACGTGATTATGCGGATCCGTCGGGCAGAGTGAGGTCGATGCGGGTTGAACTGAAACCGTTGTAACGGCCATATCCACGGGTGTTGTCGTTGTCCTGGGGTCGTGGCCTTAAAGAAAAAGTGCGGTATTCCGGCTATAATGCTGTCTGTACATTAGATTTCGAGGAGCGAGAAGCTTATGATCAAGGAATACACGCGCCTTTGGAACAGGGAATTGACTCGGACAAAAACATCTTCTCAGTACTTGAGGAGCGTGTGGAACGCACTCCTGACGACAATCTTGTCGAATACAAGAACGCTCAGGGCGAATGGGCGGCGTTCACCGCTGCGGAGTTCAAAAACAAGGTCGTCGCCCTCGCCAAAGGACTTATCGCTCGTGGCGTAATGCCTGGAGATTCGGTATCCATTATCGCGCATACCTGCTGGCAGTGGACCGCGCTTGATGTGGCCATCATGTCCATCGGCGCCCTTACCGTTCCGGTCTATGAAACGAATTCGCCGGCGCAGGTGAAGATGATTTTCAATGATGCCAATGTCAAGATGGCGTTCGCTGAGGATGATTTCCAAGCGCGACAAAATCGAATCCGTCCGTGATCAGTGCCCGGATCTTGGCGACGTGTACGTCATCGGACTTGGTGCAATTGACACGATCATCGAATACGGCCGCGCGGTCTCCGACGCCGAATTCCTTGAACGTGAACAAACGGTCAAAGGCTCCGATCTAGCCACCATCGTATATACGTCGGGATCCACTGGCACCCCGAAGGGCGTTGAACTGACGCATGCCAATTTCGTGTTCATCACCTATTCCGGCGTCAACTCCATGCCGGACATCGCCATGAAACCGAATCGTCGACTGCTGCTGTTCCTGCCGCTCGCCCATGTATTCGCCCGATACATGCAGTTCTTCTGCTTTGCCGGAAACGTTTCACTCGGTCTGTCCAGCAATCTGAAGACCATTCTCGCCGATTTCAAGGCGTTCAAACCGACGTTCATCCTCGCCGTGCCGCGGATTTTCGAAAAGAATCTACAATGCGGCCTCGCAGAAGGCCGGAGCCGGTTTCAAGGGACGTGTTTTCGCTGACGCCACCCAGACGGCATGCGATTGGTCGCATGCTCAGCAGTCCGGTGGGAGCATTCCACTCGCGCTGAACGCAAAACATGCCCTGTACAACAAGCTGGTGTATTCGTCAATCATGGAAGTGTTCGGCGGCCACGTCGAGTATGCGGTCTCCGGCGGAGCGCCGCTTGATTCCTCTATCGCGCATTTCTTCAACGGTGTCGGTCTGTCGCTATTGGAAGGCTACGGCATGACCGAAACGTGCGCCCCCTCGAGCGTCAATCCGACCGAAGGCTACAAGATCGGCACCATCGGCTTGCCTCTGCAAGGCGTGACCATGGGGGTCGACGAAGAAGGGGAGCTGTGCATAAAGAGCCCTGCCGTATGCGCCGGATACCACAACAATCCTGACGTTACCAAGCAGCAAATTGTCGATGGATGGCTGCATACCGGTGATCTCGGCTCCATTGATGATGACGGCTTCGTTTCCATCGTCGGGCGTAAGAAGGATCTCATCATCACCGCAGGCGGCAAGAACGTCTCCCCCATGCGAGATGGAAGCATCCATCATACTTCGCCGGTGGTGAGCCAATGCGTCATGATCGGCGATCGCAAGCCATTCATCGCCGCAATCATCTCCCTTGATTTGGCGGAGACGAACCTATGGCTGGAATCCAAGGGAGCGGAACAGGTCGCTGATTTGGATGAAGCCTCGAAGAACCCCATTGTGCGTGCGGAAGTGGAGCGTGCCGTCAACAAAGCCAATGAGCTCGCCTCACGTGCCGAATCAATCCGCAAGTTCGAAATCGTTCCCGACGAGTTCACTGAGGAGAACGGTTTGGTCACGCCGAGCATGAAGGCCCGCAGGCAGGCAGTGGTTGAACATTACCGGACGTTGATCGACAAGGTCATCTACGTGCCGAGGAAGCCGGCGCTCACGCCGAATGATGTTCGAAATATGGTGGGGGCCGGTGACATCCGAGTGATGCCATCGGCCCCCACCATATCCGGAAGAATCCCGGAAGAATCATAGGCCCGCATCCGCCAGCGAAATGTAGCCGGGTTCAATCAGCGTTTTCTTGAGATTGTCGGCGCTGATCGCCAATGTCTCCTCATGGATGGTCGTAATTTTCTTCCCCTCGACCGTTGCGGAACGGATGAAACCGAGTTTGGAAAGTTTGCCCGAAGTGTTCAGTCGCACGCATGTCTGCGCGATGTCATCGGCCAACGCCTTGCGGTTCTCCATGGCGGTCATCCATTGCTTGCCGTTGACGATGTTCGGCATGGAACTGATATAGGCCCCATAGCCGGTGATTATCGGCCATTTTGCGTTTTCCTTGTTATCGGAATCGCTGTCGTCATCCGATGACGACGTCTTCGCAGGGTCAGGCACTGCCTGCCGTTTCAGGTCTTTTTTTTGCCCGTGATGCTGTCCACGATGCCGGAGATTGAGATGGAAGGGTTGATATCGGCTGAGGAACTGTGTAGCCGAGTTTGTCCAACTCGTCGCGATGTTCTTCGCCACATAGTCGTTGCAGGAGATGACGCCATCAAGGTGGACAGGGTGCGAATCGTCCTTGTCCGCGTCGAGACGTTCGGCAAGCACCGATTTGATTTGTTCGGCTTTTGACGAATCGAATGCCACGGACCGCCAGTCATCCTTGGTGGTCGAAGCGGTGAGCGTCTCGGAAGGAGATGCCGCTTTGCCGTCCTTGAAATACGGTTCGAGCACTTTCCAGATGCCTTTGAACATGTTCTGGGCGAAGGACGTGTCCGTTTTGGCATCATGTCCGTCGGCCGCGTCGTAGGGGAGTAGTACCTCGATTTGCTTGGGGGCATCGGACGATGCCTTGTCGAGCTCGAGCTTGTTGACGAGCTCTTTGGCTTGCAGTTCTCCAATCTGCTCGGCCGTGGTCATCGGCACGTACACGTCCGGCGCATACCCTTGAAGCGTATTGGAGATCAGAACGACCTTCATTCCTTCATTCTGCGCAAGCTGCAACGCCGAAGCCAGCCGTTGCGCTGATTGCGCATAATCCTGTTCGTCCTCATCCGACGCGTCGGAGTTCCACGTGATATCATGCCGTGCATAGTCGCCGTATTGCCTGTCGGATTCCGGCATCTCGGCGACAGGCGCCCACCCCCAAGGTGGTTTTTGGCTTTCGTGGACGAATGCTCGGTCCCGTTGATGTGATTCACCACATAGTCTTGGACGCTTTGACTTTGTTTGTCGAGGTTCGAAGCGGTTTCACGGTGATGTCGCCGCTTTTGACATCGGTCCGTTTCAACGAGGACACGATTTCGGGAACGAGTTTTTCCCATTTGCTCAATGGCGTCTGTTGAGAGATGGTGATGCTGTCTGTCGGAGCGAAAATCGCCACATTGCCGGCATCGGCTGTTGCGCTGGATTGTGATGACGGCTGTTGCTGCGATTGCGAATCACCGTTGGGCGAGCAGGCCCCCATGGCTGTTGCCATGCAGACCGATGCCAGCAGAGCGAGCAGACGTTTCGCCGGGATTGTGCGATGCAGAATCATGCCATGTCCTTTGCGGAAGAATAGACGTTCCTTATACTGACCATCGATTGTAATATCCGGACGTCAAAAAGCCCGTACGCGTGTGTGATTGCGCATACGGGCTTTCGACAGCTCAGATAGATTACTCTGCCAGAGCCTTTGCCAGATTCTCGTCGAGGGCGTTCATGAAACCCTCGGTATCGAGCCAAGGCTGGTCCGGTCCGATGAGCATGGCCAGATCCTTGGTCATCTGTCCGCCTTCGACGGTGGAGATGATGACTTTCTCCAAAGTTTCGGCGAAATGCTTGACTTCCGGAGTGTTGTCAAGGTCGGCGCGATGCTTCAGACCGCCGGTCCATGCGAAGATGGAGGCGATCGGATTGGTCGAGGTCTTTTCACCCTTCTGCCAACGGCGATAATGGCGGGTCACGGTGCCGTGCGCGGCTTCGGCTTCGACGGTCTGCCCGTCGGGAGTCATCAGCACGGAGGTCATTAGGCCAAGGGAGCCGAATCCCTGTGCGACGGAATCCGACTGCACGTCGCCATCGTAGTTCTTGCAAGCCCAGATATAGCCGCCATGCCACTTGAGGGAGCTTGCCACCATGTCATCAATGAGTCGGTGCTCGTAGGTCAGGCCAGCCGCCTCGTACTTGTCCTTGTATTCGTTTTCGAACACCTCGGCGAACGTATCCTTGAACTGGCCGTCGTATGCCTTGAGAATCGTGTTCTTGGTGGAAAGATACACCGGATAGCCGCGCATCAGACCATAGTTGAAGCAGGCGCGTGCGAAGCCTCGGATGGAATCGTTCACGTTGTATTGCACCTGGCAACTCCGCCGTCAGGGCCATAATTGTAAACGACGTGCTCAATCGGCTCGGAGCCGTCTTCCGGAGTGAAGGTTACGGTGAGGGTGCCGGCTCCCGGAACCTTGAAATCAGTGGCTTTGTACTGGTCTCCGAAGGCGTGACGTGCCACGACGATCGGCTTGGTCCATCCCGGGACCAGGCGAGGCACATTGCTCATGACGATCGGCTCGCGGAAGATGGTGCCGCCGAGAATGTTGCGGATGGTACCATTGGGGGATTTCCACATCTTCTTGAGGCCGAACTCCTTGACGCGCGCCTCGTCCGGGGTGATGGTGGCGCATTTGACGCCGACATGTTCGCGCTGGATGGCCTTCGCCGCGTCGACGGTCACCTGATCGTCGGTGGCGTCGCGGTTTTCGATGCTCAGATCGTAATAATCCAAATCCACGTCGAGGTACGGCAGGATCAGACGGTTCTTGATGTCTTTCCAGATGACACGGGTCATCTCGTCGCCGTCGAGTTCGACGACTTTGCCTTCGACCTTGATTTTGGCCATGGTTTGTCCTCCCTGTCGGAATTGAAGGTGATGGGTTCCGTCTTATTACATGTGTGTTAATTCCGTATGGAAATGTCCAAAACCGTGGGGACACGCGCGAAGGCACTGTCATAGCTGAGCATTAGCCTTGAAACCATGTCTCAGGAAATTGAAATCGGTTTGGGCAAGAAGGGCCGTCTGGCCTATTCGCTGGACGATGTCTCCATCGTTCCCTCCCGTCGTACCCGTGATCCTCAGGATGTGTCCACCTCTTGGCAGGTCGACGCCTATGAATTCGACGTGCCGGTCATCGCGCCCCGATGGATTCCGTGACCAGCCCGGCCACCGCCATCGCCATGGGCAAGATGGGCGCGCTTGGCGTGCTTGACCTAGAAGGATTGTGGACCCGCTATGACGATCCCCAGCCGCTGCTGGACGAAATCGCGCAGCTGCCTGCGGACAAGGCCACCGAACGCATCCAGCAGATTTACGCTGAGCCGATCAAGCCGGAACTCATCGTCGAACGTCTGCATGAGATTCGTGATGCCGGCGTCACCGTAGCCGGCGCGCTGTCTCCGCAGCGTACGCAGGATTATTATTCCACCGTGCTTGAGGCCGGTGTCGATCTGTTTGTCATTCGTGGCACCGTGGTGTCGGCGGAGCATGTCTCCAAGGACCATGAGCCCCTGAACCTTAAGAAATTCATCTATGACCTGGATGTCCCCGTCATTGTTGGCGGCGCGGCCAACTACACGGCTGCGTTGCATTTGATGCGCACGGGAGCGCTGGCGTGCTTGTCGGCTTCGGTGGCGGTGCGGTATCCGCCAACCGCAACACGATTGGAGTGCACGCGCCGATGGCCACAGCCATCGCCGATGTCGCCGAGGCCCGCCGCGATTACATGGACGAATCGGGCGGACGCTATGTGCAGGTGATTGCCGACGGCGGTATGGGTGATTCCGGCAGCTTCGTCAAGGCATTCGCGCTGGGCGCCGATGCGGTGATGCTGGGCTCGCCTCTGGCACGCGCCTCCGAGGCTCCTGGCAAAGGCATGCATTGGGGCGCCGAGGCCCGCCACCAGACGTTGCCGCGCGGATTCCGCACTAACGTGGGCACCGTAGGTTCTTGCAGGAGGTCATGTTCGGCCCGAGCCATAACGCCGACGGAACCACCAATTTTGTTGGGGCGCTTCGCAGAGCCATGGCCACGACCGGTTATGTCGATTTGAAGAGCTTCCAACGTTGTCCGGTTACGGTCGCTTCGAGCCACTGATCAGATAGCTTCGTCCTGTGGATAAAAAAAAGTTATCCACAATCCCTCCGTCGACTTGACGGGGGGATTGTCTTTATGTATTAATGTTTTTGGTCCTTCTCAGTGAAGAGAGTTGGATGACATTAAACAGGTAAAGAAATGAGGGATCCATGGCAATGGACGACTTATCCGACGATGGCGTTTCACCTCCGGAATGGCAGTCCGGCTCTGAGCGGGAGCCGGAAGACGACAAGGAGATAGAAGGCAATGAGCCTGACGAAATCCCACCGTCAGACCCTGATTCGTATGTCGGTCTTAAAGAAGCGGAAAACAATGGCCAATGGCTGCAGTGCATAGGAAAATCCGTCGAGAAGCTTCCTTCATATGATGGGTTTTGGAAACACAATTATCCGGCATGCGGGTGCCCTTCCATGTTATCCGGTCCGATTCCACACCGTGGGACGCGAAGCAAGCCTATTCCTTGGCGTTATTGGGCGCGCGCATGTCGTGCGATGCCATCGACATCTTCCGTGGTCGGCAAAAGCCGGCGCATGTAGAGCGTATTCTAACGGAGGACTGTATGCGTAGGCTTAAAATCGCAGCTTCCATAATAGGCCATTATATGAAGGAAGACGCAAATCTATATGCCAAGATTGGTCTGCTTCCCATCAACGTGTCCGCCATTAATGGCTGGTTGACTTCGACCACGAAATTCGAATGTGCGGCTTTGCTCAACATCGGCGAAACGCGGTTGAGATGCAACACCGCATTCAGGCTCAAAGGCTCCACGTGGAAGTGCGTCTTGGCTGATTTCGGGTGATCGCATTGATGCGATGATACGGTAGGAATCTGCAAAAGCCCTTGGCGTCGATGTTCGCAGTCGATGCCAAGGGTTTTCAGCGTGCCTTAAGCATACGGGAACTACTATAGAGAACCATGTTGAGAGAATTTGTACCAGAGCCGGCCTACAGCACCACGGATGATGACACGGTATATGCGTTGCTGTCGCGTCGTGCGCAGAAGAATCCGGATGATCTTATCGCACAATGGCAGGATGATGAGACTCGGCAATGGCATGATGTGACGGCAGGCCAGATGCTCGCTCGTGTGCGCGCCGTGGCGAAGGGCCTTATCGGTCTTGGAGTCAAGGCCGGAAGCATGGTGGTCATTTACTCTCCCACCTGTTACGAGTGGGGTGTGGTCGATTTCGCATGCGCGGCCATCGGCGCGGTAAGCGTTCCGATTTATGAAACCGATTCGGCCAAGCAGGCCGCTTCCATCGTGGAAGAGGTGGAGCCGGTTATTGCCTTCGCTGGAGATTCCGTCCACACGCAGACGCTCGAACAGATTCGTGACATGCATGAAGGGCTGCGTTACGTGTTCAATTTCAAAGCGGACGGTCTTGACGCAGTCGCCGATTTCGGAGAGGGCGTCGATGACGATACCCTTGATCAGGTCATTGCCCGGATCAAGGCGGACGACATGCTCACCATCGTTTACACATCGGGCTCCACGGGACGTCCGAAGGGTGCGATGCTGTCCCATCGCAACTTCACGCATATCGTGCTCAATGGCTACATCATTCTTGACGAGATGCTGTACCAGCCCAACAGGTTGATGCTGTTCCTGCCGTTGGCGCACTGCTTCGCCCGCTATATCCAATACGTGGCGATTGGCGGACAAGGCGTGGTCGGCTATCTGCCTGGAGCCAAGCATCTGCTCGCCGATCTGCGCAGTTTCAAACCGACGTATTTGCTTGGCGTGCCACGTGTGTTCGAAAAAGTGTACAACGCTGCCTCGCAGAAGGCCGGTGCGGGTATTCGCGGCAGGGTCTTCGCCAAGGCGTTCGATCATTTCGTGCAATGGTCCAAGGACGAGCAGGACGGGGGACATCATTCGATGGTGGCCCGAGCCGAGCATTCCTTCTTCATGTCCGTCGTCGCAAGTCCATTCGTTCCGCGCTTGGTCCGAACCTGAAATATCTGGCATGCGGCGGCGCCCCGCTGAACGTCGACCTTGCCCACTTCTTCAATGGCATGGATGGCATCACGTTCATTCAGGGGTACGGTATGACGGAAACCGCGGCTCCGATGATCGTCAACTGGCAAAATGCGAATCGCGTCGGTTCCGTTGGTAAGCCCGGGCCGGTATGGGTGTGCGCACCGATGATGATGGCGAGCTGCAGGTCATGGGCCCCAATGTTTTTCTTGGCTACTACAAGAATCCTGAGAAGACCGCTGAAGTCAAAAATGCCTGATGGTTGGCTGAGGACCGGCGATCTGGGGGCCATCGACGATGATGGATTCGTGTATATCACCGGCCGCAAGAAGGACATCATCATCACAGCCGGAGGCAAGAACGTCAGCCCCGCCCCGATGGAGGACATCATCGACACCTGTCCTATCGTGTCCCATGCTGTGGTCATTGGCGATGGCAAGCCGTTCATCAGCGCTTTGATTGAACTGGATTCTGATATGACTCGTTCTTGGCTTTCCCAGCAGGGTCTTGATGCCGATATGTCCATGAAGCAGGTAGCGGAAAACGATGCCGTGCGCGCTTTCGTGCAGCAGTATGTCGAAAAGGCCAACGCGAACGTTTCCCGTGCGGAATCCGTACGAAAATTCGAGATTCTCGATGAGGAATTCAA
>ENA-OQAJ01000732-OQAJ01000732.1-human-gut-metagenome-genome-assembly--contig:-NODE-732-length-10096-cov-2.846023_pt1 | contig 10096 bp, 14 predicted proteins | sample MGYA00242736_ERZ504529 | MGnify/ENA primary metagenome ERZ504529 (study PRJEB26092, sample SAMD00036275) | human gut metagenome | host: Homo sapiens | study: EMG produced TPA metagenomics assembly of...
CCCCACCTCTATAGGTGGGGGGGAGGATGTCACCAAAAAACAAGCTATGCATATGATGGAAAAGCAAAAACACCAGTAGTTACAGTTATGGATGATGATTATCTGCTTCAGGAAAACGAAGATTATACGATTACATACTCGGATAATATCAAGGTTGGAACAGCGACAGTAATGATAACCGGAATAGGTAGATATACTGGAACAGTCAGCGCTTCGTTTACAATTCAGCAGGTAAAGAAGAATAATGTGATTAAAGTATCCAATATTACGAAGACCGTTCTGCGAAAGAACAGAAAGTAAAGATTCAGCAACTGTAAATGACAAAGCGAAGCTGACATATTCATCAAATAATAAATCTGTAAAAGTAAACAGCAGTGGAGAAATTACAATTGCGAAGAATTTTACAGGTACAGCGGTTATTACAATAACGGCAGCAGAGACAGCCAGATACAAAAAAACATCCTGTCAGATTACAGTTACAGTCAGACCAACAGGTACAAGCCTTTCAGGAGTGACTAACACGGGAAGTGGAAAAGCCAATGTTGCATGGACGAGAAACAAATCAGTAACAGGATATAGAATACAGTATTCTACTGACAGTAAGTTTAAAAAGAATGCCACAACGGTTAATATCAGTAAGAACCAGACGACAAAAACAACATTGTCAAAGCTGAAAGAAGGAAACACATATTATGTCCGCATTGCAACTTATAAAAATGCAGGAAGTAAAATTTATTCTTCATGGAGCAAAGCAAAAAAAGTTACAATCCGTCCAACAGGAACAAGTCTTTCAGGTGTAACAAATGCAGGAAATGGAAAAGTTAAAGTTACATGGCTGAGAAATAAATCAGCAACAGGGTACAGAATACAGTATTCTACTGACAGTAAGTTTAAAAAGAATGTTACAACAGTTAATATCAGTAAGAACCAGACAACAAAAGTGACATTATCAAAACTGAAAAAAGGAAAGACATACTATGTTCGGATCGCAACTTATAAGAATGTCAGAAACAAAGTTTACTCTTCATGGAGCAAAGTGAAAAAAAAATTACGATCAAAAAATAATAGGTAAACAGAGGTAGGAGGAAAAGGATATGAAAAAAGAATATTAACACTGGCACTTACAGTTATTCTTGTGTTGAATTTTGCGGGTGTTGCAAATGCCGCCGAAAATCAGGCGAAATTTAATTTCACTGGTACAGGGTTTCAGCTGATATTAAATATACTTTCAAATTATTATATAGAAAGTGGTACTTCAGTGGAGTGGAAAGAGTCCTCGGAGAAAACTGAAAGTGAATACTGGAATGAAGGTGGAAGTATCCAAACTGCTACGAATGATTCACTGATGGATATAAATCTTTTCCTTGATTCTGAAAAAAAATGTTACAACTATTCAGACGGGATTTGTTCTTGATGAAAATGGACTGGCAAATTCTGAGGGGATTCAGGAGAAGCTTGTAGAAACAGCGAAATTATTAATTTTGACAATTGAGACAAAGAAAAACAGCTCCCAGGATGATACTGCAAAAGTAGTTCAGAGTATGGTAGATGAATATACTAATATGCAGACAGATCTGTATAATTCAGCAACAAATCCAACAGAAAATGGAAATGAAGGAGAACGACTGATTGATGAAACAGATTATCAGATCATAGAAAAATATAAATGGAGTACAGAAGGGGAGACAAAGCTCTTTGTAGATATTGTCTTTGTTCCGAAAGCAGTATGATGAATGGCAACGATTAATGCATAACAACGATTAACGCATATCAGCTTAGACTTCATGTTGACCTCGTCCGAGGCAACCGGTCTGGGCTGATATGCGTTTAATACCTTTTATTTACTATATTTTATATGGTTTTGCTTCAGGCATTGTGATAACATGGAGAAAAGAGAATTGTTTTGCGAAATTATATTTTTGATAGAAGAAATATAGTTTTCTGAGAAAAAATCAGGTAATATACGAACTTAAGGGGAGGCAGCGTATGAAATGTCCAGGTTGTAATAGTACCATTCCGGAAGGTGCCAGTTTTTGTCCGGAGTGTGGACAGAAAATAGAGATGGATTTTCCACACAATACAGGCCGGACTTACTGGAGACAGCCACAGAAACCGGAAACGGAGAATACTTCTGACAAAAAAGCAAAGAAGGCTTCCGAAAAAAAACGCAATGGTTACGGCAATAGCCATAGCAGCGCTGGTTATATTTATCGGATGTGCCATAGCTGTTACATTAAATAACCGACAGAACAGTAATAAAGTTTCCACGTCTGAACCTGTCAGCATGGCAGAAAAAAACATTTCATATATACAGGGCTGAGTCTGAGAGAGAGGAACGGAGAAAAAGAGAAATGGAAATAAATCTGATCAGCTTCAGATTATCCTTACCATTATTACAGCAGTACTTGTGTGCGGACTATCTGTACTGCGACTGAGAATAAGTACAGCATTGAATATTTTTATGGGTTCGTTCGTTATTTTGTTTTTGCTCTTTTGTATGTTTTTGCAGGGAAGAGTACAGTCAGGAATAATGCTGATAATTACGCTGATCTTAGCAATGGGACTGGCAGTCCTGGGATATCTGCTGGTGGAATATGCAGTATATAATGGAGTGTATATAAAAGGACAATACCTTGCTGCATTTCTGTATATCTGGAAATATATGGCTGCCTGGGCTGTACTGTATCTGGAATATGAGATCCTGGGAATCAGGAACCGTTTGTCAATGGTTCTTATCGCCGGATTCTTTTCCAGATATCTTGTACGGATGATCGTTACTGGAAAACCGGAGATCATGATGTTTACCGGTGATATTATATTCTGGTTTGTATCTTTTGTTCTGTATGTGATCGTCTGGTGGAATGAAGACGAAATAAGTACAAATTGAAAAATCCGATCCACAACGCAAGTGGATCGGATTTTTTGTGCCGTATGGAAATATGTGCGATCAGTGGATCCCCATCCCCGCAACAAAGAAATACATCACAACAAAGTGGCATACACTTCCCAGCATAACAAAGATATGGAATACTTCATGGGAACCAAAGTTTTTATGTTTCGCATTGAAGATCGGAAGCTTCAGTGCGTAGATCACACCGCCGATAGTGTAAATAATACCGCCTGCCAGAAGCCATCCGAAACCTGCCCGCGGCAGATTGTGGAAGATCGGCACGAAAGCCAGGACACACAGCCAGCCCATTCCAATATAGATTACGGAGGAAAGCCATTTCGGGCAGTTGATCCAGCAGCCTTTGAGGATCATGCCGATGATGGCAACAGTCCATACCAGTGCACAGAGGATGTAACCGGTGCGGCCGTGGAGGACGATCAGGCATACCGGTGTATAGCTGCCTGCGATCATCACGAAGATCATCATGTGATCCATTTTTTTCAGGCGGCGGTTCACCTTGGCGGTGGAATTTACAGAATGGTAAAGAGTGCTTGCCAGATAAAGCAGGATCATGGTGAGGATAAAAACACTCACTGCAAAAAACGTGAAGGATATCTGCGCTTCTGGCAGCTTTCACGATCAGCGGAGTAGCTCCGGCCACTGCAAGGAGCATGGCGATTCCATGAGTAATGGCACTTCCAGGGTCTTTTAATTTAAGTTTCATATAAAAACACCTCCTGTATGATATTCCGCAGGATCTGTTGTACGGATGCGGAATAGCAGTCAAATAACAATGTAGAAATTGATAAAATAACATGTAGTATTAAAAACTATATAATAAGTATACAAATACTATACCACTATTATTCGAAAATGCAAGCCTTTTTTTCGCTGAAAATTTAATCGGGATTTTACAAAGTCTTGCACTGAAATAAATATTGGATAGCTATACTGGTAGCATTGCAGGCAAATTCCAGGCAGATCAGGGGAAAAGCAGATATCGCGGAACAAATGCCGGCGTTACAATAACAGAGCTGCCAGAAAAAGAAAAATATACGGTGGCACAGGAGGAGAAAATGGCAGATACAATATACATGAACAGGGAATTATCCTGGCTGAAATTTAATGAGAGAGTACTTGAGGAAGCTGAGAATCCGGAAAATCCGCTGTGTGAACGTCTCACATTTGCTTCGATCTATCAGAGCAACCTGGATGAATTTTATATGGTACGTGTGGGATCTCTTGTGGATCAGATGCTTCTGGCAAAAGATATCCGTGAAAACAAAACCAATATGACACCAAAGGAACAGCTGGATGCAATCTTGCAAGAACCAAAAAGCTGAACCGGAAAAGAGATGTGGTCTATGAAGAGATCATGGAAAGCCTGGAAGAATATGGCGTACATATGCTGAATTTCCATAAGATCGAAAAAGAAGACCGCAATTATCTGGAACGTTATTTTGAGGCAGAAGTGGCTCCGGTTATTTCTCCGTCTATCGTCGGAAAAAGGCAGCCGTTTCCATTTCTCCGAAATAAAGAAATCTATGCAGTAGTAGTTCTGGAAACAAAAAAGGAAAGGAAAAACTGGGTATCATTCCGTGCAGCAGTGCAGGCATCCAGCGCCTCATCCCGGTTCCCGGAAAAACAGGCACTTACATGCTGTCTGAGGAACTGATCCTTCACTTTGTTTCAAAAATCTTCAAAGGCTATCACATCAAGGCAAAATCTCTGCTCCGTATTACCAGAAATGCAGATATTGACGCAGACGCTCTTTACGATGAAGATCTGGATTACCGTGAATTTATGGTAGAGCTGATCAAGGCAAGGAAGAAACTGGCACCGATCCGTCTGGAACTGTCAAGAGAAATGGACGGAGATGTTGTTGAAACACTTTGCGAGTATCTGGAAGTGGACAAGAATTTTGTATTCCGTGGAGATATCCCGCTGGATCTTTCTTTTGTATTCCAGATCCAGGACGGCCTGAGAAAAAGAACAGAGCTTTTTTATGAAAAAAGGATTCCTCAGAAATCACCAATGTTTAACAGCCATGAACCGATCCTTGACCAGATCGCGAAAAAAGACCGTTTTCTTTCCTATCCATATGAGAGTATCAAACCGTTTCTTACAATGCTTCATGAAGCAGCCAATGATGAGGATGTCGTTTCCATCAAGATGACTCTTTACCGTGTAGCGAAACAGAGTAAGGTTGTGGAAGCTCTGATCGAAGCGGCAGAAAATGGAAAAGAAGTGTTCGTTCTGGTGGAGCTGAAGGCACGTTTTGATGAGGAAAACAATATTGGATGGTCCAGACTTCTGGAAGATGCGGGCTGTCATGTGATCTATGGTCTGGATGGTTACAAAGTACATTCCAAACTTTGCCAGATCATGAAGAAAAAAGACGGAAATGTGGAATATTATACACAGATCGGAACTGGAAACTACAACGAAAAAACAGCCCGTCTGTATACAGACCTTTCTCTGATGACTGCTGATCCGAAGATCGGAACAGAAGCAGCAAGAGTATTTCAGGCACTGGCAATGGGAGAAACGGTTGAAGATATGGACCATCTTCTTGTGGCACCAAAATGTCTCCAGAACAAAGTACTTGCCATGATCGATGAAGAGATCGAACATGCCAAAGTTGGAGAACAGGCATATATCGGGCTGAAAATGAATTCTCTGACAGACAAGCGTATTATGAACAAACTGGTGGAAGCATCCTGCGCGGGAGTACACATTGATATGGTTGTCCGCGGTATCTGCTGTCTGATCCCGGGAGTAAAAGGTCAGACAGAAAACATCCACATTATCAGTATTGTAGGACGTTTTCTGGAGCATTCCCGTATTTACATTTTCGGAACACAGGAGAGGGCAAAGATCTATATTTCATCTGCGGACTTTATGACAAGAAATACTCTTCGCCGTGTGGAAGTTGCAGCTCCTATCGAGACCCGGATATCCGGATGCAGATCCAGGAAATGTTCGTGACAATGCTCAGTGATAACCGCAAAGCGAGGACCATGAACAATAAGGAAAATTATAAGATCGAACCATCCGATAATGCTCCATTGAACTCCCAGGAAGTATTTCTGGAGCAGGCATATGACAACGCAGCTCCTGTTGTTATGGAGAAATAAGAAAACAGAATATAAAAAGCGGGGTTTTTCTTTGATAATATGTCTGTACTGTGATAAGATAAAAACAGTGTTCCTGCAAATGAGTGCAGGCGGAAGGGAGAATTTATGGCACACAGGAAAGTAGTGCTTTGTCTGTTAGGCGCGACTCTGGCAGCATCCCTGTTCAGTGGATGTTCCGGAAAAAAGTCGGACCCTGTTACAGTTACAGTATGGACATATTATAATGGCGATCAGCTGGATACTTTTAAAGACTTGACAGAGAAATTTAATGACACAGTTGGAAAGAAAGACGGCATCACCGTAGAAACAAGAGTCTTGGAACCGCAGAAGATCTGGAACAAAATGTCCTTGCTGCAGCGGATGGTGAGGTAGGGGCGTCCGAAGTACCGAATATTTTTTTTTCGGCTTACTCAGATACAGCCTATACCATGGATCAGAAGGACATGCTCGTAGACCTTTCCGGTTATCTTACAGATAAAGAAAAAAGTGAATATGTAGAAGAATATCTGAAAGAGGGAGATTTCTCGGACGACGGAAGTAAAATGTTCTGACGTCCAATCAGGAGCTGTCAGCTTTGCAGGAATATGTCAATGAGGAGGCACAGAACCTTATTGATTCCGGACAGATCCGAATTGAAGATATCGGAAATAATAAAGAATCTTATCTGCCGCTGATGGAAAATATCTGCAGCAAAATGATCAATGCTCTGCGCCGAAGGTCCGTTACAGGAATTTATGTAGCGTTTAACACAGAAGACCTGGATAAAAGAAGCCAGAATGATTTTATTCCGACTCTGTATATCCGTGATCTGGATCCGGATTCCCTGCCACCGGAAAACCACAGATAAAGGCTGGAAGTCTCTGATGTCCGTTTCGGCGGAAAGCACTGAAAAAATTTATATATCCGGTTTTTCAGAAAGCGTTTAAAGATCAGGGCAGTCTGCGTGCGGCAGATTATGGACACTGGACTACGGAGAACTACACTCTGGATGGAGATGATCGGTCCGCGATCGCTTATTCAATTCCACTGATCCTGGATGATGGAACTGTTTATGGTGTTCTTGGCGTGGAAATGCTCACCGAGTATCTGAATATTCAGATGCCCTATGAAGAATTGCAGAATCAAAGCGCCGGTACCTACATGCTGGCATATACGAAGTCTTCATTGAAAGATGAGGAAATCGTTCTTGAAAATATCTGCGGTGTCAGCAGCAAAAGTTCATCTATGGAACAGTGGAGATGGGACAGCTGTTTTCCTTCTCCGGACATGTGATCAAAGTACTGTCAATGACGATTCTGCTGACTTTACTGGTGGGTATTTTAAGCAGTCTGATCGTCAGCCTCAGTCTTGCCCGTCCGGTAAAGAAACTTTCTGATGAGGTAGAAGAGGCACAGAAGAATAACAGCACTTCGCTCCGCTTTTCCGACACGGGAATCCGGGAACTTGACCAGTTTGCCGGAGCAATTACGCAGATGAACCAGGACATGCTTACCATATCTACGAAATTCTTAAGGATCATGGAAATGGCAAGTGTAGAACTTGGAGGTTTTGAAGTTCGATCGGAGAATGAAAGCGTTTATGTAACAGATAACTTTTTTCTATGCTGGGCAAAAAGGAACTGTCGGAAAAATCAATGACAGGAAAAGATTTTATGGAATTTTTGGATTCCTATAATAAAAGCTGCCATCACACGGTTAGAGGAGATGGTTCCAGAGTTTACAGTGTGATCCATAATAGCGGAGAAATACGATATGTCCGCATGGAGATCAAGACAGAACCGGATCGGCAGATCGGCCTTGTGGAGGATGTTACAAAAGTTACCAGGGAGCGTATGAATATTGAACATGAAAGGGATTATGATACGCTTACAGGACTTTACAACAGGCGGGCATTCCAGAGAGAAAGTGAAAAACTGTTCCGTGAGCATCCGGAGAAACTAAAACATGCGGCATTTGTAATTTCTGCGCGGCAGAAGGATATTGCAGACTTCGGGCAAATGGAAAAGTAAGAGGTGATGAGCTTCTGTTTGTAAATTCCATTGCAAGTGAGTACATGACAGATGAGGAATGCAGAGAATTCAGGCAGAGATATTTGGATATCCGGTCTCAGCTGGTTCTTGAGATCACAGAACAGGAACTTCTCAGCAAAGAAGCTCTTGAAAGAAAAACGTCAAAAGGATTTCTGGGTGCGGTTGCTCTGGATGATTATGGAAGCGGATACAACAGTGAAAAAAGTCTTCTGGCACTTTCACCGAAGTATATTAAGGTGGATATGGTGATCATCCGTGATATTGATACGGATATAGATAAACAGCAGATCGTAGCAAACATTGTGAAGTATGCACATCAGCGTGGAATGTATATTGTTGCGGAAGGCGTGGAGACAGCGGAAGAGCTTAAAAAAGTTCTTGAGCTGGAGGTAGATCTGCTTCAGGGATATTATCTTTCACGGCCGGCAGCAACGCCTGGAGCGATTAATCCGGATGCTTTGAAGATCATTGAAGAAAACAGGAAAAGATAAAAAAGAAAAGTCGGGAAGAGCAGGTTTTCCCGGCTTTTTTTTTATACATATTTCTCCCAGTTTTTCACATAATAACCATACGGATAAAAGATAAACAGATAAAAGATACAGGAGGAATATTAGAAGATGAAAGCAACGGGAATTGTTCGTCGGATCGATGACCTGGGCAGGGTGGTGATCCCGAAAGAGATACGTAAAAACGCTGCGGATCAAAGAGGGGACACCGATGGAGATCTATACAGACCGGGAAGGACAGATCATTCTGAAAAAAATATTCGCCCATCGGAGAGTTGAATACTTTTGCCCGGGAATATGTGGAGGCACTGGTGCAGACTACCGGCTGGCGGCATGTATTACAGATCGTGATCTGGTGGTGGCGGCAGCAGGAAGCGGAAGCCGGGAACTGGAAGGAAAAGAGATCAGCCGGGAACTGGACATGGTTATATCCGGGCGGGAAGGAAAGATGATCGATGGAAAAAAGTCGGGATAATATATCGGTCATTTCCGGAGATATGGATTCTTACTGCGGAAAAATGATACAGCCGATCCTGTGTGCCAGTGATGCCATCGGTTCCGTGATCCTTCTTGGAAAAAATGAGAAAACGATCCTGGGGGATAAGGAACGGGTTCTTGTCCGCACAGCGGCCAGTTTTCTGGGACGGCAGATGGAGCAGTAAAGCAAGTCTGCTGTGCAGATGTAATGTTGCTGTTCAGGGTGGCGGCGAACATCTCGCGGGAAAGTTGTGGTATTCTTCCAGAGTCAGGTTGGTGATGGTAAGCCAGGAGGCCAGCGGTTTTGTCACATAGCGGATATGCCAGGGCTCATAGGGACGCCAGTGATCTCCTCCCGGTTTTTCGGATACCGGAGAATAAACCGTAGAGCGGAGCGTTCTTTTTCAGCCACCTGCCTTCACCGGTTTCGGAAAACTTTTCGGAGAGTTCCATATGGATGGAAGGACAGGAAACGTCCAGAGCAAGTCCGCTCTGATGCTCACTTGTTCCTGGCTTTGCCACAAAAGGGCTTCCTGTAAAAAAGTTCCTGTTGCCGCCTGAAAGAGCGGTATCCGGAAACTGCCCACAGATTCAGGCCACATCGGTGGCAGGCGTGAAAAAGCTGGGAGGCGGCTCTGGCGGCCTGACATTCCAGCAGTCGTTTCGGATCGCCGGGGCAGCTTCAAATGGCAGACCGATATCAATGAGATGCTCCGGTACAAAGGTTTCCGGCAGAGGATGCTCCCGGTTGATCAGACGGATGTAAAAATCTCTGTGCATAAAAACCCCCTTTCCTTATCCATAAGCTTATGAAAGAAAGGGGGTTTATGATTGGAGATTTTTTTCTTTTACAGAGTTTTTTCGCTCATTTCTTCCAACAGAGCTTTTTTCATGTCATAAAGCGGCTGGGAAAGATCTACATATACTTTCTGAGGATTTACAAAACGTCTGGACTCATCCCACAGTGTGTTCTGTTCCTGCCTGCAGTAGTCACGAAGCTCCTACGGATGAGATTTGGTAAATTGCATCTTGTCCGTTTTTCGATTTCACTGAACAA
>ENA-OQAJ01000733-OQAJ01000733.1-human-gut-metagenome-genome-assembly--contig:-NODE-733-length-10095-cov-1.706260_pt1 | contig 10095 bp, 11 predicted proteins | sample MGYA00242736_ERZ504529 | MGnify/ENA primary metagenome ERZ504529 (study PRJEB26092, sample SAMD00036275) | human gut metagenome | host: Homo sapiens | study: EMG produced TPA metagenomics assembly of...
CCAAAGGACGCAGTGAGGAATGGAAGGAAAATGTTTTGTGTAATCAGGCTGTTCGCCGGATGATTCTTCCTGTTACACGGAAAACCTCTCATCGTTTAATTTTTACTGCATTGGATGAAGGTGTGGTATTGGATCAGATATACCTTTATACACCTCGGATAAAATAGGGTGAACGAAGATATTCAGGATATTTGTGCATACAGAAATTACAATGAAAAACAACAGATAAAATGAAGAAGACTTTTTTTAAATCTTTGGCTGGTATTGCGGCCGTAGCTTTTGCCGTATCATGTACGCACCGGCTCCAAGTATAAAACGGTGGTTGTCGATGCTCCTTTTGCTATGGAACCCATCAAAGAATGTGTTTTTCCCGAACAAGATTTTTCCATTGTGGATTATGGTGCGGTGAAAGGTGGGGAAACAGTGAATACGGAGGCCATCGCCAAAGCCATCGCAGCTTGTAATAAGGCCGGAGGAGGCCGTGTGGTTATTCCTGAAGGGGAATGGCTGACAGGACCTGTTCATTTTAAAAGTAATGTAAATCTTCATTTGGAAGAAAATGCCATATTACGCTTTACAGATAATCCCTCTGATTATCTGCCTGCTGTGATGACTTCATGGGAAGGTATGGAATGTTATAACTATTCTCCGTTGCTGTATGCTATGGATTGTGAGAATATTGCTATTACCGGAAAAGGAACATTGGCTCCTATTATGGATACTTGGAAAATCTGGTTCAAGCGTCCTAAACCTCACATGGATGCTTTGAAAGAGTTATATACGATGGCTTCTACCGATGTACCTGTAGAACAGCGTCAGATGGCAAAAGGAGAAAATCATCTTCGTCCTCATTTGATACATTTCAACCGGTGTAAAAATGTGCTTCTGGATGAATTCAAGATTCGCCAGAGTCCTTTCTGGACGATACATCTTTATATGTGTGATGGTGGTATCGTACGTAATCTGGATGTAAAGGCTCATGGCCATAATAATGATGGAATTGACTTGGAAATGAGCCGTAACTTCCTGATAGAGACTGTGTATTCGATCAGGGGGATGATGCTGTGGTTATAAAGGCAGGGCGTAACCAGGATGCATGGCGTCTGAATACTCCTTGTGAGAATATTGTGATACGCCATTGTAATATCTTGAAAGGACATACGTTACTGGGAATCGGTAGTGAAATGTCTGGTGGTGTACGGAATGTGTACATGCACAATTGTACGGCTCCCGATTCTGTATTCCGTCTTTTTCTTTGCCAAAACCAATCATCGTCGTGGTGGATTTATTGAAAATATCTGGATGAAAAATGTGAAGGCGGGAAAGATGCAACGTGTACTCGAAGTGGATACGGATGTGCTTTACCAGTGGCGTGATTTGGTACCTACCTATCAGGATAGCATTACATTCATCAACGGACTTTATATGGATAGTGTGACTTGCGACCGTACCGAGGCTGTTTATGATTTGAAAGGCGATGCCCGTCTTCCTATCAAGAATGTGGAAATAAGGAATGTGACTGTGGGTGAAGTTACAAAGTTTGTGAAGAATGTGGTAAATGCGGAGAATGTGGTGGAGGAAAATATAATTTACAAGGAGAAACAAGATAAACAATGAAAACACAAAAAAAACTATGGAGTGCTTTAGCTGCTCTGTGTGTGGCAACTGTAACGGTTGCCCAACCGGCCTACAATTATTCCAAACTGCAAAAAGAGCAGTTGGGGCGTGGCGTTGTGGCCATTCGTGAAAATCCATCGGAGGTAGTGGTGTCGTGGCGTTACCTGTCTTCCGATCCGATCAATACTTCTTTCAATGTATATAGAAATGGAGAGAAAATAGCGGAAGTTCCCCATTCTACAGGTACTTTTTACCGGGATACTTACTCAGGTAATGAAAAAGCGGTATATACTGTAAAACCGATGATAAATGGGGTTGAAACAGGTAAGTTGAATGGAAATTATACTTTGCCGGCTAATGCTCCGTCAGGTTATATCGATATTCCTCTGGACAGACCGGCGGAAGGTGTGACTCCTTCGGGACAAAAATACACCTATAGTCCTAATGACGCATCTATAGGTGATGTGGACGGCGAGGTGAATATGAAATTATCTTGAAGTGGGACCCCTCCAATGCACATGATAATGCACATGATGGTTATACAGGAAAATGTTTATTTTGACTGTTATCGCCTGACCGGAGAAAAACTATGGCGTATTGACTTGGGGCATAATGTCCGCGCCGGAGCACACTATACCCAGTTTATGGTGTTTGATTTGGATGGAGATGGTAAAGCAGAAGTAGTCATGAAGACTTCTGATGGAACAAAGGATGGAAAAGGAAAGATAATAGGTGATGCCAAGGCTGATTACCGTGAACCGGGTATCACAGACGGAAATTCCCACGGGAATACACCTCGTAACCAAGGACGTATCCTGACTGGTAACGAATACTTGACCGTATTCAACGGACTGACAGGAGAAGCGATGAAAACAATTGATTATGTTCCGGCTCGTGGTAAGCTGACCGACTGGGGAGACAATCGTGCCAACCGCAGTGACCGTTTCCTGGCTTGTGTGGCTTATCTGGATGGAGTACATCCCAGTGTGGTGATGTGTCGTGGATATTATACCCGCGCTGTGCTGGCGGCATTCGACTGGGATGGCAAGAACTTGAAACAACATTGGGTGTTCGACAGCAATAATCCGGGGTGTGGAGACTATGCCGGGCAGGGTAACCATAATCTTCGCGTAGGCGATGTGGATGGTGACGGATGTGATGAAATAATTTATGGTTCTTGTGCTATTGATCATGATGGAAAAGGATTGTATTCTACCCGTATGGGGCATGGAGACGCTATGCATCTAACACAATTTGCTCCCGGATTAAAAGGTTTGCAGGTTTGGGATTGTCATGAAAATAAGAAAGATGGTTCCACTTTCCGTAATGCGGCTACGGGTGAAGTGTTGTTTCAGGTGAAAAGTAGTATAGATGTAGGTCGGTGTATGGCTGCTGATGTTGATCCGCGCAATCCGGGAGTGGAGATGTGGTCATCCGATTCAAAAGGAGTACGTAATATAAAAAGGTGAAGTGATTCGTTCTGACCTCAAGAGCTTTTCAGTCAATATGGCTGTATGGTGGGATGGAGATTTGCTTCGTGAGTTGCTGGATAAAAACAGGATAACCAAGTATGATTGGGAAGACGATGTATGTCGTCCGTTAATGATATTTGATGGAACGGATTCAAATAATGGTACGAAGTCCCATCCTTGTTTGCAGGGAGATATAATAGGTGATTGGCGTGAGGAGGTGCTGCTCCGTACGGAAGATAATTCGGCACTTCGTCTGTATGTGTCGCGGATACCGACTGAATACCGTTTTCATACTTTCTTGGAAGATCCGGTGTATCGTATCAGTATCGCTACTCAAAATGTGGCATACAACCAGCCTACCCAGCCTGGTTTTTATTTCGGACCGGATTTGAAAGAGGGGATATTTAGAGGTTATGAATTTAAAAATGAATAAAGACTATATACCATGAATCTGAAAACATTAAGCATGATGGGCGCTCTGTTGCTGCTGGCTGGAACGGGTGCGAATGCGCAAAAGAAGAAAGAAGTACTGAATGATTCGAATACGCCGTTACATTTGTTGCAACCTGCATACAAAGTGCCTTACGGTATGCTCACTACAGAGGAGATAAAGGCCGATATGGATCGTGTCCTTCGTTATTTGGAAAAGAATACTCCGACTCGTGTCGTTGATAAGAATACAGGTAAGGTTATTACGGATTATGCCAATATGACGGCTGATGCACAGCTGGAACGAGGTGCTTTCCGTCTGGCAAGTTATGAATGGGGGGTGACTTATTCAGCTATGTTGGCTGCTGCTGAGGCTACGGGGGATCAGGCTTATTATAAATATGTAACAGATCGTTTTCAGTTTCTGGCCGAGGTTGCTCCACACTTCCGTAAAGTATTGGAAAAGTATGGAACTGTAGATCCGCAGATGAAACAAATTTTGACTCCTCATGCATTGGATGATGCCGGGGCGGTGTGCGCGGCTATGGTCAAGGTGCAGATGAAGAAAAATTCACCGGAACTTAAGCCGTTGATTGATAATTATATGGATTTTATTGTGAATAAGGAGTATCGTCTTGCTGATGGAACATTTGCCCGTACCCGTCCACAACATAATACGCTGTGGTTGGACGATATGTTTATGGGTATTCCGCCGGTAGCTTGGTATTCATGTATTGCCGGTGATAAAAAGCAAATGTATTTGAGCGAAGCTGTACGTCAGATATTTCAATTTGCGGACGTATGGTGATCGACCGGAAAACCTTTTCCGTCATGGATGGGTGGAAGGTATGCAGGATCATCCTGCTTTCCATTGGGGACGTGCCAATGGTTGGGCGTTGTTGACTATGTGTGAGGTCTTGGATGTGTTGCCGGAGGATTATCCTCAGCGCGATAAAATACTGGAGCTGTTCCGTGCTCATGTACGTGGTCTTGCTGCCTGCCAGAGTGGTGAAGGTTTCTGGCATCAGTTGCTGGATCGTAACGATTCTTATCTGGAAACCTCGGCCACGGCTATTTATGTATATTGCTTTGCCCATGCTATCAATAAAGGATGGATTGACGCTATGGCATACGGTCCGGTGGCACAGTTGGATGGCATGCCGTTACCACCCAAATCAATGTGGAAGGTCAGGTGGACGGAACTTGTGTAGGTACAGGTATGGCTTTTGATCCGGCTTTTTTATTATTATCGTCCGGTCAATGTGTATGCTGCCCACGGCTATGGACCGGTACTTTGGGCGGGTGCTGAGATGATTAATTTGTTGAACAAGCAGACATCCTAAAATGAATGATAGTGCCGTGCAATATTACCGTACGGAACAAAAGACTTCCGAACCAATTTTCCATGTAATGGATGGAGAAACTAAATAAGTAAAAACAAGGACTTTATAAAAAGGAGGAAAATACCATGAAACGTGAAGCTTTTAAAATGTTCTTGAAGCCGGGCTTCGAGAAAGAGTATGAGAAGAGACATGCAGCCATGTTCGGACGTAATAAAAAAAATGTTGTCCGATGGAGGAGTATATGATTACTCCATTTATTGGGACAAGGATACAAATATTCTGTTTGCTTGTCAGAAAACTAAAGGAGAGGAGTCTTCGCAAGATATGGGAGCCAATCCTATCGTGCAGAATGGTGGGACTATATGGCGGATATCATGGAAGTGAATCCGGATAACTCTCCGGTTACTATTCCGCTGCCCGAGGTCTTCCATATGGATTAAAATAAAAAGAGTGTATCGATTCATTCTGATACACTCTTTTTTTATACCTTTGCAAGACAAAAACACTGTGATAAATGATATGAAAAAACACATCTATGCTCTATGGGCATTCTTTTATTCTTTTCAGTCAAAGTATTGCCGCATCAGTCGAGGTGCGTTCTACTCATATGACTACGGGAGATGGGGTTGCCAATAACTCAATTCGGTATATATATCAGGATAGCAAAGGTTTTATTTGGATGGGAACGCTGAATGGACTTAGTCGTTATGACGGGAATTCGTTTGTGACTTATCGTCCTGAGGGTGGAAATAAAAATTTCGTTGATAGACCATCGGATTCGCGATTTGGAAGAAGATAAAAATGGTTTCTTATGGATTGCGACTTCTGCCGAGTTGTTTAGTTGTTATGATCTGAAGAAAGATTGCTTTGTTGATTTTACCGGTTGTGGGGAATATGAACAACTGTATAGCTACAAGATGACTGACCGTGAAGGTAATGTCTGGTTGTGGCAGGATGGAAACGGGTGTCGTAAAGTGACTTATATGAATGGTGAATTTACATCTGTGGTTTTCAAGAAAGAAAATAATAATCTCCCTTCTAATAATGTTACTTATATATCTGAGGATGAGCAAGGAAGAGTATGGATTGGTAGCCATGACGGTATAGCTCAAGTGGTAGGGGACAAGGCAGTATTGGTGGAAGAAAATCATGATGCCTCCAAGATGATGTCTTTTGGTAAAGATGTTTTTTTTTCTTTCGGGAACAGGAACAATTTCGTTGAAGAGAGAAGGAGAGGATAGCCGTATTGTTACCCGTTTAGGTGAAGGTAGTAAAGTATATAGTACCATGCGTTTGCAAAACGATTGGATCGTTTTTACGGAAGATGGCAGTTATGGTCTTTAATTTGAGAACTCATCAGGTGAGCCGGGATACGGAACTGAATATAGCAAGAGGACAAGTTCAGATTGACAACCGGGGGGAATTTCTGGATTTATAATCATACAGGTAAGGTATGGTATGTCAACGCCAAGACCAGATTTGTCAAGTCTTTCCAACTGATTCCGGCTGATAAAGTAAATTATATAGATGAGGAACGTTACCACATCGTTCATGATTCTCGTGATATTGTTTGGATTTCCACTTATGGTAACGGTTTGTTTGCTTATGATTTGGCAACTGATGAATTGCAGCATTTCGAATCCAATATTAATGGATTCAGTCATATCACTTCAAATTTCTTGCAGTATATTATGGAGGATCGAGCCGGTGGTATTTGGGTCAGTTCGGAATATACGGGTATTTCTCGTCTTTTCGGTCTTGAATGAAGGAGCTGAGCGTGTTTTTCCTGAAGATGAAACTTTATCAGACCGTTCAAATACCGTGCGTATGATCAACCGTATGCCTGATGATAAGATTTGGCTGGGGACCCGTCGTGGAGGATTGTATATTTATGACCCTCATTTGAAAACGATAGAGAGCAGTCGTTATTTTGATTCTAACATTTATGCTGTTGAGGAAGGGGCTGATGGTAGTATTTGGTTGGGGAGCCGTGGAAACGGATTGAGTATTGACGGAAGATGGTACACTTATCACTCGGATGATCCTCTGTCTATTGGAAATAATAATATCTTTACTCTTTACCGGGACCGAAAGAATAGAATGTGGATAGGCACTTTTGGCGGTGGATTGAATTTGGCGGTTAAGGAAAAGGATAGGTATGTATTCAAGCGGTTTTTGAACAATTTTTATAGCCAGCGTCAGATTCGTGTGATACAGGAAGACAATAATGGATGGATATGGGTGGGTACTAGTGCTGGGGTTTACATATTTAATCCTGATTCGTTAATGAATGATCCGGATAACTATATTACTTATAATTATAATAACGGTAAGTTACGTAGTAATGAAATAAAGTGTATCCATCAAGATAGTAAAGGCCGGATATGGGTAGGTACTTCAGGAAAAGGCTTCAGTATGTGTATGCCAGAAGGTGATTACAGAAACTTGACTTTTGAGCATTATGATGGAAGTGACGGGTTGGTAAATAGTATGGTGCAATCTATTGTTGAAGACAGGGAGGGTAAGCTTTGGGTTGCAACGGAATATGGTATTTCTCGTTTTGATCCGGATACACATGCCTTTGAAAATTTCTTTTTCTCGGCATATGCGTTGGGGAATGTCTATAGTGAGAACAGTGGTTGTGTGAGTAAGGATGGTAAACTGATGTTTGGTTCTAATTATGGATTAGTTATTATCACTCCCGGCAAAATTGTGAATAATTCTACTGTAACTCCTATGGCAGCTTTTACCAATCTTCGAATTAATGGTATTGCTATGCGCCCAGGCGATGTGGATTCTCCGTTAGACCGTTCGTTGATTTATACAGATGAAATCGAGTTGAAATATTTTCAAAATTCTTTTGTCATAGATTTCTCTACATTTGATTATTCCGGAACGAATAGTACTAAATATACGTATCGGTTGGATAATTATGATAAAGAGTGGAGTATACCGTCTTCGTTGAATTTTGCAGCTTATAAGAACCTGGCACCCGGTACTTATAAATTGCGGGTGAAAGCTTGCAATGGAGTTGGTGTGTGGGGAGATAAAGAAACGGTTTTGAAGATTATTGTTGTTCCTTCCTTTTTGGAAAACTACTTGGGCTTTCTTTATTTATGCTATTTTGATAGGGGTGGCACTATATATCACTTTCAGACTGATGCGTGACTTTAATACTTTGCGTAATCGTATACAGGTGGAGAAACAGCTGACAGAGTATAAATTAGTTTTTTTCACGAATATCTCTCATGAGTTCCGTACTCCCTTGACTTTGATACAAGGAGCATTGGAAAAGATGCAGCGTGGTGGTAAAATCCCTAAAGAAATGGCTTATTCATTGAAGGTCATGGATAAAAGCACTCAGCGTATGTTGCGTCTTATCAATCAGTTGCTGGAATTCCGTAAGATGCAGAATAATAAACTGGCCCTTTCTTTGGAGGAAACGGATGTCATGGCTTTCTTGTATGAAATCTTCTTGAGTTTCAATGATGCTGCTGAGTCTAAGAATATGGATTTCAAGTTCTTGCCATCTGTAGCTTCTTATAAGATGTTTATCGATAAGGGTTATTTGGACAAAGTGACTTATAATTTGTTGTCTAATGCTTTCAAATATACACCCAGCGGTGGAAAAGTGACTTTTTCCGTGACGGTGGATGAAACAAAGAAACAGTTGGTCATATCGGTAGCCGATTCCGGTGTAGGCATTCCTAAAGAGAAACGTAATGAGTTATTTAAGCGTTTTATGCAAAGTAGCTTTTCGGGTAGTAGTGTCGGAGTCGGCCTGCATTTGACACATGAACTGGTGTGTGTACATAAAGGTACGATAGTATATACTGAAAATGAAGGTGGTGGGTCTATATTTACGGTCAGTTTGCCTACTGATATTTCTGTTTATGAGGAAAAAGATTTTCTGATTCCCCATAATGTGTTGTTGGAAGAGGAGGAAGTACATCATGCAGCTGTTCTTGCAGAAGAAATATCGGCGCAAGAAGGGGGCGTGGAACTTCCATCTGCACCACTTAATAAGCGTAAAGTACTTATTATAGAAGATGATAACGATGTACGTGAGTTTTTGAAAGAAGAAGTGGGACAATATTTTGAAGTTGTGGCCGAGGCGGATGGTCCGTCTGGATTGGAACGTGCACGTACGTATGATGCTGATTTGATAATCTGTGATGTGCTGATGCCGGGGATGACAGGATTTGAGGTAACCCGAAAATTGAAGAATGATTTTGATACAAGTCATATACCTATTATTTTATTGACAGCTATGAGTCTGCCGAAAGTCATTTGGAAGGCGTGGAAAGTGGTGCGGATGCATATATTACTAAGCCTTTTAGCCCGAAACTACTGTTGGCACGCGCTTTCAAACTAATAGAGCAACGTGAGAAATTACGTGAGAAATTTTCGAATTGATCCGAATATGGTACGACCGGCTATTTGTACCTCTGATAAGGATAAAGAATTTGCTGACAGATTACAGATGGTTATGGATCAACAGATTGGTAATGCTCAGTTTACGATTGATGAGTTTGCTTCGATGATGGGATTGGGACGAACCGTTTTTATCGTGAGATGACGTGGGTGACGGGATATTCACCCAATGAATATATCCGGATTATTCGTATGAAGAAAGCGGCGGAACTGTTGTTGGAAAATCGTTATACGGTAGCCGAAGTTTCTTATAAAGTAGGTATTAATGATCCGTTCTATTTTAGTAAATGTTTTAAGCAACAATTCGGTGTGGCACCTTCTGTTTATTTACGTGGAAAGGAAGAGTCCGGGATACAGGAAACAGAAAATAAGGAATGATGAAAACAAGATTTTAAATAAGAAGGTCAATCGAGAATGATATAGAATCGGTTGACCTTTTTTGTTTTTAATGGACTATATATTTAGTATGGTTTGAGACTGATTTTTTGTCAGTACTTTGCGACTTACAATATAGAGTATCCATGTACAAGCAGAAGCGGTGAGTAATGCTGCTATTTGTCGAGTGGTATCAGATATATCTAGAGGCAGAGACGCTCCGAGCCACCAACCTGCCAAGCTGCGGTAACAGTAAGTAAGGCCATAATGATGCTTACTCCTAAAATGAACATTATTCTTTTCATAAATGGTTTAAGTTTGATTCAATATTAAATATAAATGCTATTTCAAGTCTGTTTGTTCATGATTATATAAAAAATCGTGGTAAAGGGGATGTAAATTAAAAAAGGAGTATTCTCGGGAAG
>ENA-OQAJ01000734-OQAJ01000734.1-human-gut-metagenome-genome-assembly--contig:-NODE-734-length-10089-cov-1.889279_pt1 | contig 10089 bp, 15 predicted proteins | sample MGYA00242736_ERZ504529 | MGnify/ENA primary metagenome ERZ504529 (study PRJEB26092, sample SAMD00036275) | human gut metagenome | host: Homo sapiens | study: EMG produced TPA metagenomics assembly of...
TCTGATATTTATGCGTGCCGCCAGACTGGTTATGCCATGCTGTGCTCCAACAGCCCGCAAGAGGTTATGGACCTGGGCGCTGTGGCTCACCTGAGCGCCATCAAGGGAAGAGTTCCTTTCCTGCATTTCTTCGACGGCTTCCGCACCTCTCACGAAGTGCAGAAGATCGAGCAGTGGGATTACAAGGATCTGGCCGATATGCTGGATTGGGAGGCTGTGGATCAGTTCCGCCGCCGCGCTCTGAATCCTGAGCATCCGGTAATCCGCGGCACCGCCCAGAATGACGATATCTTCTTCCAGGCTCGCGAGGCTTGCAACACCTATTACGATGCGGTTCCCGATGTTGTCATTGACTATATGAACCAGGTCAACGCCAAGATCGGCACCGATTATAAGCCCTTCAACTACTATGGCGCTCCCGACGCGGAGAGAGTCATCATCGCCATGGGCTCCGTGTGCGAATGCGCGGAAGAGGTTGTGGACTATCTGAACGCCGCCGGCGACAAGGTCGGTTTGATCAAGGTCAGACTATACCGCCCCTTCGTTGCCAAATATCTGCTGGATGTGATTCCTTCCACCGTGAAGGCCATTTCTGTTCTTGACAGAACCAAGGAGCCTGGCTCTATCGGCGAGCCTCTGTATCTGGATGTTCTGGCCGCTCTGTCCGGCACTCCCTTCGGGTGCATTCCGGTTTACACCGGCCGTTACGGCTTGAGCTCCAAGGATACCACTCCTGCTCAGATCATCGCCGTGTACCGCAACATGGAGACCGATACTCCCAAGAAGCGGTTCACCATTGGCATTGTGGACGATGTGACCCATCTGTCCCTGGAGGAGAAGGAAAACCCGGACACCACTCCCGCCGGAACCCACTCCTGTAAATTCTGGGGCCTGGGTGCGGACGGCACCGTAGGCGCTAACAAGAACTCCATCAAGATCATCGGCGACCACACCGATATGTACGCTCAGGGCTACTTCGCTACGACTCCAAGAAGTCCGGCGGTCTGACTGTATCCCACCTGCGTTTCGGTCATAAGCCGATCAAATCCACCTATTATATCAGCAAGGCTGACTTCGTAGCCTGCCACAACCCCTCTTATGTAGACAAGTATGACATTGTCGAGGATCTGAAGAAGGGCGGAAACTTCCTTCTGAACTGTCCCTGGGATGTGGAGGAGCTGGATAAGAGGCTGCCCGGCAAGATGAAGAAGTTCATCGCCGACAACGATATTAACCTGTATACCATCGACGGTATCAAGATCGGTAAGGAAATCGGTCTGGGAGGCCGCATCAATACCATTCTCCAGGCCGCGTTCTTTAAAATCGCCAACATCATTCCCGAGGCTGACGCCGTTCAGTATATGAAGGACGCCGCCACCAAGTCCTATTCCAAGAGGGCGAGAAGATCGTCGCCATGAACCACGCCGCCATCGAAAGAGGCGTCAGCGACGTTCATAAGGTAGAGGTTCCCGCCTCCTGGAAGGACGCCTGCGCCTGCGACGAGAAGAAGCTGGTTACCACCGACAGAAAGGATCTGGAGCAGTATGTCAACAACGTGCTGAACCCGGTCAACGCCTATCAGGGCAACAAGCTGCCGGTTTCCACCTTTATGCCTCATGTGGACGGCACCGCTCCTCAGGGCTCTTCCGCCTTTGAAAAGCGCGGTATCGCGGTAGATGTTCCTGAGTGGAATCCGCAGAACTGCATTCAGTGCAACTTCTGCTCCTATGTATGTCCCCCATGCCGTTATCCGTCCGGTGGCTATGACCGCCGACGAGCTGGCCGCCGCTCCCGAGGGCACTAAGTCCAAGGATATGACCGGCGTACCCGGCATGAAGTTTGTTATGACCATTTCCACCCTGGACTGCACCGGCTGCGGTTCCTGCGCTCAGGTATGCCCGGGCATGAAGGGTGAGAAGGCTCTGGTTATGAAGCCCATCGATACCCAGCGTCCCGGCCAGAAGGTCTTTGATTACGGCCGTACTCTGAACGAGAAGCCCGAGGTTGCCGCCAAGTTTAAGGAAACCACCGTGAAGGGCAGCCAGTTCAAGCAGCCCTTGCTCGAGTTCTCCGGCGCCTGCGCCGGCTGCGGCGAGACTCCTTACGCCAAGCTGGCTACCCAGCTGTTTGGCGACAGAATGTTTATCGCCAACGCTACCGGCTGTTCCTCCATTTGGGGCGGCTCCGCGCCTGCGACTCCTTATACGGTAAATAAGAAGGGCCATGGCCCGGCTTGGCAGAACTCTCTGTTCGAGGATAATGCCGAGTTCGGTTTCGGTATGGCTCTGGGTCAGAAGGCTGTCCGCGGCAGACTGGCTGAATATGTCAACGAGATCGCCGCAAAGACCGACGACGAGGCCATGAAGAAGGCTTGCGCTGAGTATATTGATACCTTTAACGATTCCGGCGCTAACCGGGTTGCTGCCGACGCTCTGATCGCTGAGCTGGAAAAGGCCTCCGCTTATGACTGCGAGGTCGGCCAGCTTGCAAAGAAGACCCTGGCCGACAAGGACTTCCTGGCGAAGAAATCCATGTGGATCTTCGGCGGCGACGGCTGGGCTTATGATATCGGCTTCGGCGGTCTGGATCACGTCATCGCTTCCGGTGAGAACGTGAACATTCTGGTGTTCGACACCGAGGTTTACTCCAACACCGGCGGACAGGCCTCCAAGCTACTCCGGTTGGTTCCGTCGCTCAGTTCGCTGCTGCCGGTAAGGCTACCAAGAAAAAGGATCTGGCCGGCATCGCTATGAGCTATGGCTATGTATACGTTGCCAGGTGGCTATGGGCGCTGACTACAATCAGTGCATTAAGGCCTTTACCGAGGCGGAAAGCTACAATGGTCCTTCTATCATTATCGCCTACGCTCCTTGCATCAACCATGGTATCAAGGGCGGCATGGGTATCTCCCAGGCGGAAGAGAAGAAGGCAGTAGCCGCTGGCTACTGGAACAACTTCCGCTTCGATCCCCGCAAGGCTGACAACGGTGAGAATCCGTTCACTCTGGACAGCAAGGCTCCGACCGCCAGCTACCGCGACTTCATCATGGGCGAGGTTCGTTACAACTCCTTGACCCGCGCCTTCCCGGAGAGAGCAGAAAGCTCTTCGAAAAGGCGGAGAAGGCCGCTGCTGACCGTTACGAGCATCTGGTCAGACTGCAGGAAGTTTACGGCGAGAAATAAGCTTGCCCGATAAACAGAAAGCGAAGATTTTCAAAACAAAAGCGCTTCCGGAAAACTCCGGGAGCGCTTTTTGCATATTTTTCAAACAGTGAGAGAAAATAAATTCAGATGGGCGGCTTCTGCCGTTTGGCGTCTCATAAAGAAAGGAACGTGGACTGTTTGAAATTACCGAGCAAGAATACTCTACAGATGACCAATCAAGCGTCACCCAATTCTAAATGCTGGAGAAATGCTCTTTTCGCCTTTCTGATCGGCGGGCTGATCTGTGTAATCGGCCAGATCCTGGTCAATTTATATCAACAGACAGGCTTGAGCCTTCAGGATGCCAGGTGTGCCGTATCCGTGACCCTGGTAGGACTGAGCGCTGTTTTGACCGCCTTGCATGTTTACGACAATATCGCCAAGGTTGCCGGAGCGGGTACTCTGGTGCCGATTACAGCTTTGCCAACGCCGTGGTCAGTCCGGCAATTGAGTTCAAGGCGGAGGGCTTTATTATGGGGATTGGGGCGAAAAATGTTTGTGATTGCCGGTCCGGTTTTGGTATACGGTATTACAGCCTCGGTGATTTACGGTATTATCGTGTATGTGTTCGGGCTGTATTGATTATGTACGGCTGACTTACGCTGGAGAAAGGGAAATGGATGATTTTTAAAACTGCCTTGCGGCTCGGTCAGAGGCATTAGGGCTCAACTGTGCCGACGCCTGCGGTTATCTTACAGAGCTCTTATAGCACTGCACGTTATTGATTCACTTTACATCTTAACGATACGAGGAGGAAATCCTATGGGTAAAAGGATGGGACGGTATACTGTCATCATGGAGCGCAAGCCGGCGATCCTGGGTTATGCGGCGATCTGCGGGAAGAAGGAGTCGGAGGGGCCTCTGGGCGCCGCCTTTGACCTAACCTATGAAGATACTACGCTGGGAGAAAAAAGCTGGGAAAAAGCGGAAAGCCGGCTGCAAAAGGAAGCGGTAAACTGTGCAATGAAGAAAGCGGGGGTGACGGCTGGTGCTGTGGACTACATTTTCGCGGGAGATCTGCTCAATCAATGCATCTCTTCCACCTTTGGACTTAGAAGCCTGGGGATCCCTTTTCTGGGACAGTACGGCGCTGTTCTACCATGGCGCAGACCCTGGCGATGTCCTCCTTCCTGGTGGATGGAGGAATGGCGAACCTTTGTGTTGCAGTCACATCCAGCCATTTCTGCTCGGCGGAGCGTCAGTTCCGCTTTCCCTTGGAATACGGAGGGCAAAGAACCCCTACCGCCCAATGGACGGTAACCGGCTCCGGCGCTGCGGTGGTGGGAAAGGGAGAGGGCGTTCCCTATGTTTCGGCGGTGACCGTGGGCAGAATCGCCGATCTGGGGATTAAGGATGCAGCCAATATGGGGGCAGCTATGGCGCCTGCCGCCGCCCAGACTTTGCGGGATTTTCTCAGCGATACAGGAACAAATCCTCAGGATTATGATTTAATTCTGACCGGGGACTTGGGCGAGGTGGGAAGCAAGCTGCTGTATGAGATTTTGAGCAGAGAAAATGTATCTATTCAGGAAAACCATCAGGATTGCGGATTACTAATTTATGACCGACAGGCTCAGGATGTTCATGCGGGAGGCTCCGGATGCGGATGCAGCGCGTCGGTGCTTTGCTCGGTGATTTTAAAGAAAATGCAGAAGGGCCAGCTTCGAAATATTCTGTTTATGGCTACCGGAGCTCTTATGTCGCCGACATCATCCCAGCAGGGAGAAAGCATCCCCGGGGTAGCCCATTTGATTAATATTAGAATATAAAAGGGCAGACTGTATTATTAGCTTTGGAGCTTCTCAGCACGGAAGAAAAGAATTATAGAATGCGTTTTGAATGATAGAAAAGACGGCGGCGGTAAAATGCCTGTGGAATGGTAAAAGGCCGCCGGTTTATCCCACAGATATCCTTCTCTGCGAAGATTGAATTCATTAAAAAACACAGACAGCTTTGTAAAATGGAAAAACGTAAAATATGTATCGGTTTGTCACGCCGCGTCCGAAAACGATCACGCTTTTGGGAACGGCGGTTTCTTTGCTTGAATTGAATTTTTCAGCTTGCTATAATATAAAGAAAAGCTGTGATAAAGTGTTCGGCGGGAAAGAGGGATACTGTGGTTGAAATTCTGATTGTAGAAGATGATCCGAATATCGCGAGAACCATTGAGGTGACCATCTCCTTAGTAGGGTATGAATGCAGGATCTGCGGCGACGGCGCCGCCGCTGTGCAGGAGGTGCTGGAGCACGATTACGATTTGGTTCTGCTGGACGTCATGCTGCCCGGGATGGATGGCTTTGAGGTGATTCAAAAAATCCAAAGCAAGGGCACGCCGGTAATCTTTTTAACAGCGCTGCAGGATGTGACGGATAAGGTAAAGGGGCTGCGCCTGGGGGCGGAGGATTATATCGTAAAGCCTTTTTGAGGCAGTGGAGCTTTTGGCGCGCATCGAGGTGGTGCTGCGCCGCTCTCATAAGGGCCGTGTCCAAATTGTGTATGATGATATTACCATAGATATGGACAGGCACCTGGTGACGAAGGCGGGGGAGCCTGTAGCGCTGACTCCCAAGGAATTTTCCCTGCTGGCCTTTTTTTATGGAGAATGTAGACGTCGCCGTCACCAGAGAACGGCTTCTGGCCGCTGTTTGGGGGTATGAATTCCAGGGAGAAAGCCGTACGGTGGACATTCATGTGCAGCAGCTGCGGAAAAAGCTGGATTTAAGCCGCAGGCTGATTACGATTCCCAAGCTTGGCTATCGTCTGGAAAGCAGGTGAAGCCGTGAAATTGTGGGACAAGCCTTTCCTCGCTTCCATGAAGCTGTGGCAGAAGATTTTTTTAGTTCTTCTGTCGGTGGTTTGGTGCGGCGGTGTGCATTACCGCCTTGTCGGTGCTGGCAAGCTATTTTTCCGCTTCCGTGGAGAGGGAAAAAATGCAGGATGTATCTTCCCATGAGTATTACGCTTCCAGCCTCGCCAATACCGTTGCTTATGAACGGATTCGTCAGGGACAGATCTTACTGCCGGGGGAAACGGTGGAACAGCTCCTGAAAACGGGCATAGCCGCCCGGACCGGAACCAATACGGGAACCGCGGTTTACAGAGGGGAAAGCTTGATCGCTTCTACGCAAATGGACCATCTGTCCAAGCAGCCGGAGTTTGTGAACCGGGTGCGGGAAAACGGCCAATGCCTGTCCCTGATTATCGATGTGGATGACAGAACTCTGCTGAACATTGGCTCAGCCTGCGGCTGGAGGGCGTGGAATACTATCTCTTTACCGCCTATGACGTAACGGAAATCTACCGGATCTACCAGAATCAGCTGAGGTTTATCAGTATTGTGAGCATTGTATTTGCCATAGTCACCGGCGTTATTTTGTGGGCGGGTACGCGCCATTTGCTTCGGCCTCTGACTGTGGTCAATGGGTCTCTGGGAAAAATAACAGCCGGTGATTATCAGATCAGAATTAAAGAACAGGGAAGCAGCGAGTTCCAGGAATTAATTCGGAATGTGAACGAAATGACAGAAGCGATCCAAAATAACGTGGAGCAGCTGCGCCAGATTGCCGACAGCAGGAAGCGGTTTGTAGACAGCTTGGCTCATGAGATGAAAACACCCTTGACCTCCGTGATGTGTTTGGGAGATGTGCTGCTTTGCAAGCGGGTGGTAACGGACAGTGAACGTCAGGAGTACGCCAGGATTATCGTGGAGGATGCCAAAAGGCTCAGAGGGCTGTCCGGCAAGCTTTTAGAGCTGTCTATTACCGATAACGTTCCCCTGGAACTGGAACGGATCTCCATTGCGGAGCTTTTAGAGGGTGTGGAGGCGTCTGTGACGCCGGTGCTGGAAAACGGCGGCTGAGGCTGGAGGTGATTCCAGCGGACGCCTGGATTACTGTGGACAAGGAGTTGTTTCAGTCACTCCTTTATAATCTGATCGATAATGGGATGAAGGCCTCCGGCGAGGGACAAACGCTCCGGGTTTTCTGTGAAAAGTCGGGAGCAGACAATTGACGGTCGCAGTAGAAGATCAGGGAATCGGCATGAGCCCTGAGGAGCTGAAAAAGATTACGGAGCCCTTTTATATGGCGGATAAATCCCGTTCCCGAAAGGAAGGCGGAGTGGGCCTTGGCTTGTCTCTCTGCGCGTCGATCGCGGAACGCCATCACGCCCAACTGACCTTTGAGAGCGCTTTAGGGAAGGGAACCACGGTGCGGATATCCATTCCCTTGCAAGGAGGATCCATGATGAAATTAGCGAGAAAAAGCGTGCCGTTTATCATTGCGGTAGCTTTGCTGGCGGCGTGCCTGCTGGCGGTTGGATTATCGCCTTTGGTTCTTCCGGACTATAAGGGAACCATCGAGGAAAGAGAGCAGCCCCAAAATTTCAACCTCCTTTATCTTAACAGCGGAGAGGAGCTGAATCTCTACCCTTGGAACCTGTATACGGGCCAGGAGCAGGAGCTTTTCGAGGAGGAGATAGTCAGCTTTGCGGCAAACAGCGTGCGGATTTGGGCGGCGGCTCTTGGACCGATGAAGAGCTTTATCCTTTGATTAAATTTCGGTATTCGGGCCAGGGATTGAGGTTTTAAAGGATATGGCTCTCACCGAAAAGGACGGCAGGCGGTATTTAGTAAATATGGCTCTCGATCCTAACGGCCTTTGCTATTTTTCCTATGTGAATCAGGATGAGCGGGAGGCAACGGCTGATGAAATGGACCAGGCCCTCGGCAAGCTCCAAGAGGATTGGGAGAAGTTTCTGTCAGATCCGCTGCCGGCAGACAGTGAAGTGGATCTGTATGAAGAAAAGCCTTCGGGAAGCTATCAGCTGGACGATGGGGAGTGGAAAACGGATAACGCGTTTTTATATGTTTTTTATGCGCTGCCAGATGCTGAGTGATCAGATGAGAAAAGAGCAGTATTCCGATTATATAGGGGATAATTTATACACGATCTGGGAACTGGTTCTGAAATCAGAGTTTACCAGCTTGTCATATGATAACCACATTTACGCCATGTATTCCAATGATGGCGGAACATCCATGGTTTTGATTTACAGCCCGATAGAGGAACGCTTTGTAGGCTTCAGCTTAAAAATACTGAAAAGGCTTTCCAGTGAGCGGTTTATGTGCCGGGAATTTTCCGCGGCCTCTATATTATGCTTTTAAAGAAAGAAATATATCCCGGGCTTAGAGGCGCTGTTTGCTGTTTGGGCAGAACAGCGTCCGTTTTTTCGACGAAACGGCGCTGGCTGCAAATACATATAAAAACGCGCGGCAAAAATTGGGCGGTGAGATGAAAAATTTTAGCAGGGGCGGCTGATTGCCGCCCCTGCCTCGTTTCTCAACGCACCGCTCTCAAGCCGCGCGTTTTTACGTTTCCCTTACATTTTTTTGAGGACATTTTGCAAGGCCACCGCATACAATTACCTTAGAAAAATGGGTAAGACCATAAAGCTTGGGGGATTTGGTATGAGTCAAGGGAAATGTAAGCCTCCGGATAAGAGGTATCGTCGAAAGAAAAAGCTGCTGCCTGGTTCCTTAGTAGTTCTTTTTCTTGGTGTTTTGTTTATCGCCGTGCTGGCGGGCATGAAAAGCGCTCAGTTTTTAGAACCGATCAATACATCCTTTACGCCCTGTGGGGAGTCGTCAAAGGGGATAGAGCAGGAAAGCTATCGGTTCTCCCCGGAGGCTGATGAAAAGAGCTATGGAAAAGGCGAGGAAAATAATGGCTCTGGAATCAATCCGGAGGCAGAAGATGCCAAGCTTCAAAGGACGCAGTCCGCGGTTTCTTCCAGCGATCCTGATCTGAAGAACGATACGGGCGATGACGCAGGGGAGGACGGCGTCCTTATAGACGCGCCTTATATCAGCCAACTGGGAACGTACCCCACCGGATGCGAGTCGGTTTCAGCGGTGATGGCCCTTCAGCATCTGGGAATCGATATTACTGTAGACGAATTTATCGACCGGTATCTGGATTTGGGAACCGAGCCCTGGACTGCGGAGGACGGAACGATGTACGGAGGGGATCCCTGGGAAACCTTCTTAGGAAATCCCAGAGAGGCCAGTGGCTGGGGATGTTATGCTCCCGTAATCGAAAAGGGCTATCAAAAAAGCCGTTGATCCGAATCAATTTCAGGTAAGCCTTCTGTTTGGAATCCCCCTGGATGTATTGTGTGAAACCTATCTGCAAAATAATATTCCGGTAATCCTGTGGGCGACCATCGATATGGAATATCCCACTCCAGGCGACTGCTGGCTGATGGAAGGAACAGGAGAGGAGCTGCAGTGGATGCGGCCGGAGCACTGCCTCCTCCTGGTAGGCTATGACCAGGACTATTATTATTTCAACGACCCTACTGCGGGAAGGCAGTACCGATATGAAAAAAGCGCCTGTGAGGCTGCCTATCAAGGACTGCATTCCCAGGCAGTGGCGGTGTATGAAAAATCGTATCCGCCTTTAAAAAACAGCGGAGTAAAGCCTGCTGTTTTTTAACAGCTTGTTATATATGGCTTGCTGCGTATGAGAAAAAAATCTTCTGACAGTCAGTCCACGGGATTTAATATTCGTAAGCATGCCATTCTAAAGCGGCCCTGCGCCTTAAGCATTTTAAGCGCTCCCATTGAAAAAGCTGCGGAAATACGGTTCGAAAACCAGCCCGGCGCCCCTTTCGTTTAGCGGGTGAGAGGACCGGCTGGCTCAATATGCTGTGCTGAAAAGAAGGAAATCCGATTATTTTGGATTTCCTTCTTTTTCTAATTTACAGATCATTTTCCAAACAGTTTCCAGGGAAACAGCAGCTCCTTCTGTTCTCCCTGGGTGAGAATGGAGAGATGATCTTCAATTCCCCGGCAGACCGCCGCCCGCAAGCTTGTCCATCCTGGGCC
>ENA-OQAJ01000735-OQAJ01000735.1-human-gut-metagenome-genome-assembly--contig:-NODE-735-length-10080-cov-1.636893_pt1 | contig 10080 bp, 11 predicted proteins | sample MGYA00242736_ERZ504529 | MGnify/ENA primary metagenome ERZ504529 (study PRJEB26092, sample SAMD00036275) | human gut metagenome | host: Homo sapiens | study: EMG produced TPA metagenomics assembly of...
TTTGTAGTTTGCGAGACTACATTAAGTTATACATTACCGAAATCACTAATCAGTAAATGTTTCATGACGGATGCTTCTGTTTATGTCACAGGTCAGAATTTGTTTTATATAACTGGTTATGAAGGTACATCTCCGGAACCGGCTGTAAGTACAGAATATGGTCGTGGTATTGATAATGGACGTTATCCTACTCCAAGAACTGTATTATTTGGTTTATCTGTTTCATTTTAATCAACAAGACTCATTATGAAAAAAATATTAGCATATTTAATGGTTGGCATAGCTTTTACCGGGTGTAATTCTTTGGATTTGGAGCCAATAAGTAGTATTGCCGATAATAAATATTGGCAGACAGAAGCACAGGTGGATGCTTTTAATGTGGGGTTACATTCTAAGTTTAGAGAGAAATGTAGTTATAGCATTTTTCTTTTTGGAGAACCTCGTGCGGATTATTATTTTGGAGAGTCAACATTTGGTAGTGCTACCCAGGGTAATGAACGTATGTGGAACAACAGTTTGAACGATGTGAATACGGTTGTTTCTAATTTTGGAAATTTATATGAGGTGATTAATCAGGCTAATCTGATGATAAACAAGGTGGAAGGTATGTCGATGAATGAAAGTACCAAGAAATATTATCTGGGCGAAGTTTATGGTATCCGTGCTTTCCTTTACTTTCAGTTGTTACGATCTTATGGAGATGTAGTGATATGGACCGATTTCTCGGAAGGGTCGAGCTTGGATCTTGGAAATTTAGCAAGACCAGCTTCTTCTGCTGCTGACGTAATGAAATTGATTGTTGATGATTTACAGGCTTCAGAAACTGCTTTTGGGGATAATTATGGGTTTAGAAATGATTCTCAGCGTTATTTTTGGTCTAAAGCAGCTACCATGATGTTGAAGGGTGAAGTATATATGTGGAGAGGAAAACACATGGGAGGTGGTAACGAAGATTATACAACAGCGAAAAATGCATTGCAGGAAGTGAGAAATCAAACCGATAAATTTGGTTTGTTGGAGGATTTCTCTGAAGTATTTTCTTATGATAACAAGAATAATAAAGAGATAATATTTGCGATTCGCAATGCACGCGATGAATATAATATGTGGGGGGATGTAACATATAATAATAATATGTTTCCACAGCAAAATATATTATTCGGATATATGGATGAGAATGGTAATCCCATTAGTTCATTGGGTGATAAAGTGAAAGTGAATGGTACGATCCGTTACCCGGTTAATAAGGATGTGTATACTAAATGCTTTAATGATAACGATACCCGTAAGCGAAGCACACTTCAGGCTGCTTATGAAAAAAAGGAAGATGGAACTTTATCTCTTTATGGGTTGTATCCGGCCAAGTTTTTGGGGTACATTGCTTATGGGGCTGATACGCGTAGTCCATTGGATGATTATCCTGTTTATCGGTATGCAGATTTGCTTGTTGTTGTTAGCTCAAGCTAAGGCTTTTTTAGGAGAGGACCCTGTGGAAGAAATTAATGCAGTACGTAAACGTGCCTATGGTGAAGATTATTTTAATGCACATCCGGAAGTACAATATCCCAATGATAATGATGCCGCACTTTATGCGGATAATAAGTCTGTAAAACCGGATAATGCCGGTGCAATGGAAGCTGTTCTAAAAGAACGTATGCGTGAGTTTATGGTTGAAGGAAAACGTTGGTATGATCTGCGCTTAGCAGGTGATGAATATGTATTGGAACATACTACAGCAGAAGCAACCCGTTTGCTTTGGCCTATTGATAAGAATACATTGACTAATAATTCGGCATTGAAGCAGACACCAGGATATGAATCTAGTGGAGGAAAATAAAGTATTAGTTATATAATAAAAGAAGGTGTCTGAAATGGACAGCCTCCAAAAGTTAGACATAAAACTTTTAGAGGGCACTTCACTTTTCGGACACCTTCTTTTATTGAAACGTTTCAAGACTTTTAGTATATCTTTGGGCTTTTCTATCTTAATCTTTTCTGTTTCAATGAACTCTTTGATAAGTTGTTGCTTATCTTTTGAATACAATTTCAGAAGTGAATGGATATTTCGAAAGCTTCTCAACTTGCCTTTAATCTGAGTGTAATAAACATTTTCCGTTACCATTTTATAGACCGAAAGGTCTAAATTCTGTTCACCGTTAACACGTTGGAAGCGTGTATTGACATCAATTGCTTGAACACTGCCATGAGTAACTGTTCCCATAGCTCCTTTCTTCCCGATATCTTTTGGCTTTACTTTCCAGTCTATAAAAAGAGTGGTATGCTGATCAGTCATCACTTCCATAAAATGTCCCTCAAACGGAATAAAGCGGTGTATATCAATGACTACTGTATCAATATCTTCCAAATTCTCTATAACCATGTCTGTCGATTCATTCAAAAAATGCATTTCCTTGTTTATACAGTCATAGTTAAATTTCCCTTTGGCAAACTGTTTGTTTTTCAATAAAACTTTTCCTGGAGTAAATTCCTTGAAGAAATAGCCGGCAGGTTGTTGGGCATTTATCAACGTTATGCTTCCCAATGCCAGAATTGCAATAAGAATTCCTTTTGTATTCATAGTGATGGAGATTTTTAATTATTCATACTAGTCCTTTGAGCCAAATTGCCAAAAAACGATCGTATACTATATATCCTTGCTGCTCTTTTAAGACAAACTCCTTATTAATTAAAGACTTTAATGCTACATTTTATGCTGCTGGCTCCTTTTTAAATCATATTTTCTTTATGAATGTGGCACTGTTAATCTCATTTACAATTTCCTCTTTTGGCTATAGCTTTCAGCAACTGAATCTGATTGGAAGTTAAAAAACTGGAAAATAGGTTTGATAAGTATATTCTTCCTCCTGTATGATTTCCTGGATGAGTGTATGCAACAGCTCTATGGTCGGAGTCTGCTGTGGCAATGAATACAATCTGTTTAAAGATATTGCATATACCACGTATGTCCTTTTACCGATTGATAAATTTCATGGAAGATATCTTCCTGCAAGTTTTTTCTTTTCATCAAACAGTTTCTTGGCAAACTCCCGGTAAGGAGTATAAGGAATAGGGGCCAGGAAAAGTTTCTGCGTAGATTGGTAAAAAGGTCTTTTGATGGAAAAGAAGATAGACTCCATCAAATGCTTTTTGCTGCCCGAAAAGATAAAATGCACATTCGGGGTGAACTGGATATACGATCTCAACAGGCCTTCCACTCCTTTCTCCGGATATTCCATTATTTGCTGGAATTCGTCAATGGCTATATAACATTCTACTCCCGATTGGTTTAGGTAGGTGAAAATCTCTTTCAAGGTTTCTTCTGAACGTTCCGGAATAAAGTCGAGTGTTACAGATGGCATTCCTGTAATTTCATCGGCGCTGATGACCGGACGGCAACTTTTAAAGAATGAGAATAGCGATTTAAGGTACTCTGTGATAAGGTATCTAATTTCCCCAACACACTTCGTCCCAGTAGAGATACAAAACTCCTGAAGATTCTGGGTTGAAATATATCCAGATAAAACAGGCGGCAGATTTATTTTCTTTTTGAATATAGTAAAATACATTCTTTATTAGTCCTGTCTTTCCCATACGGCGCGGACTGATTAATGTAATATTTCTGCCATTCTTTAATGCTGACATTAAAGAAGCTGTTTCTTTTTCGCGGTCACAGAAATAGTCGGGCCCTTGGTAACCGGTTATTAAAAATGGATTAGTAGAAATACTCTTCATTGCAGTTTTTATGTTACATAAAACATGTAACGCAAATAACGCAATAAAGTTTGGATTGAGCAAATATAAGAGTTGTATTTTTGTTTTGCCCATTATATCATGTTCTGACTTGACATGGTTCATGGCAACAATTTAATATGGCAATTACAAGATATCTAAAACAGAAGTTATGCTGATAATGATCATGTTTCATGGATAAGGGCATAAATACCTGGAGCATTATGATCCTTTGAAAAGCATCAGGAACAGAAAGCAGGAAGAGGGTATATAGCCGGAGCCGGCTGTTATACCCTCTTCCTGTAATGAGGTAGATTCCTTATTTCATCTTATACACCAAAGTCCCACCCTTCAAAATATCTTCATGCGAGATATAATTCTTTGTATAGGGTTCACCGTTCAGTGTGATGCTGTCAATGTACTTGTGTTCCTTTGACAATCCTTCGGCAATGATCGTGAAAGTCTTTCCGTCGGCCAGATTCAAAACGATTTCAGGCAGCTGCGGAGCGCCGAAGACATAATTGCCACTTACCGGATCTACCGGATAGAACCCCATAGCCGAGAACATATACCATGCTGACATCTGTCCGCAGTCGTCATTGCCACAGAGTCCGTCGGGTTCGGGATGATATTGCGTATCAAAGATTTCACGGATCAGTTCCTGGGTACGTTCGGGGCGGCCTGCCAACGTATATAAATAAGTAATGTGATGGCTGGGTTCGTTGCCGTGTGCATATTGACCGATCAAGCCGGTAACATCTGCCTGGGTGGTTTCCAGTTTCAAGGTGAACAAAGAATCCAATTTGTTTAAGAATGCCTGTTCTCCGCCGAATAACTCAATAAGCCCCGGCACATCATGTTGCACATGCCAGGTGTACTGCCATGCATTACCTTCGGTATAGTCTCCACCGGTACTTTCCATGTGGGCAACCTGACTAGGGTTGAAGGGAGATTTCCAACTTCCGTCAGCATTACGGGGACGCATGAACTGCGTTTCTTTATCAAACAGGTTCTTATAAAAATCGGCACGTTTGGCAAAATAAGCGGCATCTTCCTCTTTACCCATACGTTGGGCCATATCGGCTACGGCATAATCGTCATATACCGATTCCAGTGTGGAGGATACTGATTCTGTCTTAATCAAGTCTGTAGGGAAATAACCGTATTTCATATAAGTTTCCCAATCGGATTTCAGTTTATGAGATACGGTCTGGGTATTTTTGATAGCATTGAAGGCACGTTCGGCGTCAAAACCCCGGAAGCCTTTGCGATACGCTTCAGCGATAACTGAAACACCGTGGTTGCCAATCATGGTATATGTTTCTTTTCCCCAAAGTCCCCAGATAGGCAGGAAGCCCTGTACTTCAGCCTGTTCTACCAATGAATTGACGAATCCGTCTACTTTTTCAGGAACCATTAAGGTGTAAAACGGGTGGGCGGCGCGATAAGTGTCCCATAAGGAGAAAGTGGAATAAAAAGCTCCGTTACCGGCTTTAACGATGGAATCGGCTGCATTACGGTACCATCCGTCTACGTCCGAGATTTGGTTGGGCTGTATCAGGGCATGGTAGAAGCTGGTATAGAAGTTGGTCTTCTCGTCATCCGTACCGGTTACTTCAATGCGGCTCAGATAATTGTTCCATTCGTTGTGGGCTGCTTGCTTCACTCCTTCAAAATTCCAGTCGCTATTCCGCTTCCATTATTCTTCTTGGCTCCATCCACGCCGTGGTGGACATGGCTACTTTCATCAGCAGTTCCTCTCCCGGCTTCATGTCAAAAGTAGCGATGATGCGTTTCCCTTTTTCAGTTTCGGCCATGGGCAGATACAGGGTATCTATGACGGGACGATTGAACTTCATAACAAAAAGTAATACTCGGTTCACCCATACGCTGTTGCGTACATGTCCGGTCAAAGTTTGTGCATCTTCCCAATTGGTTTCGCAACTTTGTACTTGCGAATGGTATTGGTTTTCGTTCCACGCAGGTCCGTGCTGAAGGTCAATCAATACAGATGCCGAGTCGGCGTTATGATAGGTATAACGGTGTAGGGCGGCATGGGGAGAGGCGGTCAGTTCGGCTTTCACGCCGGGATCAGTCAGCTCTACGGTGTAGTATCCGGGAGTCGCTGCTTCCTTGTCTTTGGGGAAGTGGCTGCGATAAGCGTCCCAGGCACGGGCGCGTGTTCCGGTAACTGGCATCACCAGGATATCTCCCAAATCCATACACCCTGTTCCATTAAGGTGTGTCTGGGTAAATCCCCATATCAGGGAGTCGGTGTACACATATTCCGAGCAATATCTCCAGCCGACAGCTCCGGTTACGGGGCTTGTCTGGATCATGCCGAAAGGACGGCAGGCACCGGGAAAGGTATGTCCGTTGTCTGCTGCTCCGATGAACGTGTTAACATACTGCGTGTAGTCAGTTTCGCCTGTCTTCTGCTGTGTTGTGGAACAGCCGAAGAGCGAGCCTGCCAATACAAATGCGCAAAGGATAGAATTGGTTTTCTTCATAGATTCGCAATTAATAAATATTTTGCGTAAAGATAAAGAGTTTTCTGGAAAAATGGGTCAAGAAATCAAAACAAGAAACGAATTAATAAGAAGTAAATGAATATCTTTGCATCTCTTAAATTAATAAACGACATGAAAAACCTTAGTTTGGATCTCTCATGAGGATACTCTCTGCATCATTCATTTTCTTTTCATCAAATCTTCTTTAGATTAATCCGAAATGTTTCAAAGCATTGGCTATCCCGTCTTCATCTACGGAGGTTGTCACGTAGTCGGCCACAGCTTTGACATGGGGCTCGGCATTTCCCATAGCTATCCCTGTGGCTACGTGTTTCAGCATGGGGATATCGTTGCCGCCGTCACCGAAAGCCATTGTGTCTTTCAGGTCAATGTCAAAATATGCCAGCACTTTGTCTATTCCCGTACTTTTACTGTTGCCCCGTGCAATGATGTCGGCAAACAATGGATACCAGCGCATTGGCTCGCAATGGGTCAGCACTTTGCCGAATATATCTGTTTCTTTTTCCTCTTCGGCCGTAAAGTACCCCATTATTTGCAGGATGTCTTTTCCACGGGCTTCTTCTATGGAGGCGACAGGGGGAACAGGAATTTCAATCAGATCGGAAACAGCCTGTACTCTGTCATTCACTTCAGTGACGAACATTTCATTGCCGTATGCAAAAACGAAAGGTACCGGATGGCTCTGTTGGAAAGTGATAAGCCGTTCAATGTCTTCTTGCGGGATGCAACCTTTATAAATGGGCCGGTGGCCGGCGGTAAAGCAATAGCTTCCGTTTACGGTGATATACCCGTCAAACTCTAAGTCACCCAGGTTGTTTATTAAACATTGTGGGCGTCCGGTAGCAATAAAGATTTTAATGCTTTTATCACGGAGTGCCTTTAATGCTTCTTGGGTCGAAGCAGGAATCTTATGTGTTTTAAAAAGAAACCAGTGTACCGTCAATATCGAAAAAAATAGCTTTAACCATACGTTTACCTATTGAATATTATCGTTATATATTTTCATTTTGCAAAGATGAGAATTAAAAATACATGCACACAAATGCGATAAAAGGTTAATTTTTGGCTTATTTGACTTTACAGATTGATTTTAATATCTATATTTGTGTTTCTAAAATAACAAGAGAAATGGCAGTTCAGTTTACAAGAATAGCAGTAAAGATCGGTAGTAATGTGTTGGCGCGTAAAGACGGTACGCTGGATGTGACGCGTATGTCGGCATTGGTAGACCAGGTGGCGGAATTGCGCAAAGCGGGGTGGAAGTCATTCTGATTTCATCCGGGGGCGGTAGCTTCGGGACGCAGCGAGATCAAGCCTTCCAAGAAATTGGATAGCGTGGAGCAAAGGCAGCTTTTCTCGGCGGTGGGCCAGGCAAAACTGATCAACCGGTACTATGAACTGTTTCGCGAACACGGCATCCCTGTGGGGCAGGTGCTGACTACGAAAGAAAGTTTCGGCACGCGCCGTCATTACCTGAACCAGCGCAACTGCATGATGGTGATGCTGGAGAACGGTGTCATACCTATCGTAAATGAGAATGATACCATTTCGGTCACTGAACTGATGTTTACAGACAATGACGAGCTTTCGGGAATGATCGCTTCCATGATGGATATGCAGGCGTTAATCATACTGAGCAATATTGACGGCATATACAATGGTTCTCCTTCTAACCCCGGTACGCAGGTGATACGGGAGGTGGAGCAGGGAAAGGATCTTTCGGACTATATACAGACGGAGAAATCGGGATTCGGCCGGGGCGGCATGCTGACCAAGACTACCATTGCCCGCAAGGTGGCCGATGAGGGCATTACCGTCATTATAGCCAACGGCAAGAAAAGACCATATTCTGGTCGATTTGCTGCAACATCCGGCAGAGACGGTTTGTACGCGCTTTATTCCGGCAGAAGGCGGAGTATCCAGCGTGAAAAAAGTGGATTGCCCATAGCGAAGGCTTTGCGAAAGGCGAGCTGCATTTGAACGAACAGGCCGTGAAAGTGTTGAAAGGACATAAGGCGGTAAGCCTGCTTCCTGTGGGAGTGGTCCGCATAGAAGGGGAATTTGAAAAAGATGATATAGTGAAAATCATAGACCACCGGGGGAGGCAGATAGGAGTGGGACGCATCGGATTTGATTCGGCAGAAGCACGTGCATTGCAGGGGAAACATGGGCAGAAACCTATGGTACACTATGATTATTTGTATTTGGACTGATGCGGTGTGGTAATGATTTAGATAAAATGAAGTGACTATGGAACAGATAAAAGATATTTTTAAACAGGTGCGGCAGGCAAAAGGATCTCTTGCTTTCTGCAAGGAGGAGATCATCAATGACACTTTGTATGCATTGGCCGACAGGGTGGAGGCTGCTACGGATCGGATTCTGGAAGAGAACGCCAAAGATTGGCGGCGATGGATCCCTTAAATCCCAAATATGACCGTTTGAAACTGACGGCGGAACGTATTCGCGCTATAGCTGGAGGCATACGGCAAGTAGCCACGTTGCCTTCTCCGTCGGGGAGAATACTGAATGAGACTGTGCGTCCCAATGGCATGAAGCTGACCAAGGTAAGTGTGCCTTTTGGGGTGATAGGCATTATTTATGAAGCTCGTCCTAATGTGACTTGGATGTGTTGCACTTTGTTTCAAATCCGGCAACGGCTGTATATTAAAGGGGGGGGAGCGATGCCGATTTCTCCAACCGTATCCTGGTGGAGATTATCCGGAATACCTTGCTGGATGTAGCCCACTTGTCTCCTTATCTGGTGGCATTGTTGCCGGCAGGACATGATTCGGCCGACGCGCTGCTCCATGCCCGCGGCTATGTGGATCTGATTATCCCCCGCGGCGGCAAGGGGCTGATAGACTATGTGCGGCAGAACGCCACGATTCCCGTTATCGAGACAGGAGCCGGTGTGTGTCACGTTTATTTTGACAAGGAGGGTGATGTGGCGAAAGGAGCCGCCATTATCCGCAACGCCAAGACACGCCGTGTCAGCGTGTGCAATGCCTTGGACTGTCTGATTATAGATGTGAACCGGCTGACCGACCTTTCCACTCTTTGTAGCGGCTTGCAGCAGGACAACGTGGAAATCTATGCCGATGACTTGTGTTACAATTATCTGAAGACTTCTTACCCTTCCCACTTGCTGAAACATGCTTCTACGGATACTTTCGGAACAGAGTTTCTGGACTACAAAATGGCAGTGACGGCGACTATGACCATACAGGCGGCTGTGGCCCACATTTCTATCTATGGTTCGGGACATAGTGAATGTATTGTGACGGAGAATGACCGGGCGGCCGATTATTTTATGAAGATGGTGGATGCGGCTTGTGTTTATGTGAATGTGCCTACTTCGTTTACCGATGGAGGTGAGTTCGGATTGGGAGCGGAAATAGGTATCAGCACGCAGAAGCTTCACGCCCGTGGTCCGATGGGCCTGGAGGAACTGAACACATACAAGTGGATTATTCAGGGGGATGGACAAATAAGACAATAATAATATAAATGAAAGGATTATGAGATACTTTACAAACGTACACGATTTGGGCGACTTGAAGAGTGCCCTTGCCGAAGCTTTCGAAATCAAGAAAGACCGCTACAAATATGAAACCCTGGGAAAGCATAAGACTTGTCTGTTGATTTTCTTCAACAACAGTCTGCGTACCCGTTTGAGTACCCAGAAGGCAGCTCGTAACTTGGGGATGGATGTGATTGTACTCGATGTGAATCAAGGTGCATGGAAGCTGGAAACAGAGCGCGGTGTCATTATGGATGGCGATAAGAGTGAACATTTGCTGGAGGCTATTCCGGTGAT
>ENA-OQAJ01000736-OQAJ01000736.1-human-gut-metagenome-genome-assembly--contig:-NODE-736-length-10074-cov-5.263597_pt1 | contig 10074 bp, 10 predicted proteins | sample MGYA00242736_ERZ504529 | MGnify/ENA primary metagenome ERZ504529 (study PRJEB26092, sample SAMD00036275) | human gut metagenome | host: Homo sapiens | study: EMG produced TPA metagenomics assembly of...
CGCGGGCTCGTTTATCAAGATGGTTGTCGTCTCCGCCCTTGTCGCGGCAATCTGCTCACGCCTTCGTGGTACAGTTGGTGCGCTTGGGTTTTCGATCTCTACGGGCTGGTTGATCTGGGGCGTGGTCGATGCAGTCATGCTGACCAGTCAGATCAAGGTGCTCGACAAGCGCGCGGCGGACATGATGCGCACCCGCGACGCTGCCGCCAAGATCGCCGCCGAGGCACAAGAACTGTAACGACGTCAGACTCGATGGGAAGGTCTAAAGATGGCACAGGATATGCAGGATGCCGGTAACGTCTCCGCCGAGCTCGACGCCATGGTGTGCGATCTGATCGGCGCGTTCTTGGACGACCTTGCCGCCGGTGAAAACCCTGGCGTGGTCGTGGCAATTGAGGATGCTGCTTCCAACCGTTATCTGGCGGCGCTCGACGAGGACGGCGAAGAGGCGTGCCTGGAGGCGGCCACCAACTTTATCTCCGAGCACAAGATGGGTCTTAAGGACGAGGGCCTGGGCCGTATCGTCCGCTATGCCATCGGCTACACCGGCTGCGTCGAGATCGATGGCGGCTACCATGCGCCCTGCTCGTGAGCTTTTTCGAGACGACGCTCGAGAGCGGTTTTTCGGCATATGTGCTGTATGAGGGCATGGCGCCGGCGATGGTTTTATGTGGAGCGACCCTGAACCTGCAGGTGAGGAAACCCCTCTCATCTAAAATCGCTAAAATAAACGAGTTTTCGGTAAAAGGCTCAATATTCCCGCTGAGCGTTGTATCGCTGGGCGGGCCGCATACGCGTGCCGTTTGTATATGGATAGAAGATAGGGGAACTACATGCGCGTAGACAATCTGAGGAACATCGCCATCATCGCCCACGCGACCACGGCAAGACGACGATGGTCGACAAGCTCCTGCGTGCCACGGACGCTTCCGTGCCAACCAGCAGGTCGAGGACCGCGTCCTGGATTCCAACGACCAGGAGCGCGAGCGCGGCATTACGATTCTCGCCAAGAACATCTCTATCGAGTATAAGGACGTCAAGATCAACGTCATCGACACCCCGGGCCACGCCGACTTCGGCGGCGAGGTCGAGCGCGTGCTGAAGATGGTCAACGGCGTTCTGCTGCTGGTCGATGCAGCCGAGGGCTGCATGCCCCAGACCCGTTTTGTTCTGCAGAAGGCTCTGCAGCAGAACCTGTCTCTGGTCATCGCCGTCAACAAGATCGACCGTCCCGATGCCCGCATTGCCGAGGTCATCGACGAGATTTTGGAGCTGCTGATGGACCTGGGCGCTACCGATGAGCAGCTGGACAGCCCGATGGTGTTCTGCTCCGGGCGCAACGGCACGGCCAGCTACGACTGGACCGACCCCGCCTCCGGCACGGACCTGAAGCCCCTGTTTGACACTATCCTGAAATATGTGCAGCCGCCGGAGGGCGAGCCCGACGAGCCGCTGCAGATGCTGGTCTCCAGTGTTGACTACAACGACTTTGTGGGCCGCATGGGCGTTGGCCGCGTGCAGAACGGCGTCATCAAGGTCGCAGCCCGATCCAGTCTGCGACTGGCACAACCCCGACGTACACATGAGTGGCCGCATCACCAAGCTGTTCGACTTCAAGGCCAATGGCCGTGAGCCGATCGAGAGCGCCCAGGCCGGGCGACATCGTCGCATTTGCGGGTCTGCCCGATATTTCCATCGGCAACACCGTGTGCGACCCCAGCAAGGTTGAGCCGCTGCCCTTTGTTAAGATCAACGATCCTACCGTTGAGATGACCTTCTCCGTCAACGATTCCCCGTTTGCCGGCAAGGAAGGCAAGTACGTCACCAGCCGCCAGATCCGTGACCGCCTGCAGCGCGAGCTGCTGAAGGACGTTGCCCTGCGTGTGGAAGATTCCGCCACCAACGATTCCTTCCGCGTAATGGGCCGTGGCGAAATGCACCTGTCCATCCTGATTGAGACCATGCGCCGCGAAGGTTACGAGCTGCAGGTCAGCCCCCCGCATGTTCTGACCCATGAGGAGAACGGCAAGACCATGGAGCCCATGGAGCGCGTTGTGATTGACGTGCCGGAAACCTATCAGGGCAACGTTATGACCGCTCTGGCGCCCGTAAGGCCATCCTGATGAACATGCAGATGATGAACAACCGTTCCCGTCTGGAGTTCCGTATGCCCAGCCGCGGCCTGTTTGGCTACCGCAGCCAGTTCCTGACTGACACCCACGGCGAAGGCATCATGAACACCATTTTTGATGGTTACGAAGAATGGTGCGGCCCCATTGCCACCCGTTCCAGCGGCTCCCTGATCAGCTTTGATACCGGCGATGCCGTCACTTACGGTCTGTTCAACGCCCAGCAGCGCGGCACCCTGATTGTGACCGCAGGCGAAAAGGTTTACGAGGGCGAAGTTGTTGGCTACACCCCGACCGGTGAGGACATCACCGTCAACGTGTGCAAGACCAAGCACCTGACCAACACCCGTGCATCCGGCAGTGACGATGCTCTGCGCCTGATCCCCGTGACCAAGTTCAGCCTGGAAGGCTGCCTGGAATTCCTGGCACCGGACGAGCTGCTGGAAGTTACTCCGGAGAACCTGCGCATCCGCAAGCGCATCCTGGACCACGACCTGCGCATGAAGGCCACCAGCAAAAAGAGCAAGGGTTGATGTTAAGTTTGCCTTTCCAGCCTTTTTGAAAAAAGCTTCGGCGAAAAACTTTAATCGGCTTCGCATAGAATAAAGATCCCGGCATGATTTTGGAATGAAAATCGTGCGGGATTTTTGGTTTTATTATATTATATTGGGATGTGTATGCCACCCGCCCAAAATAAGCAACGCATTCTTTCAAATGTTCCTCACCGGACAAACACTCCGGGGCGATGCAAGCATCGTCCCCAGCAAATATTTTTTAGGTGCACAGCAAACCATTTATGATTTTTCGTGGCGGGATAAGGGCATCCCCCCCTGACAACATTTTATAAGCCGGCAGGGTCTTACAAAACGTGCCGTAATTATACCTTCACCTCGCACCGTTCCGGGATCTGGAAATGTGCAAAATAGGTTTCCTCTTTGGGGATCCATCTGGTTTTGAATCTTCCAGCTTTTCCGGGGCGCGCGCGGCAAGGCGGCGCAGCTGCTCGGCAGGCTCCACATCCACAAAGGCGTGCAAGGCGCAGTAATTCCACAGGTCCGGGTGGCAGGAGTAGGACCTTCCAACAAAATGATCGGCGTCTGGGGCAGCGGTACAGTGCCGGGGGTAAGCGCCATCGTGCGGCAGTCAAACAGGCGGTAGCTCCCCTGCTGCCCGGCGCGCAGGGGTTCCAACACCTCGGCAATCAGGCGTTCGCGGTCCAGGTTGCGCCGGGCTCCGCCATGCGCTGGGGGGTGCGCTGGATCGGCTGCAAAAAGAAGTCATCCAAGTGCACCACACCCCAGCCGTATTGCCGGGCCATCTGGGCGGCAATGGTGGTTTTGCCCGCGGCGCAGCGGCCATCCAATGCAACCAGCAGCGGGCCGTCGGCTGGTTTGGGCAGAGCTTTGGCTGCCTGGGCCAGCGCTGCGGCGGCCTGGGCAGCAGTTTGCTGTTTGCCCCCGCGCGGCGGCACAGTGCAATGGTAGGCAATGCGGGAAGTTCCATCCGCCAGTGTAATATTGCCGCAGCGCACAAAGCCATTTTTCTCCAGCAGGTGCTGCATTACTTTGTTGTCCGCGTGGGTATCGGCGCGCAGGGGCAGGCCGCGGGCCGCGCACCAGGCAAAGCAGATTGCCGCCGCCCCATGCACCCGCCCGGCCGATGCCATGCGGTGGATGGTGGCATAGGGAGCATCATCCGGCCAGCCACCATCATAGATTTCGGCATAAGTCGGTTCCGGGCCGGGAATGTAACAGAACGTTGCCTCCGGGCGGGCATTACCCTCCAGAACATAGCAGACGCCGCGGGCGATCTGCTGCTGCATCAGCTCTGCGCCGGGGTAGGTAGCGGGCCACTGGGTGGGGTTGCCGGTCTGTGCCATAAAAGCGCGGGCATGGGCAAATATTTCAAGCAACGCGGGCAAATCACCCGGCTGCGCGGGACGGATGTTCATGCAAAAATGCTCCTTTTGTTTGGTTCCTTCATTATAGCCTATCCTCCGATTTGGGGCAAGTGGCAGCGTATAGAACGCACCCCCGCCGCGGAGTTGTGCATCCACGGCGGGGGTGTGAATTCTATTATTTTGTTGGTTGGAATTTGAAATACAGGTGCCGCGGGACGATGCCAAGCATCGTCCCCTACAATTTATTTGCAACGTTCATTGTAACCAGCAAAGTTTCTCCACGGCGGGGTCAGGTGACCCCGCCATGCCGAGAATTTACAGGTTTGTAACGCGATTTAAAACGATTTGTAGGGAACGGTCTTGACCGTTCCGGGTGTTTTCCTTATTTCCCTTTTGTTGGAATATTGTCCATGGGTTTCGGAACGGTCAAGACCGTTCCCTACAGAGCAAAATACATAGAAAACAATACATAACAACAGGCAGCAGCCCACAAAATAGGGCCGCTGCCTGATTTTTTATTTATTATATATTAAAGTTTCTTCAGTTCCTTCTTTTCAAAGAAGGAACACAAAGCCCTCGTAAAATTATTTACCGGAATCGCCGTAGTTTTTCAGCACGCGGGCGCTGGGATCGTTGACGGCGCAGTTGGGCCATGCCTTGTTGGGCATCCAGTAATCCACGATCATCTCTGCCTGGCCGGGGTAATACTTTTCAAAAATTTCACGGTAGAGCAGGCTTTCCTTGGTAAAGGGGCGGCAGTAGGCATACTTGCCGCTCTTTTCGGCAAACTCACGGTCGGTGTAATAGCTCTCGGCATACTCCTTGATGTCATCCACCATGGAATGTCCCACGGCGTCCGAGAACGCTGCCTTTTCACGCCAAAGGATGCTTTCCGGCAGCCAGTCGCCCTCAAAGGCTTTGCGCAGCAGGTACTTGCCCTTGTTGTAAATGTTCATCTTGCGGGCCGGGTCAATGGACATGACATATTTGACAAAATCCAGATCACCGAACGGCACGCGGGCTTCCAGGCTGTTGACGCTGATGGAACGGTCTGCGCGCAGCACATCGTACATGAACAGCTCACGGATGCGCTTCTGGCTTTCTGCCTGGAACTCGTGGGCGGAGGGGGCGAAGTCAGTGTACTTGTAACCGAACAGCTCATCCGAAATTTCGCCGGTCAGCAGCACACGGATATCGGTGTGCTCATGGATGTACTTGCACACCAGATACATGCCAACCGAAGCACGGATGGTGGTGATATCCCAGGTGCCCAGCATGGCGATAACTTCTTCCAGCGCATTCAGCACAAATTCCTTGTTGATGATGACCTCGGTGTGGTCGGCGTGCAGGTAATCCGCCACCTGCTTGGCGTACTTCAGGTCAATGGCGTCCTCGCTCATGCCAATGGCAAAGGTGCGGATGGGCTTGCCCAGCTTTTTGGCGGCAATGGCACACACCAGGCTGGAATCCAGGCCGCCGGAAAGCAGGAAGCCCACCGGAGTGTCGGCGTCCAACCGCTTATCCACACCGGCCACCAGCTTTTCGCGGATCTTGGTCAGGGTGGTGTCCATATCATCGGTGTTGTAAGCGGGGGTATCGGCAATATCGCAGTAGCGCACAAACTTGCCGTTGCAGTAATAGCTGCCGATGGGGAACGGATAGATCTTTTTGCACAGGCCGATCAGGTTCTTGGCCTCGGAAGCAAAGGCGATGTGGCCGGATTCGCTATAACCATAGAACAGCGGGCGGATACCGATGGGGTCACGCGCAGCGATCAGCCATTTTTTGCGGCTGTCGTACAAAATCATGGCGAACTCGGCATCCAGATGATTGAACATATCCAGGCCGTACTTGTAATACAGCGGCAGGATGATCTCGCAGTCAGAATCCGACTCAAAGGTGTAGCCATCAGCTTCCAGCTCTTTTTTGACCGGGCGAAGCATACAGTTCGCCGTTGCAGACAACACAGTCGTTGCCGCGGAAGAAGGGCTGCATGCCTTCCGGGGTCAGACCCATAATGGCCAAACGGCCAAAGCCCAGCAGGCCAAACTCAGTTTCTGCCACACGCTGGTCATCCGGCCCACGGGAAGCAGTACGCATCAATAATTCGGTAAATTTTTCTTTGGACAGATCATGTCCGGCATACCCTAATACACAGCACATTTGGTAACACTCCTTTTTCCATTTACACCAGTATTTCTTCCCTGCGAAATGGTAACAAAAAAAGACAGCCCACTTCGTCCTTGTATTAGGACGAATCGCTGTCTTGATCCGCGGTGCCACCTAAATTACCGCAGCCCGAATAATGGCATACGGTCACTTTTTCCGTACACGTTCACCTTTGAAACGCTGCCGTTTTAACGCGCGGCGGTGCGGCGCCCTTACTTGCGGGGAATGCCCGCTTTGGGTTTGCAGCTAACGGGTGTTCTTTCGCATCCCTTCCCTGTCCGGGCTTTCAGCTCATGGCCCGGCTCTCTGTGCAGCTATTGGATGGTACTTTTCCCGATCAATGCTTTTAACAGCTAAAGAATAGCACCATCCACAAAGGTTGTCAAGAACTTTTTTCACTGTTTTGCTCCTTGCCGCGCAGCAAAGCAGCAGCCCCGCCGGGGGTGCGTTCCGGCGGGGCTGCTGTTTATTTAGGGCAATACCGCATAATTCTAAGTGCCGATACGGCGAGCGAGGTGCGGCAGATGCCAAGCAAAAGCGCAGATAATACTGGATGTCTTATCGAGCATTTTGGCAACGCAGATGCCGTGCCGCAGCTGCCGGAGCGGTGCTTAAGCCGCAAGGCGGGAATTGTGCGGTGTTGCCTTATGGTTTAATGCTGCACGGCAACGGGCTGATTTTCGGTTTCATTCCGGGGCTGAACTTGGTTTCATTTAACGGCTGTGCGGGTTCTGCCTGCTTCGCCCGCGGGTTTCCTTCGGCATCAATGCCGCGGCGCTCCAGGCACCAGGCGGTAAACTGGCGCAGCAGGCCATAGAATGTAGCAAAAGTAGGCACGCCGACGACCATGCCCACAACCCCCAGCAAGTCGCCGCCGATCACGATGGCCACCAGCACCCACAGGGCCGATACGCCGATGGACTTGCCAAAATTAGGGTCGGCATGATATTGCCATCCACCTGCTGGATGGCAATAATCAGAATCAGGAACTTGAGAGCATCAAACGGGTTGACGAACACCAGAATCAGCAAACAGGGGATTGCGCCGATAAAGGGGCCGAACACCGGGATGATGTTGGTAATGCCAACCACGACCGCGATCAGCGGGGCAAACTCGATGCCAAAAATGGTGCAGCAGACAAAAGTCAGCACGCCAATGATGGCAGAATCAATGATTTTGCCGCCAAAAAAGCCTTCAAAATTGTTGTTGGCAAAGCTGCAGGTTTCCAGCACGGTATCTGCAATATACGGCGGGAAAAAAACGCGTGCACCATGGTGCGCAGCTGGCGCAGCAGCTTGTCTTTTTCGGCCAGCATGTACACGCTGGAAGCCAGTGCAGTAAAAATATCCACCACGTTGGATGCCACACCGGAAACATACGCCATGATCTGCGGTGCCGAGGATTTGAGCACTTCAGTCAGGCTGTTCATCATGCTTTCGTAATTATCCAGCATTTCGGTTGCCCGGCTCAAATCAAGGCCATAACGGTTTTGCAGCATATCCAGCAGGTTCTGCACATTGGATATGTACAGCGGCAGGTTGGTGAACAACATGGTAATGCTGGAAACGACCTGCGGCACCACCATGGAAACCAACAGCGTAATAATCAGCGCCGCAACAATATAGGCAATCAGGATGGAAAGCCAGCGCAGCTTGGGGTTCTCTTTCATCACATACCGCTGCACCGGGCGCACAATACAGTCCAGCACATAGGCGATCACAATGCCGCTGGCAAAGGGGGCCGCAATATCCAAAAACTTGGCAATGCCGCCGGCAAACACATTCAGGTGCCCCAGCATCAGGTACAGCGCAATGCTGATGGCAATGATTGCCAGCCAATCAAAAACCGTTTCCGGTTTTTTGTGCATCCAAATATGGTCGTTCTGCTCATTCATACACATTCTCCTGACATAAGGGGCTCTGCCAGCCTGCAAAAACTGTTCTGCCCCTACTTGACCGCCACCGGCGGCACAAACTCTTACAGTTTAATTGTAACATCTAACGGCGGCTTTTCAAGGGGAAAAATCTTAACATTATGCAAACAGTGTGGTGAAATATGTTGCACTGGTTCCGCGCTATGTTTCCCCGTCCGGTTTTGTTTTTTCCCCATCCGGTTCCCTGGGCAGGGCCGCTTTGGCAAGGTTGGCCGCCACCCCCAGTACCGGCACCCCGATGACCATGCCCGGAATGCCGAACAGTCCGCCGCCCACCACAATAGCCGCCAGCACCCACAGGCCGGAAATGCCCGTGGCGCTGCCCAGAATGCGCGGCGCAATAAAGTTTCCGTCCACCTGCTGCACCACCAGAACAATGACCAAAAATTCCAGCGCATGCACCGGCTGGCCGCTGAACAGCAGCAGCGCTGCCCCCGGCACCGCCCCCAGATAAGGCCCCAGCATGGGCACAATGTTGGTAACGGCCACCACCACGCTGATCAGCGGCGCATACGGGATGCCGAACAAAAGCATTAACACAAACGTTTCGCCGCCAACCAATACAGCATCCACCAGCTGTCCGCCAATGTAGCCGCTGAACGTTTTGTTGGCCATGGCAAACACGCCCAGCACGTTACCCGCGGTGCGCGGCGGCAGCGCAGTGCGCAGGGCCAGGCGGGCAGTATGCAGCAGTTCCGCCTTGCCGCACAGCAGGTACACCGAGGCCGCCAACGCCAGAAAACCATTCACCACCTGCCCCGCCGCCCCCATGGCCGCCTGGGCCAACTGCGGGGCCAGGCCGGAAAGGAAGCTTTCCACGCTGCTGCCGGAATTCAGCAGCAGTTCACTCAGGCTGGTGGTATCCACCCCATAGTTTGCCTGCACCAGCTCCAGCAACGCCTGCGCGTTTTCCAGGTAGCCGGGCAGAGCCGCGGCAAAGCTGCCCACGCTTTGCACCAGCTGCGGTACAACCAGCCCCACCAGTGCCGCAACTGTGCCAAAAAGTGCCAGATACGCCAGCAGGATACCCGGCCCGCGCCGCCCTCCGAACAGGTGGATGGCAAACCAGCGGGCGGGGATATCCAGCACATAGGCCAGCGCCAAACCGCCCGCAAATGGCGTTGCCAGCCCCAGCAGCACCCGCAACGCAGCCGCGATGGCGGGCAGATACCACACCGCAGCCAGCAGCGCGGCAGCCACCGCAAACAGCAGCAGCCAATCCTGCATCGTTTCGGGCTTTCGGTTGTACCAGCGCTTCATGGGCTTCTCCTTATTACCGTGTCAGCGGGCCATCCCAGCAGTTGATAGAGCCAAGGTCGTACACCTGCCGCCCCGCCTGGGCCAGCAGCTCCGCCGCTATGGCGCTGCGCTGCCCGCTGCGGCAGCAGACAATGACCGGGTGGCCGTTGGACGGCAGGTTCGGCAGCTCCTCTTCCAGCCGGTCCAACGGAACATTGCGCGCACTGGGGATATGCCCCGCGGCATACTCCGCCGGGGTGCGCACATCCCACAAAATGGCCCGCTGCTGCATCAGCTGCCGGGCCTGCGTCGGGGTAATGCGGTTTTGGTTTCTCATACAGTTTGCCCCCTTTGTTCAAATTCAAAGCAAATTGTATGCGCCGGGCAAAAAGTTTATGATATAATAAAAACCTGTTTATGATGTTTATATTCTAAACATCCCGCAATTTTTATCTGAAAGTGGTGTCCGGCATGAAAGTTCTCATCAGCACCTGCCTGCTTGGCGTTGCGTGCAAATATTCCGGCGGCGATAACGCCCGCCCGGCCCTGGTAGCGGCTTGCAGGCTGCCGGGCATGAGCTGGTGCCCGTCTCGCCCCGAAGTGTACGGCGGCTACCCACACCGCGCACGCCTGCGGAGCGCATCGGTTCCCGCGTGGTGACGGCTGCCGGGGCCAACGTGACCGCCCAGTACCGCAAAGGTGCC
>ENA-OQAJ01000737-OQAJ01000737.1-human-gut-metagenome-genome-assembly--contig:-NODE-737-length-10070-cov-4.388917_pt1 | contig 10070 bp, 11 predicted proteins | sample MGYA00242736_ERZ504529 | MGnify/ENA primary metagenome ERZ504529 (study PRJEB26092, sample SAMD00036275) | human gut metagenome | host: Homo sapiens | study: EMG produced TPA metagenomics assembly of...
GGGAACTCTGTTTCCATTGCTTTTTGCAGCAAAAAAACACCCTTACTCTCACGGAAACCCGCAAAAGGAAGGGTGTTGAACTCGTTATCCTGTTGTCGTACCAATCACAGCATGTTCGTATCAGCAAAGCCAATACTAGTTGTCATTCAGCACGGCACCTCAAGCACTTTTTGAGCGTAGAGCTGTGATTAGCAGTTCTCAGCGAAGTACTTAATGGTACGGACCATCTGAGAGGTGTAGGAGTTCTCGTTGTCGTACCAAGACACGACCTGAACCTGATAGGTGTCGTCGTCGATCTTAGCGACCATGGTCTGGGTAGCATCGAACAGAGAGCCGTAACGCATGCCGATGACATCGGAAGAAACGATCTGATCCTCGTTGTAGCCGAAGGACTCAGAAGTAGCAGCCTTCATAGCAGCATTGATGGACTCCTTGGTGACGTCCTTGCCCTTGACGACAGCAACCAGAATGGTGGTAGAGCCGGTGGGAACAGGCACACGCTGAGCAGAACCGATCAGCTTGCCGTTCAGCTCGGGGATGACCAGGCCGATAGCCTTAGCAGCGCCGGTGGTGTTGGGAACGATGTTCTGTGCGCCAGCACGAGCACGGCGCAGATCGCCCTTGCGCTGAGGACCATCCAGGATCATCTGGTCGCCGGTGTAAGCATGAACAGTGGTCATGATGCCGGAGACGATGGGGTAGGTCTTGTTCAGGGTGTTAGCCATGGGAGCCAGGCAGTTGGTGGTGCAGGAAGCAGCAGAAATGACCTGATCCTCAGCGGTCAGGGTCTTCTCGTTGACGGAGAAGACAATGGTCTTCAGATCGTTGCCTGCGGGAGCAGAGATAACGACCTTCTTTGCGCCAGCCTGAATGTGAGCCATGCTCTTCTCCTTGCTGGTGTAGAAGCCGGTGCACTCCAGAACGACATCAACGTTCAGTTCGCCCCAGGGAGCGTCCTTTGCGTCCTTAACAGCGTAGATCTTGATCTCCTTGCCGTCAACAATGATGGAGTCCTCGGTAGCCTCGACGGTGTGCTTGCCCTCGCCGATCTTGCCGCAGAAAGAACCCTGAGCAGTATCGTACTTCAGCAGGTGAGCCAGCATCTTGGGGCTGGTCAGGTCGTTGATTGCGACGACCTCGTAACCCTCAGCATCAAACATCTGACGGAAAGCCAGACGACCAATACGACCGAAACCATTGATAGCAACTCTAACAGCCATGTTAATAGTACCTCCTAATTATTTTACCCATAATCGGATAAATCACGGTATCTTTATTTTAGACCAAAACGCAGAAAGTTTCAAGTGTCTGCCAAAAAATTAACAAGACATTCACTGCATTTTTTGCTTTTGTACGATTTTAATTCCTTTCATTCCCTGCTTTTCGGCAATTGCGCCAACAGAGTGCCAACATTTTTGTCAGCTCTCCCCGTTCAAGCAGGCTGTAACGCACGCTCCGCCAATGCCGCCCACGCAGCAAAGGCCCAGTCCGGCAAAGATCTCCGGCCAGACAGCCGGTGCGGCCCAGCTCAGGCCGCTCATCAAAACCAGTACATAGGGCAGCTGCCAGCACAGGCAAAGTGCAAATGCGGCAAGCCCGGCTGCGCACAGTGTTTTGCCATTGCCCGGCTGCGGGACATGCAGCGCCCGGGCCAACGCTGCCAAAAACACCAGTGCCGCAAGCGCCTGCCACACCGCCGCTGTAGGGGTCACGCGGTGCCAGCTGGAGCTGTTCTCCATAAAGCGCAGCAGCACGTTCCAGTAGAACAGCAGACTGCCCGCCACGGCCAGATACAGCCCGCCAAAGGGCTTTTTCCACTCGTTGGGGCTGAGCCAGCAGCGGCCCATGGTGCTGAGCCACGCGGAGCACAGGCATTCCAGAATGCACCGCACAAAGCCGCCCAGACCGGAAGCTGCGCCCAGCGCGATCTGTGCACCCGCTGCGGCCAGAAAACATACTGCACCGACAAAAGCCAGAATACCGGCCAGCGGCCTGCGGCTACGCACCGCTTCCGAGCGGGAAGGCTGTGTACGGCCCACAAGCACTGCAGCCAGCACCACGATACCCAGTGCCAGATAGCGCCACCACACCGAGCCGACCACGCACAGACCGGTGACGGCATCGGTGCCAAAGGCAAGGTCTGCCGCGCGCAGCACGCCCAGCAGAATGCTCAGGATAAAAACGAACAAAACAGAAGGATTCATCAGCGTTCCTCGATCGGCTTATATTTCTGGCGCACGCCAGATACTTGTAAGCGGGACGAATGATACGGTTAGCGAATACCACCTCTTCCACGCGGTGTGCACACCAGCCGGGCACACGGGCAATGGCGAACAGCGGGGTGTAGATATCCTCAGAGATGCCCAGCATGTTGTAGATCAGGCCGCTGAACAGGTCCACGTTGGCGCACACCGGCTTGGTGCTGCCCTTTTCCTCGGCAAAGATGCCGGGGGCCAGCCGTTCGATGCTGCACAGCATATTATACTCTTCCTCAAAGCCTTTGTCGTAGGCAGATGGCGGGCGCGCTGCTTCAGGATCACCTCACGAGGGTCGCTGATGGTGTACACCGCGTGGCCCATGCCGTAGATCAGGCCGGAGCCATCGCCCGCCTGCTTGCGCAGGATGCGGCGCAGATACTCGCGCACCTCATCGTCGTCCTCGGGGTTTTCCACATGCTTGAGGATATCCTTCAGCTGACGGTTCACCATCAGGTTGGCACCGCCGTGCTTGGGGCCCTTCAGTGCACCGATGGCCGCCGCGATTGCGGAGTAGGTATCGGTGCCGGAGGAGGACAACACACGGGTGGTAAAGGTGGAGCAGTTGCCGCCGCCGTGGTCGGCGTGCACCAGCAGGCACATATCCAGCAGCTTTGCTTCCTCGTGGGTGAACTTCTGGTCCGGACGGTAGGTGCTGAGGATGTGCTCTGCCGTGCTCTGGCCGGGCTTGGGCAGGTGGAAGAACATGCTCTGCTTATCGTAGTAGCGGCGCTTCATCTGGTAAGCGTTCACCATCATGGTGGGCATGCTGGCGATCAGATTGATGCTCTGGCTCAGGATGTTCTCCAGACTCAGATCCTCGGCGTGCTCATCATAAGAGTAAAGGCCCAGCACGCAGCGCTGCAGCTTATTCATGATATTGGGCGAGGGGGCGTTCATGGTGTCCATGAACCTTCCGGCAGGGCGCGGTGCTCTGCCAGGATCTCACAGAAATCGTCCAGCTGCTCCCGGTTGGGCAGACTGCCGAACAGCAGCAGCCAGATCACCTCTTCAAACACAAAGCGGTCATTGCGGTAGGCCTCGTCCACGATCTCGTTGATGTTCACACCGCGGTAGATCAGCTTGCCGGGAGTGGGGATCACATGGCCTTCCTGATCCTTTTTATAGCCCACAACGTCGCAGACGTTGGTCAGGCCGCCAGCACACCGGTGCCATCCGGGGTTGCGCAGGCCGCGCTTGACCCCAAGACGTTCCGCTCGTCTCCGGATCGATGTAGTTGTTGGCAACATATTCCTCACACAAAGTCCGCATCGTGTTCGGGTCCAGCGTTGCCACCTCCGAATGTGCAAAATTCATAAGGGGAATTCTCCTTTCATCCTATTTATATACTTTCTCGCCCACCCTCAATGATGGGTATAATTCTATATTATCGCTTTTGACGAGTAAATTCAAGCATTAACTTCACCGTTCAGCGCACAAAAAGCCGGTTTGGTGCTTTTTTGCGCTTGCACCACAAAAGGCTTTTTCCCTGTTTCGCATCTTTTTTTCAGGGTATATCCGGTATTCTGATTAAAAAAACACCGCTGTCGGAGGGTTTGTGACTATGAAAAAGTTTTTTTCTGCCAATCTTTGCGGTCCTGCTGGTGCTGGGCAGCATTCTGCCGCTGGCTGCCTACCGGGTCACACGCGCCGTGCTCAGCGGGGCAGAGCCCGCATCTTCTGCCGTATCTTCGCCTGCAGCATCTGCGCAGCCGCCAAATGCCGTGCCTTCTGCGGATGCCGAGACCTTTCTGGTGGAGGATCAGGCCACCGGACAGGTGCTGGAGCTTTCCCGTCAGGAATACGTTCTGGGTGCTGTCGCCGCCGAGATGCCGGTGAGCTGGCCGGACGAAGCGCTCAAGGCACAGGCCGTTGCCGCCCACAGCTATGCGCTCTACTGCCGGGACCACACCACCCTGCAAAGCGGCGCTTGGCTCACTGCCGACCCAGCCCGGCGGCAGGGCTGCCTGACCGAGCCAGTGCTGCGCAGCTACTGGGGCACAGCCTACGAGCAGAATTACGCCCGCCTCTCCGCCCTTATGGACGAGGTCTTGGATGAGATACTTTATTACGAGAATGCTCCCGCCTGCGCCAGCTACTTTGCCATTTCCAATGGGCAGACCGAGGCCAGTGAAAATGTATGGGGTTCCGCCCTGCCCTACCTCATTTCAGTGGACAGCAGCACCGACCGTTCCGCTGACAACTACGAATACACCGTCACCTTTTCCGCAGAGCAGGTGCAGCAGGCCCTTGCAGGCCTTGGCATTTCTGCCGACCTCGCCGCGCCGGAAGGCTGGTTCGGCCCGGCAGCGCTGACCAGCGCCGGATACACAAAAACCGTCACGGTCTGCGGGCAGACCGTTTCCGGCACGACCCTGCGCCGGGCGCTGGGCCTGCGCAGCACAAGCTTTACGGTACAGTACCAGAGCGGGAATTTCAGCTTTACCACCCGGGGTTACGGCCACGGCGTGGGCCTGAGCCAGTGGGGCACAAAGGCCATGGCGGAGCAGGGCAAAAGCTATGCCGATATTCTGGCACACTACTACCCCGGCACGCAGCTGCAAGGATGAAAAAGCGGCCCGCACCGTAAAGGCACAGACCGCTTTTCTATTCACTCTTTTTCTTATACCCGCACCATATCCGGGGTGATTTCGGCCAGAGAATGCGCACCGCACATCTGCATGGTGTCGGCCAGCTCACCGGCCAGCTTATCAATGTAGCACTTCACGCCTTCCTCGCCGCCGCCATACACAGCCGTGACGAACGGGCGGCAGATCAGCACGCCGTCTGCACCCAGTGCCAGTGCTTTGAACACATCCACACCGGTGCGGATGCCGCCGTCCACCAGGATCTTCACGCCGGTGCCCTTGAGGGCTGCTGCGATCTCCGGCAGCACCTCGGCAGTGGCCGGGCACTGATCCAGCACGCGGCCTCCGTGGTTGGACACCACGATAGCAGCCGCGCCGGCTTCCTTTGCCTTCAGTGCGCCCTTAACGGTCATAACGCCCTTGACGATGAAGGGGCGCTCGGCCAGCTTGACGATCTCGGCAAGCTCTGCCACGCTCTTGCTGCCTGCGGGCGGAGTCATGTTCTTCAGGAAGGGCAGACCGGCTGCATCCACATCCATGGCCACGGCAAAGCAGCCACTGGCCTTGGCCTCGGCCATCTTTTCCTTAATGGTATCAATGTTCCAGGGCTTGATGGTGGGCACGCCGCAGCCGTTTGCTGCGCCAATGGCCTTGGTGGCCATCTCCATAACGGTGGGGTTGGTGCCGTCGCCGGTAAAGGCAGCGATGCCGTTCTCTGCACAGGCGCGCACCAACACATCATTATAGGTCATATCGGTATAGGCTTCGGAGTAGTGCAGGTTCACAGCACCCACCGGGCCTGCAAAGAACGGGTACTTGAAGCTCTTGCCAAACAGCTCAATATGGGTGTCCGGGGTGCCTCCCTCGCACAGGGTGTCCATGTTCACGCGGATCTCGGCCCACTTATTATAATTGCGGATGGCCGTATCGCCCACGCCCTTGGCACCGGGGCCGGGGATCTGGTTTTTGCAGGCCACGCCGTTGCACACCGGGCAGGCCTTGCAGTATTTTCCGATGCACTCGCGCGCATTAGCCAGCACTTCAGGATAAGTCATAATAAAATATCCTCCTTTTTATTCCTTTTCTGCAGGGCAAACTCTCTCCGCAGTACTCTCTGCCCCCATCATAGCCCGGTTTTCAGCCGTCGTCAAGGGTTTTGCACAGTTTTCAGTGCAAAGTTCGGAGGCCAGAAACGCAGGCACGTGCTTTTTGAAAAAATATCAATTTTTTCAAAAAAATCCTTGACAAAAGTGCTTCTTTCAGGTATTATAGTGGAGCGCTGAGGGCCACGGCCCAAAACGCAGAACCGAATATGGAAAGATGGCTGAGTTGGTCTAAGGCGCACGACTGGAAATCGTGTAACGTGTCAAAAGCGTTCTGGGGTTCGAATCCCCATCTTTCCGCCAGAAATCCGAAACCTTACAGTTTCGGATTTTTTGTTTTTCCAGCGCTTCTCTGTTCCGCCTTGACTTTTGTCCGCTGTTCCGCTATGCTGAATAAAACATCTGAGGGAGGATTTTTTTATGGCATCTTCCAAACGAAAAAAAAGCACGCGCGGGCTATGTGATCCTGATCGCAGTGCTCATCCTTGTACTGCTTGCAGTCGTGGCCGCTGTAACCGGGTACAGTCTGGTAGCCCGCCGGGTGAAAGCGCTGCAGGCAGGCGCGGCCTTTACCTTTGATTATGAGATCACATCCACAGCCGATTCCCCTGCCCTTTACACCATCCTGCAAAAGACAGGCTCCACCAAGGGCACCGTCAACGGCCTGTATGCGCCGGACGCACTGCAGCTGAGCATCTCGGCCCCGGATGCCGTTATCCCGGCAGGCCCGCTCACCCGGGTGTATATCAGCAGCAGCGAGACCTTATACGATGTCGGGCAGCTGTACAAAAAATATCCGCTCTTCCATCACCGGCAGCTACCCGCTGGCGAGCCTTCTGCTGCCGGACTGGAGCCTTGGCAGTTATATCTCGCAGGCCCAGCTGGCAAGCCTGCTGGGTGTGGACACCACAGCCACCAGCCTGCAGGACATGACCGAGTTTGAGCTGCCGCAGAAAAAGCTGCAGCGCGTACAGCCGGAAAACGCAAAGGACGGCTACCTTTATTTTCAGCTGGATACCGGTGATGCCAGCGCCAATGCACCGGTACTTGTTATCGGGCTGGAAAAGAGCAGGTTCTTTGCGGATGCCATCCCGGTGCACATCCTGCTCACCATCCCGGAACACGGGGTCAGCATCCAGCTCACTGGCACCGTGAGTGCCCAGACCGTGGTGCTCACTGCGCCCACATCCCGCATGAAGGACGAAGACATCCAGACGCTAGTGCAGATCCGCGATACCATCCAGAGCGTGCTGCAGTTCGTGCAGACCGCTGCCAACAGCGTACAGAACGCGGGCTGATCTTTCCGCAAACATCAAAAGCCAGAAACGGCAGCAGTCGTTTCTGGCTTTTGTTCTGTCATTTTACCGGTCGAGGATGCGGCCATCGGTGGAGAAGGTGACTACATTCCACGGGATGAACTTGCCGCTGTTCTTCAGAGCAGTGATGGCAGCGTGCTCCAGCCCGCCGCAGCAGGGCACCTCCATGCGCAGCACGGTCACGCTCTTGATATCATTGCTGCGGATGATCTCGGTCAGCTTTTCGCTGTAATCCACAGCATCCAGCTTCGGGCAGCCGATGATGGTCACATGGCCCCTCATGAACTCCTCGTGGATATTGGCGTAGGCATAGGCGGTGCAGTCGGCGGCGATCAGCAGCTTGGCACCGTCAAAGTAGGGCGCGTTCACCGGCACCAGCTTGATCTGGCAAGGCCACTGTGCCAGCTGGGACTGCATGGGCACTGCGGCTGCGGCAGGTGCGGTCTGCTCACGGTGGAACTGTTTCATCATGCTGCCCGGGCAGCCATGGAACGCCGGTGCGGCGGGCTGTGCCTGCTGCTGGGCGGCAGCGGCCTTTTTCTGCTTGTTTTCCAGCACAGCCTGCTCGTCATAAGCGGCGGCTTCGCGCTCGGTAAAGGTGATGGCACCGGTGGGGCATCCGGGCAGGCAGTCGCCAAAGCCGTCGCAGTAGTCGTCCCGCATCAGCTTGGCCTTGCCGTTTACAAGGCCGATGGCACCCTCGTGGCAGGCGGTGACGCAGGCACCGCAGCCGTTGCATTTTTTCTTCGTCTATATGAATGATTTTGCGGATCATGGAAAAATCCTCCTTGCTTTGATGTTCTGAGTATACTATAATCAGACCATGCTTTCGGTTGTTATAACCACAGAAAGAGGATTTTTATGAAAAAGATCGCGTCGCCCCTGTTTCAGGATCTTTCAGAAGCCGAGCTGGATACCCTTGCTGCTGCCGGGCACCTGCGCACCCGGCAGTTTGCAAAGCACGAGGTCATCTTCCACGCCGGAAGCTGCGTGCGGGAGATCGGCATTGTGCTGCGTGGTTCCGTGCACATTGAAAATCTGGATCTCTGGGGCACCAAAAGCATCCTGAGCAGCGTAGGTGCCGGGCAGGCCTTTGCCGAGACCTACGCCTTTTGCGGCGAGGCCTTGATGGTGGATGCTGTTGCGGCCGAACATTGCGAAATACTGTTCCTGCACACTGCCGCCCTTACCGATGCGCGGATCGAGCCAGCGCTGAAAGACAAGCTGCTGCGCCGCCTGCTGGCGGTGTCCATGCGCAAGAACTTCAGCCTTTCGCAGCGCATCTTCTGCACAACGCCCAAGACTGTGCGCGGACGGCTGCTGACCTATTTTTCCGCACAGGCAGCACGCTGCGGCAGGATGCGTTCGAGGTGCCCTTCAACCGCCAGCAGATGGCCGACTACCTCAATCTGGACCGCAGCGCTCTCTCCAAAGAGCTGTGCAAAATGCGGGACGAAGGTTTGCTGGAATTTGATAAAAACCGCTTTGTTTTAAAGCAGCTTCCAGAATAACCAAAAGCGCGCCGGGCAGGGCTAGACCTCCGGCGGGCGCTTTCATTTTAACAAATCAACAGAACGAGATCAGACCGTCTCCTTCTTCTTGCGGGGTGCGCACTTGCGCTTGGGCTTCTCCGCAGCAGGCTTTTCCTCTGTAGGTACTTCTGCCTTTGCAGGCTCTGCTTTTTCGGCAGCCTTGGCGGCGGTCTTCTTTGCGGCGGTCTTACGGGCAAGCTTTGCGGGCTTTTCTGCCGGTGCTGCGGTCTCTGCCTTCCCCTCTTCTGCAGCTTCTGCCTTGGCGGCAGCCGCCTTTTTGGTGGTGCGGGGCTTGCGGGCCGCAGTCTTCTTGGCCGGTGCCTTTTCTGCAGCGGGCGCAGCTTCAGCGGCAGCCTCCACAGCAGGTGCCTCGGCCTTCTTTGCGGCACGCTTTGCGCGCTCCTTCACCTCGGCAATGGTCCACAGCTGGTCATCTGCGCCGGACACCTCCTGCCAGATCTGCAGCACGGTGCCAACCGCAGCGCCCATGCCAACGGTGTCCACGCACTTGCCGCCGGCCCAGGAAGAGCGCAGGCGCACAGTTCCTTCCGGGGTGGGCTGAACGGTCCACATCTGAGAGGTGCCGCCCACATCCTCCCACAGGTGCAGCCAGGTGCCGTTGGCGGTGCCGGTCATGGTCAGGTCCAGCAGCTTGCCGGATGCGCGGTTGCGGATGCGGTAAACGCCGTCACCCACGCGGATAAAGCTCCACTCCTGCTCAGGCTTATGCTCGTACTTGCCCAGACGGACGGTACCGGCTTCCTTGGTGCCCTCCACGGCCTGAATGACGTTGCCGGTGTGCGCGGCAATGGTGTAAAAGTGATCGGCTTCGATCACGGTCTGTGCAACAGTTTTCATGGTTTGTTCCTCCTATGGATCGCAGCCGCCCGGCTCTGCCTGCGGCTGCCGCTTATATTTTGTATGCAGCCTGTACAGATGCACAGGCTCTTTTTGTTTTCCTTATGGTAAATGATACCACATATCGTGATTTTCTACAAGCAATTCGACCAGCCTTTAGCAAAACAGACAAAAACAGTCAAGCTTTCCGTCCGTTTTTTCTCCCGCTTCATGGGCATTTCAGGCACCATTCTGTACCGGTTCGGCTCTCGACTTTTTTGCCGCAGCTGCGTTATACTATGGAACGTGCATCCCGTGCACACATTCAAATTATCCGCCGCTCTGCTGCTGGGCGGCTTTCTTGACCTATTCCTTATGATAAAAGGAGGTTCTTTCATGTCAGCAGACGAGCTCAACATTCAGCAATACCAAAAATGAC
>ENA-OQAJ01000738-OQAJ01000738.1-human-gut-metagenome-genome-assembly--contig:-NODE-738-length-10067-cov-1.821429_pt1 | contig 10067 bp, 15 predicted proteins | sample MGYA00242736_ERZ504529 | MGnify/ENA primary metagenome ERZ504529 (study PRJEB26092, sample SAMD00036275) | human gut metagenome | host: Homo sapiens | study: EMG produced TPA metagenomics assembly of...
CCCTGCGAGGGTAAAATGTTATTCGATTTTTGGAATTTTAAAAAAATCCTTTCACTAATAAAGCCTGACAGAAGCGATTTACCAACTGCTTTTGCGATAATTCACAAAATATTTACATTTCAGCTTTTACTTTCGCTTTAATGCGAACTTTACTGTTCTGTTATTATAGTTCGCTTTAATGTTAATGTCAAACATTTTATTCGCTTAGTTGCGAATGTTTCTGTTTACATTCTGAGATTTTGATAGTAAATGGAATTATCAAATAGAAAGCAGGAAATCTGATATGACAATTGGTGATAAATAAAAAATCCGGACATTCCGGAATATGACACAGGCAGAACTCGGTGCAGCTCTTGGCTGGGGCGATAAAGGTGCAAACCGCCTTGACCCAATATGAAACTAATTACCGGGTTCCCCGTAAAGATCTGGTTACTGAAATGGCTAAGATTTTGGATGTGAATCCACTGACACTGCATGAGCCAACTACGATGAATGCTTCTGAACTGATGGAAATCCTGTTCTGGATTGACGAATTTAATCCTGGCATGATTAATCTCTTTCAATTAGAGACTTATCCAAGCGAAAAATCAAATTCCAGTGGCGATACCGCTATCCGCTACCATGATTCTGATAGTTGGCCTGCTCATCCGCCTATTGGTATGTGGTTTAATTATGGGATTCTCAATGATTTTCTAAAAGAATGGACACTTAGAAAAGAAGAACTGACATCTGGTGCGATTACCAGAGATGAATATTTTGAATGGAAAATCAACTGGCCACAGACCTGTGATGATTGTGGTAAACGGGAACCGTCGAAACAGTGGCGGAAATCAAGCGAGTAGAGCTTAGTGAAACTTAGCAAAACTTAAATTTATTATATTTTTTTCTTTTTACTCAAGGAAAAGGCACTGAAAAACCGATAATCCATTGTTTTCAGTGCCTTTTTTGCATATTTTTCTATTAAGATTCTCTCACATGCTTATATAGGTGAAACTTAGCGAAACTTAAATTATGCCCAATATGGAATGTACTTTTTATATCTTGGTGCTGTATCCGGGTCCATTACTTTAATATATCCACCTTCGACAGCACTGGTAAGAAGTCTTGATCCTTGGCCTTCTCTTTTTCTCCCAGACCAAATATTTTTCGAATATCTGAATTAGAAATACCTTCAAAATTGACATATGCTAGACACGCCTGCATATAGCAAGTCCGCATCCGATCTTCTTTGGTAGTTAATTCAAATGGTACTTTTGCAAACAATATTGCTTTTGTGAATTGATTATTCTGATTTTCAATTCTCGGAGCAAGCAGCTCATTTTTACCGGTTGCTTCAACAATCTTATCATAACCACTGCCACGCTCCTCACAAATACCACATTTGTGCATAAATCCGGCAATGTTTTCATTTCTGGATACTGGCACCGAATCTACAATTCTTTCGATTGCCACCAATGGTGCTCCGGCATTTGAAAACTCGATTCGATTTTTAAACACCTCCACCATTGGATTCGTTCCCCTTTGCTGAAGATCCTGATGTATCATAGCATTTGCCAGCAACTCACGGATAGCGATTTCTGGAAAACTGACAACAGATTTTCTCGTAGCTTCCACAATGACTTCTTCTTGCGGAATAATTGTCATAATATACTGCACGATTTCTTCATGTGAAAATGCATAACCTGCACAAAATTCCTTTTCTCTTATAGCATCCAATCTGGAATTTTCCTTGTACCAAATAACTCGAACCGATCTCCTATGCAAAGATTCGAATTTTTTCAAATCTTTTGCAATCATCAAAGCACCCATATTCGTGATATCCCATGTCCCAGCGTCATTTTTCATAATAAATTTTTCATGTTGCAGGTCTTCTAGTACCTTATCTCGATTTCTCGGAATCGGCATTTCAAGTTTGTCATAATATTTAGAATAATCCAGTAATGACACCATTTCATCCTCATTCAGATTTCCCATCGCAATTCGCAATTCATATGGTGTGGAATCAAATGTTCTCCACAATTCTCTTTCTTTATCCGGATACTCTTTTAAGTTCTTTTTATTTGTTCCAATTCTTATATATTCCCCACCAGCGAACTGTACCGGCTGTTTTTCTGCACAAGGAATCTCCATCAGCACAACCATTCCTTCATCCATCGGAACCTCAAAAAATCGGAAATTAATTCTTGGTGAAAGCATCCTGGAAAGCCATGCTTCCAATTCCTCATTTCCCTTTTTCATTTTGCGATACTGAAATTCAGTGCCTACAATTTTTGTGCGTTGCATCATCCACCCCCCCAAACAAGATATGCTTTTGGTCGTTCGCATAATGCTGCTGAATTGCTCAAAGCAGAAATATATTCACCAATCATCTGTGGCTGTTTATTATTACATTTAAATTCTACCCACTCAGTCTCATCCGGAAGTTTTTGCAAGTTCCCGGACAAGGCTTTGCAGATATTCTACTGATCGTATTGCCATAAAATCACCCTCTAACTTTGCAATTAACACTATTTTGAAAGAATATCTCGAAAATTAGCATAAACCATCTTAATAATGTCTGGTTCATTATAATATCGTGCAACTAACTCGTATATTTTTATTAAGTTGTTAAATGTGTACTTTTTTCCATCAATTTTTGTAAACGGTCCATCACTTTCAATTAATACTCTTGTTTTTGGTATCAAATACAATTTTTCTTTTATTCTTTTCATTTGTTACCATGTTAGAATTAAGTGAAAAATAACATCCTATATCCACTAATTGTTGCAATTGCTCTCCGTTTCCATTAAACCAATGAATAATGCACCTACGAGGACGATATTTTTTCAAAATAGATATTGCTTCTTCCTCCGCTCTTCTAAGATGCACAGACATTAATTTATCCTTTTCTGCACACACTCTTACAATTTGCTCAAAATACATACATTGTTTATTACGCGAAATATAACTTTGTCTTGAAAAATCAAGTCCTATTTCTCCTACATAATTAGTTGTATTTACCAATTGCATAAAATCATAAAAATCCGCATCTTTCAGTGATACATCCTGTGGATGGAATCCAAGTGCAAATTTCAAATATTTTGTTTCCGGATATATGCGTTTACAGGATATATATACTCCAGGCGAATTCGTCATGCACAATGTATATTGTTTTCTTTCATTTATTCCGTCATATATTTTCTGATGCTCTTTGTAATAATCCAGATGAAAGTGTGTATCAATAAGGTGTTGAATCATAATCCCAGATACTCCTTCATTCTCTGATCTGCGGAAAAAAAAGTTGTACTAAATCCTCTATACTTTTCTTGTATAATGATAAAAAATTTTTCAACTTCCTCTTCTGTTAATTCTCCTACGCATCTAATATATCTTTTTTAATTCTTTTATCCGAAGAATGTTTACAACGATAGATACTTCCAAGCACCGCTCTTAAATCTGCACTCTTCTCACTTTCTTCATATTCTATCAAAAAATCATAAGCTTCTCCCTGATAAGAATATTTTTTTATCTCATCTATGTCCAAAAGTGAACTTTTGCGTATCAAACACGGATAACAGTATCCGCAGTTTACAGGATATTCTTTAGAGCCCTTTTTATTATATCTTGCTAAACAAGGATGTGAGCATGAAATTGTATCTGCATAACAGCTTTTAAATGCATCTGTATCTTTAACTTGTCCTACAATCTCTCTCTTTGTATTGTACGCAAAAAATTAGTAATAGTATTCTTTATTCCTACCTGTTCTAAGATACCATTAAATTGTCTTAAAAAATATGGGTGAGTAGTTCTTGTACTGCAAGTCCCTTTTCTTCCTCCCGTTAGTGGAATATTGAGTCCGATGAATCCATTTTCCGGAATATAAACCGGTACATTTTCTCCTAAAATACCAGCCACGCTAAGTGCTGCACATAAAAAACAGTAATGACCTGCCACGAGAAGTATTTTCGCTCCCCTTTAATATTCCTTCTTTTTCACTTATAGGAGCTCTGGAATTTGCTGTAAAACTAATAAATTTAACAGATTGTTCTGGATAAAGATCCTGAAAAGTCCTGACAAATAAATTCTGTCTTTTTGCAAGTTTAGGATATTCATTATGTCCAACCAGGCAAGGAGATCCCCCTTCTTCTAATAGTCTAATTGCACCACAAAAAGAATCCAATCCTCCTGAAAACAAACATACACAATCACAATCCTGAACATTCAAATGAATCCTATTTGCATGCTCTCTATAGCTATATATTACTTCGCTTTTTCTAAATACAATATGCCAATGATCTCCCGTTAAAAATCCAAGCATTTTTTCCCATTGTAAGCCCGTATCCTTCCATTTATCATATTCCAATACCGGAATTGATACATTTTATATCTCTAGTCCAACAATTTTTTAAACCTTCTTCTGGATACTCTTTTTGTCTAAAGCAAAAAATACTCAAACCTATTATAAATAAATCCTCATATATTGCAGGAATCTGCATTTGGTCCATCCGGTACCAGCTATTCGTTATATTTGTAAATATCGTACTATATTGTTTTCGATTAATCGAAAAAACATATGCATCTTTCCATTCGCTATCTGGCTTTTTCTCTTGTTCCTTATCAACCCAAAACCGCATTCTACTCCTCCCATAATACTTTTCAAATACAGACAAGGCATCTCTTAATGCATCCTCCACGATTTGTGATGTTCCCATGTTAGAAAAATCAACCGATTTCAAATTATCCAAGTTCAAATCACCGTCAATACTATTCTCTATATATTCATGCATATCATTAAAATTGCAGATGTTTGTGCAGGTGTTTTCCCTTTGGATATTTTTTCTTCATATCTAAAATCAAAATTTTCTTTTATGTATTCTTTCAACATTTCCTTCAGTAATATATCAACTGAAACATTCCCTATATCCGCAATATCTTCTATTTCCAAATTATCCATAGCCTGTGACAATGCGTCTGCTGCCATATTATCTTCTACAGATGCTCCAGAATTTGTGAATTCATGCAGTAATTCTGTCCAAACAACTTCCGACGGCTTCCCTATAAGATCCTCTCTATTATATTCACGCAAAGCATTGTCCAGCCCACCAGACGCAACTTTTTTGTGCAAAGCCTAAAGTTCTTGCAGCTGCCGATTGAAAACTACCACCTGTCGACATATCTGTTTTCATTGCTGTAGCATATTTACTAGCAGCTTTCGCTTTAGAATCAAAGTCTCTATTATTTATAAAGGCCGTCACTGCTCTTTTTGCGGTTGACCAATGCGATGTTGTTGGTGCTATATATCCTTTTGATGTACCCATATTAGCTTTTCCTCTGCTCTTTTATTTCTGTAATCTGCTCGTCTGTTAACGTTCCTCTTTTTACCATGGTTTCTAATACAGTATTCATATTTCCCGTATCACTATTATACATTGTTCTTAATGCAGCCATATCACCTGCTTTAATTGGAACTGTTGATTTTCCAATTGCATCCACTATTTTCCTTTATATGCATCAAATTCAAAAACAAATCTCTTACAACAAAAAATTTCATTTCACCTTTTTCGATTTTTGATACAACAACCTTAAATGTATCCGCAATTTCTTCTGCTCTCAACTTTTCCATATCTTTTATAATAGCCACCATTTGACCAGATTTAGCTCGTCCAATTCTTTCCAAAATTTCTTTCGTATTTTTACTGAATCCAGACTCGTCAATACTAGATCTTTTCAAATTTTCTCTTGTCAAATAAAAATATTTTTCCAATCGATATTTTTCTAATTCAACAGGTTTGCATTCTAGCCACTTTTTTTTATTTGTGATGTGTTCCACGGATTCTGAGCATCAACATTTCCCTCCATCACTTTTGTTCGAATTTCCTTAAATTCTTTATTTTCAGTATCAAATTCTTTATTCCATTCATTCAATTGTATAAACAAGTCATTATCCAACTTTTGCAACACTAATAATTTGGCTAAAATGGAAATATCAATTTCATCACCATAATAAATTTTTGCCAACTGGCGTTTGGTAATAAATGTGTTCAAAAAGCGTTTTGCCTGGCGTGGATTGCCTTTCAATGTAGATGCAACAATTTCTCTTATTTCATCAATAATTTTCGCCGTCTCATTAAAAGCTGTTTGTCCTCCATCCTGCCAATTCAATCCTAACTCACCAATCGACTTATTAATTTCTTCTAGCGTAATTACATCCCCAGAAATTGTTCTTTTTTCTTCGAATATCTTATCTATTAGATGCTTAAAACTCTCTTGTTCCAAATAGCTTTGTGTGACCAATAATAATAGATAATTTTGTATATCCTTTGCCGATAACTCCGGGATATATATTGGCAATTGAATAATTTTTTTCAATGTATTCTTTGTCCAGTTCTACATCAAATCCATTCATTGGTGGATACTTTTCACGGATAGAGTACTTTATAACATTTTCATCTGCAGCAATAATAAAAGTTGTCCTGTCAACGGACAAGAATAGTTTAATTACTTCCAATATTTCAATTATTCGTTCTGGACGACATCTGTCTAAATCATCTATCATTACAACTACATTTTTAATATCGTCACTTTCAATGCATCAGAAAATTCCTCTCTAAATTTCCTGATATTGTTTATCGTGCTTTCATCATTTGATGCATCTTCCTCTTTCCAATATTCATCTTTTAATGACTGTATGGAATTTGCTGCATTTTTGACTGTATTTCCAATTTCTTCAGCACTTCCCGTTACATTTAACAACATAGGCAATGGATTTCCTGTTGCCACTCTGCAACTACAGGTGCAAACGTGGATATTGCTTTTGTTCCTAACTTAAACCAGTCAACTCTTTTTATTAATTTGCCCAATTTCTTTTTAGTTTCTTCTACAGGAACTTCCTCTTTAAGTTCCTGTAATAAAGCCTCCATAATTGCAGTTTTAGCATCGTCATATGATTCAAACATCCATGCATTAATAGTTACACAAATAATTCCATCCTGACTCTTAAGTTTTTCACCTATTAACTTCAATAAGGTTGATTTTCCTGCACCCCATAATCCAAACACACCAACTGTCAATGGATTATATTGTTCATTTTTTGCAATATCGGCAATTATTCTTGCATACGGCTCATAAAATAAAAATATCAAATATCTGACGCATTATCTAGCCACATAAAAACCCTCCCTTGCCTTTTCATACCATCATAGTTTCTTTTTTTATTTCCCATATTTAACCGGTTCTTCCGCCACCATTTGAACCTGCTCATTCTCGTTCAACTTTCCGGTAATCCACAGTCTTTTTTTGACCGCATTTTCCCTATAAATCACCCCTGCTAACGCACTCATTACAGCATCGTACTTGCTTTTGTCCTCAAACAGTGATCCATAACTGTCCTGGGCCTCCATATAGCTTTCCATTGCTGCATTTCCAAACGCTGATGGAAAAATACTTTCCGTGAATATTCTTGGATCAGAAGTGCGAGCCGAGCTTGCCAGTTTATCATCTTCAATCAATTTATCATGTAAAGCACCCAGCATTACCCGATCACCTTCTGAAAATTGTCCTTTATACTTTTCATTAATCTTGTCCAATATTTCATCCAATGTACTTTTCTGTCTGTTCCCCTGTACTCCTTGCTTCTTGGACGAAACATACTGACCATCAATTTTTATCCAGTGTTATCGCACCTTCAATGTTTTCTGCAGCTTATAATATTCCAGTTTCAATTTTCCATCCAGATCGACTGGCTCTTCTTTTTCTTCTGGAAGCAGTCCAATCAGGTAACTCAGAAACAGGTATTCCTTATGCATATCTTCATCAAACATACGAACTACCTGTGTGATATAGCTGTACCATCGGATCAGCTTTCTTACCAGTCTTCTGAATTGATATCGTTCTTCCGGATTCTTCAAATTGTACCTGTCTGCTATCGGTTTCAACACACTCGTCATTTTTCCCATGGCAGTTGCATCTTGTTTTCCCGGATGATTCCATACGTTTATAAAAGCATTAATATCATGCTCATTATAAATCGCATAATCCAAAAGTTCTTTTTCTGTCTGGTAAATCAAATCCACATTTACTTCCTGCTCAAGGCTTGTCTCCTGATAAAAATGGTTGAAATGCTTCCAGAATATCCTCTTTCTTATTTGCGAAATCCAACACAAATGTATCTACTTTTCCAGGGCAGGTGCGGTTCAAACGTGATAATGTCTGCACAGCCTTTACATTTTTCAATTTTTTTGTCCACAATCATAGTATGTAGCAAAGGCTCATCAAATCCTGTCTGATATTTTTCTGCAACAACAAGGACATTAAAGTTGTCATGAAACTCTTCCTTGGTCTGTCCTTCTGATATATGACTTCCATCTTTTCTTACATTTAGTCCAGACTCTGTATATTCTTCGTCACCATCCTGCACGCTGCCGGAAAATGCCGCTAAAATATCCATATCTGCATAATGCCGTTCTTGAATATACCGTTTAATTTCATGGAAATATCGAACTGCAGCCAGTCTGGAGTCTGTAACTACCATCATCTTCCCTTTTCCTCTAATTTTATTTTTGGTCGTTTCCCGAAAAGTTTCTACAATAATTTGTGATTTCTGGCTGATATTATATGGATGCAATTTCTCATACTTTTTGATAATCTTTGTTGCTCTGCTCTCCGGAAGCTCTGGATTTTCCGGTGTATCTTTTGCTATCTTGAAACAAATACTGTATGTCATGTAGTTCTGCAGTACATCCAAAATAAATCCTTCTTCAATCGCCTGTCTCATACTATAAATATGAAATGGATGAAAACTTCCATCAGTCCATTGGCTACCAAACATCTCTAATGTCGCTGGTTTCGGAGTCGCTGTAAATGCAAAAAATGATAAGTTCGGATGCTTTCCATGTGTCAGCATTTCCTGAACAAGTTTATCATTTCTGTCAATTTCATCTTCTGCTTTCCCCTCTATTTCTGCATATTCCCGTAATGCTGCCTCTGTATCTGCTAATGTGGCCTTCAATTTCATTGCCGAACTTCCAGTCTGTGAAGAATGTGCTTCGTCAACAATGATCGCAAAGTTTCTTCCGGCCACCTTATCCACTTCCTGATAAATCACCGGAAATTTCTGCAAAGTAGTTACAATAATTCTTGCACCATTATTAATTGCATCTCTCAATTTTTTGAATTCTTTTTATCATCAATCGTCTCTACTGCACCTATCGTATGGTCAAATCCTGAAATCGTTTCCTGTAGCTGAGCATCTAGCACAGTTCGATCTGTCACTACAATAACACTGCTGAAAACAGATATATCATTGGCATCATGCAAGGATGCCAGTCTATATGCTGTCCAGGCAATCGAATTTGATTTTCCAGATCCGGCACTGTGCTGAATCAGATAATTGTGCCCCGATCCTTCTTCCCGTACATCTGCAATTAACTTACGCACCACATCCAACTGATGATATCTTGGAAATATCAGTGTTTTCTTTTTCGTAACCTGCTCTGTGTCATCCGGCAACCGTTTCTTTTCTTCTTTGATTTGCAAATGGATAAATTTCTGAATGATATCCATCATACTATCTTTCTGAAATACATACTCCCAGAAGTACGCCGTCGGATAGCCATTCGGGTTTGCCGGATTTCCCTTTCCGCCATCCTTTCCGGCACCATTTGATCCCTGATTGAACGGTAGAAAATATGTATTTTTTCCCTCTAGCTTTGTTGTCATCCAGACTTCCAACTGATCAATGCAGAAATACCCTAAAATTCTTTTATTGAACTGAAAACAAATTTCTCTTGGATCACGATCATACATCCACTGTCGTTTTGCATGATCTACGTTCTGTCCGGTATACTGATTCTTTAATTCCAATGCAAATACCGGAATTCCATTCACAGCCAGAACCATATCCACAGAATTGTGTGTATCATTAGAATAAAACCATTGTCTATTACAGGTAATCTCATTCTCTTCGTATAAAGACATCGCCGTCTGATTCAGACCTGATTCCGGTTTAAAATAGCAGACTTTAAATGGAATTCCTCTGTGCTTGAAGCCATGGCGTAATACAGAAATGAAGTCCATCCATATCCACAGGC
>ENA-OQAJ01000739-OQAJ01000739.1-human-gut-metagenome-genome-assembly--contig:-NODE-739-length-10063-cov-2.280294_pt1 | contig 10063 bp, 13 predicted proteins | sample MGYA00242736_ERZ504529 | MGnify/ENA primary metagenome ERZ504529 (study PRJEB26092, sample SAMD00036275) | human gut metagenome | host: Homo sapiens | study: EMG produced TPA metagenomics assembly of...
CGCCTCCTTTGCGTGTGTGATGCCGGGCGGCGTTAGGAGAACCGCCCGGCCCTCTCCTAAAATCGGTGTCATCCCGCATTTGCGACGTGCGGGCCGAACAGTTAGGAGAAGAATCAATGAACCCAGCCGAGTACATGCTGCAGTTCTTCAAGATCGAGGAAAGGGACGATGGATTCGACGATGGGATATCCACATCGTTCAGCAGGATGCATGACGCCGAAACGTGCTTGGACAATCTGATCAAGATGAATGTCAGACGGTTGGGCACGACGAAAAGCGTCATGCCGCAGATATGGCAGAAACTGTGGGAGTCGTACACAAATTCTTCGGGAAACGGATACTGGGTCGGTTTCTCGACTTCCCAGCAACGGGATGTCCCTCTGGATGCGGCCGAGGCGCAGGCATTGGAGATCATCGCCGACAAATCGCCATCGCTACCGATCTCCATCGCCGAAGAGGAACGCAAGACAATCTCCGAGTTCCTGGACGAGGCGTTGAAGGCGGTCCGAGAGGACGACAGTCTGCCGACATCGCTGCGAGTGTACGTACTGGACCTCATCTCCGAAGCGAGACGCAACCTCGACGAATACGCGGCCGGGAAAGAGTTCGACCTGAAGGTCTCCCTGCAGGCCCTGTTCGGAGTGCTGTACATGGCGGAATCGCAAACCGGGAAGCCCACTGTATGGGAGAACCTGAAGAGCAAGATAGCGAAACCGTTCATTTCAGCGCTTCTTTCCGAGGGTGCCCGTCAGCTTGTCGCGTCCGGGGCATCTTTCCTTCAGCTTCCCGGGTGACTTCCGACGGCTTGCAGAACACCAAGCAGCCCTCGTAGAGCCGCTTGCGTGCGAGAAACCTGTTGGATGCCTGCGAGGCGACCATCAGCATCGCGAATCCGAAAAGGATCTCCCAACGTTCCATCCGGCGGAGGCCGGCAATCAGGCAGACCGCTCCGACACCCATGTAGATCAGCGCGAACAGCGCCTCGAACGGATTCGGCTTGTCGACGCGGCACGGCACAAGAGAGTTATCGATCCCCATCACGCACCCGCTTCCTGTGTTGGTTTCGCGAGGAACAGTTTGGCGAAATACGTCTGTCCCTTGCCGGTCATCTTCGGCGTCTTGTTGATCGTGGTGTGCCCGTCCGAGTGGCTGATGGTCGTCTCCTTGACCTCGAACAGGTGAAGGTCCATCGCCTTCTGTGTGGGCATGTTCCAACTGGAGCCCTTGGCCTTGATGAGCCATCCATGCTCGCGGAGCCAGGCGAACAGGCGCCGTGGGCCGATGTCGATGCCGTTGCTTTTCAGGATCTTCGCGAAATCGCCCACAAGGATGGACGTCCTCGCGGTTTCGACCGCGTTGGCGAACGGGACCTTGCCTTCCTGGGCTTTGAGCTGTTTGGCTTGTTCGTCGACCTTGGATTGCAGCCATCGCATGCTGGCCAACGCCATCTGTTCCGGTGTCATCCGTTCCTGGCCGGCCATATAGCCGCCGTGCTTGCGGATGGACGGCAGCACCTCATGCGTTACCCAACGCTGGAACTCCTTGGCCTCCGGCTTCCGAGACTTCATCACAAGACGGTAAAGACCAGGCTCGCTGATGATATACGTCTGCTGCCGGCGACCAATCGAATCGATGACTTCAGTAGTACTGAACTCATCCTTATCAAACATTTTTGACGGTCTCAGTTGGATTGCCAAGGTCAAGGATGCTCATACAATCTTTGAGCACGAACCAGGCTCCCCCTCCTCATCGGTCAAGGTGCGCAATGATGCGCCCTTGAAATCGAACTGTTGGATTTCATTGTTCATTAGATTCTCCTTAGAATCGAGTTTGTGAGTAGTTTTCTTGAGGATCCGGCAGGCTGGGCTTCGACCATCATCGCCGGGGCGTCTTTGGCGTGGAACGTTCTGCAGCAGTTTCAAATCCACTCCATTCGCCGTAGGGACGATTTGTCCAAAACCGATCTGGAGCCTTTTTCTTGATTCCACGTCAAACAGCATCGTGTATTTCCGGCTTGTTGGGCCTCTGACGATGTATGACGTCCGAATCCCCCCTCAGGCAACGTTGGGAACAAGCCCCTATACGCCGCTGTTGGCCAAGCGGTTAAGGCCGAATCAGATCTGCCATACCGGTTTCACCGGCGAGAATGCTGTGCTGCTGCTTCCCGATGATTTCGAGATTGAGTGGCGGTCGTCCCACATGTCGCGCAGTCATAAGATTCGTGTATCTCTGACCGAGATAAAGAAGGAGGCGTGGAACCGCAGCTCGAAGAGGGTTCAGCAGATTCGCGAGAGGGCTTCGAGGCCGTAACCAACTGTTCTGCATCAGTCGCGTTCTCGTGGCGATGAGTCAACGAATCGAATATGCCACGCAAGGTCGCACACAAACCGGAATGACGCTCCCTGCGGGCGAGATGCCATCCCGTATCAACGCCAGCGAGATAAGTCCACGCACCACCGAAGCTGCATGGGCCGTAACTTGATCCGTCGGTGACCACATCGAAGCAGTCGCCCTGCTTCACGTCGTCAATCCAATATTCGGATGGAAGCACATCAAGGCATGGCCTCCGTCGCTTCAATGGCACGGCATTTCCAAATGAGACGCTTGAAATCGCCCACCTGACCGGGTTCCTTAAGGAATGCTCTTATCCATCCCCGTGCAACCGTTGCCGAAATCGACCCGTTCAAGCGGTTCACCTGGAATCCATTCGCGGACATCGGATCTCTTCATCTTCCTCATTTCGGATTCTCCTTTCGATTCATGCTTCGGCGAGCGCCGATTGCTCAGCCTTCTGAAGGACTCGCTTGGATTTCTCCCCAAGCTCAGCGCGATTGCAACGAACTCGGTTAGGTCGAGAGGACCACCGTTGAGCTTTGTGTTCATCGCCTGTCTGCTGATACCCATCTCAGATGCAAGTTGCTCCTGTGAGCGATCCGCATAACGAGCGAGTCTGCGAAGCTCATCTGCTGCGCTCGTGGCTATGTCCACCGGTTTTCTGTCTTTAAATGAGGTCATATCTGTTATTGTCCTCATTTGAGGTCACTTGTCAAGCTGAAGTTAACGGCGTGTCGCCAAATGAGGACAAATAGCATGTAGTTATGGCAAAGACACCAAGAGCATGGACGGAAATGGATCGCGCTTCCATGCAAATCATCAGAGAACTTCGTGACGAAGATCCACGCCACATGTCACTTCGAACCATGGAAAAAGAGACGGGCATCAGCGTTCGAGGCTTGATGATCTTTTCCACGAACGAATGGGCTCTCCGTCGCTTCAAGAATTTGTCACGCTATGCATGCTGTTTCATCAACGAGCATCAGCATGCTTGGAAGAAGCCATGAAAAACACCGGGCAGAGCCACGGCGAAATCATCGAGGCCGCCCGCGCCTACAAGGCCCGCGAGCGCGAATCCCGGATCACCGATGATCTCATCGACCGTATCGCCGCGCACCCAGAAGACTATGACGTGGCCGCGAACAAGGATTCGAACGCATGCCTCGAAGCCGAGACGCCTGACGAGTGAGGGGAATGACAATGGGTTTCAGGGTCAATCGCAGGATCAGCCTGGGGAAGAACGTCCGGGTGAATATCGGTAAAAGAGGTGTCAGCACGTCCGTGAAGATGGGACCGGTCACAGTCAATTCGAGGGGACGCAAGACCGTGCATGTGGCAAAGGGCGTCTCATATACCATCAATCCGAAGACGAAAAGAAACACCGCTCCGCAGCGGAGGTCAACTGTCGAGAGCAATCAACAGGCGAGTTATGCTCCCTCATCTGCAGGCAGCACGCCACATCAGCCTCGCCCAAAGACTTTGAAGCAGCTCGAAATCCAGTACAAGGCGTATAACGTCCTTCTTTGGGTGATGTACGCGCTGACCGCGTTCACCATTCTCATGTGCTTCTTCGGACCAGTCATGCTCGTCTTCGCCATCCCGTTCACGCTGATGTCAATACGCTTCACCAAGCTCAAGGCGACGCTCAGGAAACAGCTAGAAGAGAGAAGATCCGACGACGCGTCGCCGGTTGCCGCAGATGCTGATGGAATCACGACAGACGAGTCGAGTTCCAAGAATACGGCGAACGAGAGGAGCATTTGACATGTCGAGGAAGAATAGGAAGCCGAGGTTCACTCTTTCGCAGGAGGAGGCCGAACGGCTTATCACGGCCGTCAAGAACGCCGTGGAGGATGTATTTCGAATGCCGGCGGCCGGCGAGCATAACGCGGAATTCCACGTGAGAGCCGATGACGGGGAGAAATTCACCATCGCCGTCTTCCAAGGAACCAAGAACGCAGCAAGGCATCAGATATCAGCCCGCATCACGAAACTGGGAATTCCGCTGATACGCCTATGCGTCAACAGCGGAACGCACAACAATCCCGACGGCACACGAATATCGGGTACTCACTGGCATGTATACAAGGAGGGAGACGATGATTTGGTGGCGTATCCGGCCAATCTCGAGTCCGATGGATTCGTGGACGCTACCATAGCCTTATTAGATAAGTTCAACGTGATCAAGAGACCAGTCTTCCAGGAGAGCCTGATATGAACAGCATCGAGAGCATCAAGCCCGACGAGCTCATCGAGGAGTATGGTGAATGGCTCAAGCACGAGTCCTCTGCCAAGGACCTCGGAGAGTGGAAGGAAATAACGCTCCCGATGTTCGACCACTCCAACGATGACCTGATCTTCTATGCCAAGACCGCCGGTGATCGCATCATGTTCACCGACGACGGGTACACACTCGAATCGTTCCGACAGAACGGCGTCACAATCACAGAGGCGAGGCGCGAGCGCATGGAACGCATCGCCCGCAAATACGGTGCAGGCATCAAGAACGACGAAATAGTGCTCGAATCGGATGGAAGACGCGGCGATGCCATGAACCGTTACGCGCAGGCCCTCATCGGCGTCGGGTCCATGATGGAGGCCGCGCAGCGGAGGGTTGCGGAATACTTCGCGGATGACGTAGCCACCGTGCTGGATGGATGTAACGTGTTCTATACGGCAAGCGTCGGCATCCGCGGGGTGTCGCGATACGAACACAGCTTCGACTTCATCTTCCAGCGCAGCGCAAACCATCCGACGAGGTTCTGCCAGGCTCCGAACAAGTTCGACAAGGACGCCGTAAGGAACATCATGTGGGGTTGGGAGGACACGCGCAAGGCCAAGGAACGCGCCGATGCGAAGCTCGTGGTCATCGGAGACGACCGCGAAGGCCCGCTGCAGGACGGGGCGTCCGAAGCGTTCGCAAACTGCGGAGTAAGCGTGATCCCGTATTCGCAGCTGGCAAAGAGGGCCCCGCAGGAGCTCGCCGCATAGGTAATGAAAAGCAAGGGCCGCCGCAGCGACCCCGGAGACCCCTTCTACAACTTGGTAGATGAGCTGATTTGAGCATCACATACGACACTCCAACTGTCAAATAGAACTTGACAAACAGTGAAAAAGTACTTCTCGAAAAACAATACTTTCGGAAGAGAGGAATGTGGATAACAAGACCGTCGCGGACCTTCATCGGAGCGCGGAATCCGATGGGACTGTCAATCGTATCGCGCGACCTCCCACGCGACATATGCGGCCTGTACGCGACCGGCATAGGCTCATCCTGCTGGCCGACTGGCTCAACCAGCGCCAGCGCCGCTGCACATTGTGCCACGAGCTCATCCACGCCAGACACCATGACCCCGGCTGCGGTACACGATACGGGGCCAAATGCGAGCGCCGTTGCCGTAGGGAGACGCGCTGGCGTTGATCAGCCGGTGGATTATGGCATGGCCGAGGAGATTTATGAGGGCGCGGCGTGGCCGATGGCGGTCGAATTGGGTGTGACGGTGCAGGTGCTGATGGACTACCGGCAGCTGCTTCATGATTCCGGCGTGTGCATGCAATAGTTATACGCTTTATACGTGCTTATAGAGCTCTACTTACCCCTTCGGATTCCTTATAAAAAAATGACCCCCGGCCACCCGCATACCGCGAGCGCCGGGGTGAAAAACATGTGGGAAGAAGCGCCATGAAAGTGACCATTGATGATCTGTGGCTCAAGAATGACGATGATGGCAATCCGCCGAGTCGCGCGGCCAAACGCTCTTTGGCTAACTCACGCGATCCGATGAAGGCAATGTGCCTGAGAGGTGGCGTAAAAGCCGTTATGGAGTCGGGATGCGCTGGCGTTGTCATTGGACCATCGTCAAGGACGGTAGACGTGTGCAGAGGGCGAAGCAGTTCGCCAGGCTCGCCGAAGCGCAGGAATATGCCGCGGCCATGGAGGACGACATCCGGCGGGGACGCTACCGCGATCCTCGTCAGGAGCTCCGTGTCCTGGATGACGTGGCCGGCGAATGGCTCGCGTCGAAGGTCGATCTGAAACCCGGCACCGCAGGCCGGTATGCGAGGGAGCTGCGCCTGTACATCCTGCCCAAATGGGGTGGCATGACGTTGCGTGAGCTTCGCCCTGACATGCTGCAGGAGTGGGTCGGACAGCTCATGGACGGTGGTTATCCGGCCGCGTTGCCGGACGGACGTGATTCGAAGCCGCTGAGCGCGAGAAGCATCCGCAATATCATGAAAGTCGTCCTCAAGGGCATCTTTGACTACGCCGTCTCGAACGGGTGGATCGGTGAGAATCCTGTGGACAGGGTCACCGTGCCGAAGATCACCTCCGACGACGACATGGTGTTCCTCTCGGTCCGCGAGGTCGAGTTGCTCGCGGACGAGGCGGAGAAGATCGGGAAGCCGGTGGACGGTCTGCTGGTCAGATGGCAGGCCTATACGGGATGCCGCATAGGCGAATCGCTTGCCCTCAAGGTCGGTGACGTGGACGCGGCCAAGCGTCGCGCCAGGATAGGCCGCACATGGACTGACGACGGGCACGGCGGCAGCATGCTCGGCACCCCGAAGAACGGCAAGGCCCGCAACATCGCGATACCACGGTTCCTCATGCCGCAGATCAAGGCGCAGATGGATGGCATGGGTGATGACGACTGGCTGTTCCGTGCCACCCGTGGCGGGAACGTCTGGACGAACACGTGGCGGACAAGGATATGGAACAAGGCCGTCAAAGCGGCCGGCATGGCGGACGAGGGCGTGACCATACACAGTCTGCGCCACACATACGCGAGCTTCGCGATCGCCCAGGGCGCGGACGCGAAGACCCTGCAGATGCAGCTCGGCCACTCCTCTCCCAGCATCACATTGAACACCTACACGGCGCTCTGGCCGGAACGATTGGACGACGTGGCCTACGCGATCGGAGCCCTCCGCGAGCGCGAACTCGTGTGAATCGGGCGTGGAGGTACCGCGGCGTTTGTATGCATTTGTATGCGGATTGTTTTCGACGGAAAAAATAAGCCCTTGAAAACCTAAATGTTTCCAAGGGGCTCCGGTCGGGCTGACAGGATTTGAACCTGCGACATTCTGCTCCCAAAGCAGCGCGCTACCAAACTGCGCTACAGCCCGTTCACGTTCACACCCCGCGAATCCGCCTCACGGAATCGCATCAAGTGAACACGAGTTTCTATTATAGCGTATGGTTGGACAACGACAGGCTTACAATAGCATTTCGGAGGGGAGAGTGGCATGGGACGTCACCAGCAGGCCGAATCGTCAGGCATCATCTCCTTTGTGACATGCGCCGTTATCGCCTGGTTCGTCATGAACGCATACATGCAGTTCGCCCCGGCCATCTGGCGTGTCACGCAGCGTCTGTTCACCGTCTGCGCGGGAATCGTGGCAGGATGCGGAGTCGTTTCATTCAGTTTGGGTTACGCACGAAAATCACGTTCGCTGACACTCAAACATGGTTGGGCTATTCCGGTCCGTCGTATTTTCGAGATCCTCGCGCTTTCCATGGTGTATGCTTCGACCATTTTCGTCACATCGTTCATGATGTTGTCCATCGTCAACAACATGATGGGCATCCGCACGCTGAAAGGCTATCTGCCGATCCTATGCGCGGCCATCGCAGGCGTTGTAGGCTATATCACTTTCGTGCAGGCGGAACTTATGAATGCCAAAACGATCGCTTCCCTACTGCCGTTTTTCGTGGTGTCTGGCGTGAGTATCGCAGGATTGACGTCCGACGATCCGTACTGGTACAACAATAATTTCTCTCAATTGGGCGACCGTACGACGTTCGCCGCGCGTATGTTCAATTCGACGCTGACGCTCGCGGGCATCTGCATTGTGATCATCAGCTATTTCGCCGTTTCCGAGCTCATCACCACGTATCGTCTGCAATTGCAGTATCTGGATTCCAATGCCATCAATGAGACGCCGAAGCATTTTCGTACGAGGATTCTGCTGCTGTCAATCATGTTGACGTTGGCCGGCATCGCTTTCGTAGGTATCGGCATGTTCCGTTACACGCCGCATCCGATTTTGCACAACGTGTTCGCCCGCGGCCTACCATGTTTGATGAGCGTGCTGATGATTGCCCTGCCTTGGCTTGCCCCGCAACTCTCAAAGGTCGTATACGTGGTTTCCGATCTTGCGATTGCGATTGGGGCTTATGCCGGATTCCAATGGCTGAGCGGGCATAACACGCTGACGAATGTGGAGGCGTTGGCCGGCATGATGTTCCTTGGCTGGTTCATCATTTTCTCGCGTCAAATCGCCGCCATCGAAGCGGATCGCGTGCAGACGCAGCTGATACTGGCGCAATCTGAGAGACCACGCTCCGTCGAGGATCTTGCGGAAGTCAGCGAAACTGTTCCCGACACAGTTTCGAGGCTCGCCGCACAAGTCTGATGCAAGGCTGACCGGCAACCGCCGGATTTCAACATATACATACCAGTGGGGTGGAGCCATCGCATTGGCGACGACTCCACCCCACTGGATTCTGACGGCATAACGCGAGTGCGCCGTCAGAAGTTGTAGTGCTTGTTGGACGGCTTCTTGTCGCTCATCAACAGCAGGAAGCTTCTTGATTGCGCAGTAATCGCAAAACCGGCCTCATAATTGAGTTCTGGCCCCTTTGGATTATGCGTGTCGACAATTAAGCGCCATTTCTTGCCATATTGCTCATCGGGCAGGGTGAACATGATCGGCTCGTAATGCGCGTTGAAAATCAGAATGAAATCATTGTCGACCATCTGATTGCCGTACCAGTCGGTTTCCGGAATATCGGAACCGTTCAGATAGATCATCACAGTGAAGGCGTGTGTGTTTGACCAGTCGTCCATATCCATAATGGAGCCGGTATGATCCATCCATTCGACCTGCGGAATCGCAGTGCTGTCGTCTCCCTGCTCGCGACCGGAGAAGAAGCGGCGGCGATGCAGCACAGGATGCTCAAGCCTCAAATGGATCAGCTTCGATACGAATTCGAGCAGGTCCTTCTGATCCTCGTCCAGATCCCAGTTCGTCCAGGAGATCGCATTGTCCTGGCAGTAGGCGTTGTTATTGCCCTGCTGGGTGCGCGCCACTTCGTCGCCGCCGCAGATCATCGGAATGCCTTGGCTGAGCAGCAACGTGGCGAACATGTTGCGCATCTGCTGTTGACGAAGCTCGTTAACATCCTTGATGGTCGTAGGACCTTCGACACCGCAGTTCCAAGAACGGTTGTTGCTTTCGCCGTCGCGATTGCCTTCGCCGTTGGCCTCATTATGCTTCTCGTTGTAGCTCACCAGATCGTTCATGGTGAAGCCGTCGTGCGCGGTGATGAAGTTCACGGACGCCACCGGTCGACGGCCGTTGACCTGATACAGGTCGGAACTGCCCATGAATCGGCTGGCGAATTCCGGCAACGTGGACGGCTGCGAGCGCCAGAAGTCGCGCACGCAATCGCGGTAGCGGCCGTTCCATTCGGACCAGCTGGACGGGAAGCCGCCCACCTGATAGCCGCCAGAGCCGAGATCCCACGGTTCCGCGATCAGCTTGACGCGGGAGATCACCGGATCCTGTTCGACGATGTCGAAGAAGGCCGACAGTTTGTCGACTTCCTGGAACTGACGGGCCAATGTGGCGGCAAGATCGAATCGGAATCCGTCGACGTGCATTTCGGTGACCCAGTAGCGCAGGCTGTCGGTGATGAGCTGCAGGGCGTGCGGCGAGCGCATCA
>ENA-OQAJ01000740-OQAJ01000740.1-human-gut-metagenome-genome-assembly--contig:-NODE-740-length-10050-cov-2.120125_pt1 | contig 10050 bp, 16 predicted proteins | sample MGYA00242736_ERZ504529 | MGnify/ENA primary metagenome ERZ504529 (study PRJEB26092, sample SAMD00036275) | human gut metagenome | host: Homo sapiens | study: EMG produced TPA metagenomics assembly of...
CCTCTTTGGCGGAATCCCGCGAGAAATCAACCAACGAACCAGTGACGACCACTTGTCTTGCCTTCCAGTGTCTGCGGCAGAGCACTGGTCTGTGCCTGTCCGACTCCCACTCCGGCTGCCTTCCATGCTTCCAGCACCATGCCACGCCAATCGCCTGGATTCTTGGCCGAAGCAAACCAGGTGACCACGGATTCGGCAATTTCCGGACCGATGCCGTCTATCTGTGACAGTTCATCCACGCTGGCTTGTTCGATGGCGTCGAGCGAACCGAATGTGTTGGCGATGGTACGCGCCGTGGGAGGACCGAGCGTCGAATGGACAGGGCCACAAGCACACGCCATAGGTCGGCATGGCGCGCCTTGTCCATTTCGTCAAGCATTTTCCTCGTGTTTTCCGCGGGGCGTATATATATCGGCTGCACACTGGATGTTCCGGAACGCGACACCTTGGTTTCCTCGCGAACGACCACGGCATCTTCAGGCACGTCATATTCGGGATATTCCGCGGATTCGTCGACGGAGTCCTTACGTTTTCTTGCAACTGTAGGAGCTGTCCAGAACGCCGGAACCTGATGCCACAGTCCCGATCCGCCAATGCGTTTGCGTATCTTTTTCGGCTTGCCGTTCTTGCCGATGGTTTCGTGGATTTCGATGATCGGCGCTTCACGCCATACGCGAACATCCTGCAGATCGGCGGACGTCAACGAAAACAGACCGGCTTCGCTGGACAGCACCGGTGTTTGGCGGGCCGGCAGCTCCAGACCTTCCACAGCTCGTACGGTTCGGGCTCCGCGCCCGGCTCCACCACGATTTCCGTGATGTTCGGCGCGTAGGTGGCCGTCGAATCGGGGCGATCCTCTTCCGGATTCGTCAACGCGATGGCGGATTGGTCGCCTAAATGCTCGATATCGAACGCTTTCCTGGATGCCAGATTGATGATGCGTTCGGTCAACTGTGCGGGCAGGATTCCACGTTCGGGCAGCGGATGTCCCTTGTCCCCCTCTTTGGCCGGAGCGAGTTCCGCCCCGCAGCTCGGGCAGTGCGAAGGCATCACGAAACGGCGCAGCTGGCCTTCGTGTCCTTCCCTGCGTTCTAGCACAGGACCTACGAGTTCGGGAATCACATCGCCCGCCTTACGCACCACAACGGTGTCTCCGATGAGCACACCCTTGCGTTCCACTTCGAATGGATTGTGCAAGGTGGTTCTCGACACCGTCGAACCCGCAACATATACGGGCTTCAATATGGCCACTGGGGTCACACGGCCGGTGCGCCCCACCTGCACGGTGATGTCAAGCAGTTCCGTATTGACTTCCTCCGGCGGGTACTTGTAGGCGATGGACCAACGCGGAGCACGCGAGGTCGCGCCCAACGATCGTTGCAATCCCAAATCATCCACTTTTACGACAATGCCGTCGAGCGCGTGTTCGATGTCTCCACGATGCTCGCCGTAGTAATCGATCATGTCGAGAATCTGGCTGAATGTGGTGACCTCACGGTTATGTGGCGAAACGGGTATGCCCCACTTCTTATACAACCCATACGCTTCGGATTGGTTGTTGACCGCATCATGGTCGGCACCACGTTTGGCGCCCCACTGGAGCGTTCCAATGCCATGCGCATAGAAGCTCAGCCTTCTGGTGGCGGTGATGCGCGGATCCTTCTGCCGCAGGCTTCCGGCAGCCGCGTTACGTGGATTGGCGAAAGGCGCGCGCCCAGCATCCTCGTTTTCTTTGTTGAGCGTGTTGAAATCGTCCCATCGCATGAAGACCTCACCGCGGATCTCCACGAATTCGGGAATGTCTTCTTCCGGTCCCGCAAGATTCTGCGGAATGGTGGAGATGGTGCGCACATTGAGCGTGATATCCTCGCCGATCACGCCGTCACCTCTGGTCAGACCTTGCTCGAGCACGCCGTTACGGTAGATGAGGTTAAGCGCAAGACCGTCGATTTTCACTTCGCATGTCATCGGCAAAGGCTTCGTCTCAGGCCAATCAAGTCCCCGAATAACACCGTCGTACCATTCATGCAGTTCCTCAAGCGAAAAGACATCGTCAAGACTCATCATGCGAGACGGGTGGCGTACCGATGCGAAATCATTGGAGAAGGTGCCTCCGACACGATGCGTCGGCGATTGCGCGGAATCGAGGGATGGGAACTGGGCTTCCAACGCCTGCAGACAACGTATTCTCGCATCATAGGCGGCGTCGGACGAGACCGGCGCGTCATCGATGTAGTATGCGATCTGGTCGGATTCCACCCACGCCGCCACACGCGCCCACAATCGAGCCGCGGCTTCAGCACTGATGGACGAGACATCAAGTCGGGTCAACCGCATGGCGTCGGCATCGGTTGGCTGCAATGCGGCGATCCAGCGTTCACTGCCCGGCGCATATGAGCTGACTCCCCCGTCGGGAACCACAGCGGTTGACGCGGAGCCCGTATCGCCGCCCATTTCAGAAGCGTCAAAATCCCATGCGAGTTGTTCGGAATCGTCATGCCTTGTCATTGTCATTGCCTTGTCACTGTCTTCAATGTTTTGCCGGTCAGAGCCGCCATGCACACATTATCGCACAAATGTTCGATTTGCTGCATCGCCAACGTCTGTTTGGCGCACTGCGGAAAGCACGCCGTTCAGTTGTTCAACGACCTCAGGAACTGCATCTGCACCACGTCGGCACCGTCGCGCTCCTCGTCATCCATCCTTGAAGCGGCAACCGAAAGCGTACGTGCCGGCACGAACATGCCTTCATCCACACAGACCCGCGCGGCCTTGCGTACCAAGGATGCGACCTGGGTATTGGGCCATACCGGCAGTCCCGCTTGGGTAAGCACGTGCATGGCTTCCGGACGTCGGTGGGCACCGGAATGCATTGCGATTGCGCGCGTCCGATCAATTCCTGCAGCTCGCTCTCCAGCATGGCGATTCGCCCGGGGGCAATCTCCTCGCTCATGATGTACGCGCGCCGCGTGTCGAAGTGGTCGCACATCCATTCCGCATAGGCGAGTCTGTAATAGGCGAACGACGCATCCTCACGGTCAAGTGCGACGTGCAACGCGTTGAGGCAAGCCGCTCTGGCCGGATCCCAATCCTCGGCGCGCGCCAGTTGAACCGCCAGCTTGAGATGAGAAAGCGGGTAGCCGGCGCATATCGCACCATCGCATTGAGATGCGGCAACGCGGCCTTCACGCCTTTGACCTGTGCAAGCACGTCGGCGAGTTCCATATGCGCGTAGAACAGATTGTCCGGAATCAGCACGGTCCGTTCGCCTTCCGTGGCGAACATGCGATTGTAGATGACGCGTTCCGCATACGAGTTGAAATACCGCGGCACGCCCGGATTCGAAGCGAACAGTCGGTCCATTCGCTCCAACGCCGCTTCGGCCAGTTCCACGCTTTGGTCGACCTGTCCTGAGAACAGCAGGTCTCTCGCCTTGATGCGTTCCGCGTCAAGCTCGTCGGCCAAGCGGAAGGAGAAGTCCGGAGTGTCTTTGCCATCGATGAGCGCACTCGTCACCTGCGGAGCCAACGACGTCAATTCCGGGTCGGCAATGGTGTTGATGACGTCCATGGCCTGCTTTGCCTTGGCCACCGATTCCAGATGGGAGTCCTGCGCGATTCTGTGGAATTCGCCAACCGCGCGCTGCAGCAGGTCGACGCGCTGAATGGACAACCCCGACATGTCACGGCAGCCGAACAGCTGTGCCGTGTCATGGTCGAATATGGCGTCGGAAAGCTCAGGCTCCTCCTGACTTCCGGATGGGGAGAAACGACTATCGCGCAAATCGAACGTGGCGTCCACTGGCTTCAATGCGCCGAGGCCGTCCACATCCATTTCCGCATCGAACATACGGTATGTGCCTGTTGGATCAGACAATCCGCACTCGCCCAGACGCTCCATGAATTCGCTTCTGGTGAAGGTGACCGTCACCAGATTGCGTACGGTCGGATTCTTGCGAAGCTGGCTTAATGGATCATCACCATTCCCATCGAAATCGCCGAAGCCGATCAGTCCCGCGTCAAGAGCGCCATCATGCACGCCCTGTGCGGAACCGTCGTCCACGCTAGAGGAATCGTCCGCAATCTCGTCGGGAACCGCGAACGTCACTTCGTCGAAGTCGATATCCCGCATCAGATCCTCGAATTGGCTGTTCAACGCATCATCCGTATCCTCGGAGTTGACGCCATCAACGCCCATGTCGGCGGATCTCGGCGCCACCGGACGGGACGGGTCTCCATGGAAATCGCCGTCCTTCGGATCGGCCTTGGACCCAGAAACACCCATATCTCCAGTACGAATGCGTTCGAAAGCCGCCAAAGCCTCGCTCATCAGCTCGCTGATGGCGGAATCCTGCTCGGCCACGGCCTCTTCCAAACCAATCGAATCGATATGCATCGACACACGCTGTATGCCCGGATCGGCGCCAAAACTCACGCGGCCATCATCAGCCCAACACGCAGATTGTAGTCCGCGCTCATGCGGGCGCGTTCGGCGTCCGTCATATCCACCCATGCGTGGCGGGACACGTCATATTTGGTGGATGGCATCATGGAAACGCCGGCAGAGGTGAAACCGATGGCCATATTGCCGTCTTGGAGGCTGCATCGGAAGTCCACGTCGAAGCGGTATGGCAGGCGCATGCTGCGCAATAGTCTCGACATTGTCTGGCGGTATACCCATTCCGAACCGCCTTCGGCTCCGAAGGCGGTACCATCCTCGCCGTCCTTCGTGTTTTCGGCGATGGAACGTCTGGTTTCCGCGGCGATGTCCACCAGGCGCATGACGCTTGGACGCCGTCATCCTGCTGTGAGTCGAGGATCGCGCCGAATTCGTCGTCCGGTTTCAATGCGATCAGCGCCGGATTTTCCAGTAGCGCCATGTCGATTTGCGCGGCTTCCGCGCGGGTTACGGTGTCTTCTGTGGGCAGCTTGCCGATACGGGCGTTGCGTTCCAGCCATGAACTGACTGCGGCGAAACGGTTGAGGTTGCCTTCGATGTTCAGCGCGCGCAGCGATGCCGAGAACGGCAGTGTGGAATCCCAAGCGAAGAAATAGCAGCCCGAGTAGCTGGACGTGTATAGGTGCAATGGTTCCGCGCCGTGTACTGCTTCGTAGCCCTTGGTCTTTGTCAAGCGCCTGCCTCGCGCATGAGGTCGGCGAAATAATCCTCAAGTCCGGATGCGCGCATGCCATGGGAGCGTGCGCTCATCGTGTCTCTGATGGATCGGCGGATCGCGCCCATCGGCGCCTCTCGGTTGAGCCTGCGGAAGATGTTGCCCGTGCCGAATCCCACGAGTAGCCCGTTCATTTGCGGCAGCATGTAGGCTGCGAAGAATGCGATGGTGATGGCATCCCTGTATTCCAGATCGAATCGCATGGTTTCCGGCAGGTTGGCACGCATCTGTTCGAGCGTGTAGCGGTTGCCGACTTTCAGCCAGGATGCGAGCCACATCATGCGGCCACCGGGCATGCGTCCCACGACACCGCCTTGCGACGCGCGCACCATCTTCGGCGCGCCGTTTGTCGCGTGTCCGAATCGTGGACCGTCTGGCAGGGTGAGGGTTTCTTCTTTGACGAATATGAATCGTGGTTCCAGATCCTGCACGTCCATTTCGGGATTGGTGCCCGCGAAGACGCGTGCTTTGCTGTCGGCGAGCGCGATTTGCGCGAAGTGGTTGTTGTCGGTGAATAGTCCGATGGAGAAGGCTTTGCCTTGGGTTTGTGGCAGTTGCGCCCAGCCGAGTTGGAGTGTGCTTGGTATGCCTTCGAAGCCTTTGATGATGTGTCGTTTTGATGAGTGGGTTGAGTTTGATGGCGTTGCGGGTGAGTTCATCGACGATGTCGTCTGGCGTGTCGAGGCTTTGCCGAAGGGGTTGGCGTCGGCGGTGTTTGTGGGGGTGTTTGTTGTGGTTGATGAGTTGTCGTACCCCTTGCATGGCGTGGTTGAGCATGGTCCGTCCTTGGTGTGGATGGTGTGCTGATGGCGATGCTGGTGTGAGGTGTGACATGTGGGCCATTCTTTCAATTCAATGCGACATGCAGCCTTTAGAATAAAGTTCGTGACTTTTTTCGAAACAGCGTTTTCAGGCGCGTCATCGTGTGTGCGCAGCTATTGTAGCCGCTTTGTTGTGGTGGTGTTGGTTGAGTGCGTGTTGTGTAATGTGCCGTTTTTCCGCTCGTTGGCGGCGTCGGGTGATTCGGCGGCTGCGTATAACACGTTGGGGCCGGGGCTTGAGCGTCGTGATGACGGGTTGTTGGAGGTTACTGATCCGACGCAGGCGTATTTGCAGGTGGCTGCGGATGGTTCGTCTGAGTATGTGCGGATCGTGCCGGTGTCCGATGAGGTTATGGGTGGTGTGCCTGCCGGTTCGCGCGTGTTGCGTACGGTGCGTGTTCGTGCGGATGCGGATCGTGTGGCTGGTTCGTTGTGTTCGGTGTCGTTGGATTCGTCTCGTTCGTTGTATGTGAGGGCTGCGGCCGGTCGTACGGTGCGCGTGCAGGTGGTGGAGCCGAAGGGGTCATTGATTCCGTTTGATGCGGTTCGCGCGATGTGCGTGTGCCGTTTTCGGTGAGTCCGTTGCGTGTGGCGTTGTTGGTGTTGGTGATGGTGTTGGTGGCGTTGTGCGTCCGGGCTCGCGCCTGTGGAAGGTGCCGTTGAATACGTCGAGTGTGCGTCAGCGTGTGACGTTGGGCGTGTTGTTGACGGTTCCTGGGTTGGTGACTGTTGCGGCGGTGGCGTGGCAGTTGGTGTCTGCAGTGCGTTGAGTTTTCATACGGATGGCATGTATACGTATGATTATGATCAGTATGATCATGTGGCTCGGGCGTTGCTTGATGGTCATGCGTGGCTTGATTTGGATGTGCCCGACGCGTTGCGCGATGCGGATAATCCGTATGATGTGACGACTCGTCAGCAATTGCTTGCCGATGGTGTGAGTCCGGTGTATTGGGATTATGCGTTTTTCAATGGACGTTGGTATTCGTATTTTGGCGTGGTGCCGGCGTGCTGTTGTTTGTGCCGTATCGTGCGATAACGTCGTTGTGGGTTGATGGTGGTCTGATGATGCCGTCTGGCGCTGCGGTGCCGCTGCTGATTGTTTGTTTTTTGGTGTTCGCGTGCCTGTTGACGATTCGCGTGATCGAGCGTGTGCGTCCGCATGTTTCGCTGGCTGCGGTCAGCATGTTGTGCGTGTTTGTGGTTTTGGCGTCGACGCCCCGTACTTGTGGTATCGGACGAATTTTTTATTCGGTGCCGATTGCGGCGTCCTTGTTGTTGAGCACGTTGGGCTTATGGCTATGGATGGGTGCGGCGCACCCGAACGCGGCCGATGCCGGTGGCGATGGTGGTGCGAATACGGTCGAATCGTTGTCGCTGCCTCGTTTGGCCGCCGGTTCGGTGTGTATTGCCGCGAATGTGGGTTGCCGTCCGTCGTTTGTGGTGGTGGCGTTTGCCGCGTTCCCGTTGTTCTGGCCGCAGATTCGTGCGATTATGGGGCAGTTGCGTGCCATCGCGTCTGGTTCCGGCGTGCGTGGGCGTGCGCGCACCGTGTTGCATGCGTTGCGCACGCCTTTGGCCGTGCTGGTGCCCGCATTGGTTGTGGTGGTGCCCTTGTTCGCCTATAACATGGTGCGTTTCTCCTCGCCGTTCGATTTCGGTTCGTCGTATCAGCTGACGGTTACGGATATGACGAGTTACCATCAGTCGTGGTCGAATTTTTGTTTGGACGGTCGCATATTACCTGTTTCTGCCGTTGCGTTGGACGGATACGTTCCCGTTCCTTGCCGTCGATCCCGCGCCTTTGAAGGATTGGGGGTTTGCGGAGGCGATGCCCGGAGGCCTGTTCGTCATGGTTCCGCTTGCTTTGGCTGCGTTGGCTTGCCCGTTCCTACGTAAGCGCATGCGCGTTCGTGGCCATGCCGGCATGTGGCCCACATTGGTGATGTTCCTGCTGTTGGGTTTGCTGATCGTGGCTCTTGACGCGCGGCTGGGTGCCTTGGATGGCGTTATATCGCCGATTTCGGCTGGCTGTTTGCGTTGGCTTCGCTTCCTTTGATGCTTATTGCGCTGGATTGCGAACGTCCGCGGTTTCGCTGGCTGTTGCGCGTGCTGGTGTTGGCGCTGCTGTTGTTCACGTTGTCGTTGACGGTGTTGTCGTTGTTCCTGTACGGCCGCGACGACGAGTTGATTCGTAATAATTCCGGTTTGTTTCATGACGTGCAGTCGTGGTTCACCCTGATGTAAGTTACGGCGTTTTCAGGGTTATTTCAGGGTTTTATCACAATTTTTCCAATAAATCATTCGGCTTGTTCCGAGTTTTCCGGATAACAGTGGCGATGTAACTGTTCGCTGTGAGATGAACCCTTGTTGGAGACATCAGTCATGAAATCGCTTCCACTTTTGTCGAACCATCCTCGTGTAAGACGCTGGACCGCGGCCGTCGTCGCATCAGCCGTCGCATTGGGCGTCTGCCTCGCCAGCTACGACAATGTCGATGCGGCCATCAGACAAAACAGGATTGAACGACTGAACGCACGTATCGAGAACGTGTACACAGCCGACTATCAGGATATGGCCGATGACAAGCTCGAGCAGGAAAAAAGCAAGTCCTCCGCAACAGAGGATGACATGTTTGTCACCGAAGATCCGTACGGCACCAACACCACGTCACTGTATGTGTATTTCACTACCGACGACGCGGTTGCCGTCTCCTATACCGTGCATGCAGACGGCTATACGGATTTCACCCGTGACGCCTATCAGGAATCGCAATACAGCAAAACCCACGAATTCCAGCTGCTCGGCCTCATTCCCGGCGAGAAGAACACCGTCGCCATCACGCTGACCGATGCCGACGGCAAGTCCCGCACGCATGCCATCGAACACAGGGGCGCATCCCTGCTGGGCAATGAGGAGGTGCAGTTGGAGAAGACCGTCGCAGCCGATTCAGTTGAGGATCTGGGCGGCGGCTGTATGCGATTCTCGGCAATGATTCCGACGAACAGGATTTCATGTTCTACTACGATACGAACGGCGTGCTGCGCGGTGAGATTCCGGTGCTCTACTATCGTTCGCACCGTCTGCTGTTCGATGATGACGGTCTCATGTGGTTCTCCGCGTCCACGCATCATATGGTGGCGATGAACCGTCTCGGCAAGCTGGAGAAGATCTACGATCTGGGATCCGACTACATTCTGCATCATGATTATGCGATGGATTCCAACGGCGACATCGTGCTGCTGGCCACCGAGCTCGGCCGTGACGACAACGCCGTGCAGGATCAGGTCATCAAGCTCAGCACTTCCACCGGCAGTGTGACCCGCTTGGTGGATTTCGGTGAGCTGTTCGCTGGCTATAAGGCCTCCACCACGCATGCGGGAACCGACGAGTCGGATTCGAGCGCCCAGAATCGTTGGGATTGGCTGCACTGCAATACCATTCAATTGTTGGATGACGGTTCCGCATTGTTCTCCGCCCGTGAGACGTCCACCATCATCAAGGTGGATGATCTGGAATCAGATCCGACGCTTGATTATATGATCGGCGAGCCATCCGTGTGGTCAGGCACCGAGGAGGCCAGCAGTTTCCTGACGAAGTCCGGTGATTTTTCGGATACCGGCGGACAGCATTCCATCACGTATGTCGCCGATGATTCGCTGCCTGACGGCCAGTATTACATGTATATGTTCGATAACAATTTCGGCACTTCGTTGACGCGTCCTGATTTTGACTGGTCGGTGATCGACGGCATCTCCACCGAACTGTCTTCAGACAGGGCGAAGTCGCAGTATCGCAGGTATCTGGTCGACGAGAATGCAGGCACGTATACGGAAGTGTCGTCATTTAACGTGCCGTATTCGCCGTATGTCAGTTCCGCACAGGAATTGGACAACGGCCAGATTCTCATCGATTCGGGCATGAAGGGCCTGTTCGGCCAGTACAACAAGGATGGCGATCTGTTGGCGCAGTTCAAGATGACGTTGAACAGTGCGTACATCTATCGCGTGTACAAGTACGATTTCTCGGGATTCTATTTCGCCTGACATCCTGTCC
>ENA-OQAJ01000742-OQAJ01000742.1-human-gut-metagenome-genome-assembly--contig:-NODE-742-length-10034-cov-2.101342_pt1 | contig 10034 bp, 13 predicted proteins | sample MGYA00242736_ERZ504529 | MGnify/ENA primary metagenome ERZ504529 (study PRJEB26092, sample SAMD00036275) | human gut metagenome | host: Homo sapiens | study: EMG produced TPA metagenomics assembly of...
TGCGCCTTTAATCAACAAGGTTGCAAGATGCAATCATATCACGATGCACGGTAGTCTGACCGTGAACGGGCGCACCGTGATCGTCCATGTGGGCGATGGCGAGGCGAACGCCACGGTTGACGGCACGCACTTCAACGTGCGTAGCCTGTGGCAGCTCTACCAGTTGCTGAGGCTGCTCGTGTAGCGTCTCATTAAGGCGCGGTGCCTCCCTAGTCGGGTATCGCGCCGGCGACCTGAAAACCGATAATGTTGGCAAGTGCTTGCAATTTGCGGTGGACGATTGCAAGCTAACGTCTTGGATTGTTGCCGCTATCCAATATCTCATTAGGTCTACCGGTGTACCAAAAGTACGTTGCTTTGTAAGGGGAGTTAATGAAATGAACAAACTCGCACAATCGAGCATCGAACCGGTTTAATGCTACTCGCCTCAACGGGACGCGCGGTAATTGTTAGCTAAGTTGACAAATAAAAGAATGAGGGCATACATTAGTAATCAGTCATCACACTGAGATGATGATTTCACTACGAAGGAGTAGAGATATGGTATCTCGCAATAAGCGCATCGTGGCTGCTTTTGCCGCGGTAGCAGCAATGGGAATGGGCTTGGCCGGTTGCGGCAGCGACACTGCCGGCGACACGAAGACCACCGATGATGGTGGCGTGGTCAACATCACCTACATGCACCGTCTGCCGGATTCCGAGGGCATGACTCTGGTCAACGACATCGTTGCCAAGTGGAATAAGCAGCATCCGGATATTCAGTCAAGGCCACCAAGTTCGATGGTAAGGCCTCTGACATGATCAAGAAGCTTGAGACCGACGTCAAGTCCGGCGAGGCTCCGGATCTGGCTCAGGTCGGTTACGCCGAGCTGCCTGAGGTCTTCACCAAGGGTCTGCTGCAGGATGTGACCCAGTATGCCGAGCAGTACAAGAACGACTTCGCATCCGGCCCGTACAGCCTGGTTCAGGTTGGCGGCAAGGCTTACGGCCTGCCGCAGGACACCGGCCCGCTGGTTTACTTCTACAACAAGGCTGAGTTCGAGAAGCTCGGCATCACCGAGATTCCGCAGACCGCCGATGAGTTTATCGCCGCTGCCAAGACCGCTGCCGCCGCTGGCAAGTACATCATGTCCTACCAGCCTGATGAGGCCGGCAACATGATCTCCGGTCTGGCTGGCGCCTCCGGTGGTTGGTACAAGGTGAAGGGCGACTCCTGGGTCGTCAACACCGAGACCGATGGCTCCAAGGCAACCGCTGACTTCTACCAGCAGCTGCTCGACGCCAAGGCAGCCACCACCAACCCGCGTGGGATCCGTCCTTCGATGCATCCATCAAGGATGGCTCGTTGATCGGTACTGTGGCCGCCGCTTGGGAAGCCCCGCTGTTCATGACCTCCTCCGGTGGCACCGGCTCCGGCGAATGGCAGGTCGCTCAGCTCGGTGACTGGTTCGGCAACGCTGGCAAGACCGGCCCTGACGGTGGTTCCGCCGTGGCCGTGCTGAAGAACTCCAAGCACCCGAAGGAAGCAATGGAGTTCCTGGATTGGTTCAACACCCAGGTTCCTGATCTGGTTTCCCAGGGCCTCGTGCCGGCTGCTACCACTGAAGACGCTGAGACTCCTTCCGAGTGGTCCACCTTCTTCGGTGGTCAGGACATCATGAAGGAATTCAAGACCGCTAACAACAACATGGGTGACTTCACCTACATGCCTGGCTTCTCCGCAGTCGCCGCCAAGATGAACGAAACCGCCGCCAAGGCCACCGATGGCTCCGGCAAGGTTGCAGACATCTTCTCCGACGCACAGACCACCTCTGTGGATACGCTGAAGAACTTCGGCCTGTCTGTTTCCGAGTGACATTAACGGTTAGGGTTCCTTCCAGCCGCTGATATCCTCAACCACACATCGAAAGGCCGGAGCTCAACACTCCGGCCTTTCCTTTTACTCGAGTTCGGTTCGTCATTAATTGTGTTTGATCTGACTGCATCGATTCGAACTGCATTACGTACTTTCTATTTCTCACTGTTCTTTTGAAAGACAGGTTTCCCTATGACTGCAACAACAAAAACGGCGAAGACGGGGGTCGCCAGGCGTGCCGATAAGCCAAAGGCTTCTGATGCTGTGAAGCGTGAGAATCGTACCGGCTGGGCCTTCATGGCACCGTTTGGCATCCTGTTCGCTCTGGTATTTATTCTTCCCATCATTTGGGCTATTTATTCCAGCTTCTTCCGCCAGGTCACCACGGGCGGTGGCGCATACGGCGGCGGGGAACTGGTCGATAAGTTCGTCGGACTTCAGAACTTCCAATACGTTATTACTTCCGGCAACTTCTGGGCTGGCGTGGGCAGGGTAGTGCTCTACACCGTGATTCAGGTGCCGGTCATGATCATCGCGGCACTTGCTCTGGCAATGCTCATCGATTCCTATATCGTCAAGCACATCACCGCATTCCGTCTGAGCTACTTCCTGCCGTACGCCATTCCGGGCGTGGTCGCATCCATCATCTGGGTGTACCTCTACAACGGCCAGATTTCCCCTATCGTTAAGGGACTTGCCGCCATCGGCATCAAGGTGAACTTCTTCGGCGACAATGTGGTCCTCGGCTCTATGGCCAACATCACGACCTGGACCTTCACCGGCTACAACATGCTGATCTTCCTCGCCGCACTGCAGGCCATTCCGCACGATCTGTACGAGGCCGCACGCATCGATGGCGCCAGTGGCTCCAGATCGCCATGAAGATCAAGCTGCCGAACGTGCGTGCAGCCGCCCTGCTTGCCATGCTGCTCTCCATCGTCGGCACCATCCAGCTGTTCAACGAGCCGCAGGTGATGTCGATTTCCGATCCGAGCATTTCCAAGTCGTACACGCCAATGATGATGGCCCTCAATACCTCGCAGGGCACGCTGACCCCGGGTGGTGACGGACCTGCATCCGCTGTGGCCATCGTTATGGCACTGATCGCTGGCGTACTCGCCGTGGTCTACACGCTCGTTGAAAGGAAGGTGAACGCAGAATGAGCACCGTAGAAGCTACTGATAAGGAATCCCGCGCGGTCGCACGCGCTCGTAAGAAGGCTGACAGGATTCGCGACAAGCATGCCAACGACCTGCCTCGTTCCATGCAGCCTTCCGCGCTGGTCAAGACCATCACCATCGTTGTTCTGGTCTTCGCGCTGATCTACTTTCTGTTCCCGATTTACTGGGCCATCATCGCCTCGACCAAGACGCCGAGCCAGATGACCGGCAGCAACGGTCTGTGGTTCGCCGTGGGTCTGAGCGATTTGCCTGCCGCCATCGCCAAGAACTATGGCACGCTGATTGGTTGGACCCGTGGCCAGTTCTGGCGCTGGGTGCTGAACTCCCTGATCTACTCGGGTGTTTCCGCTCTGGTGGGTACGCTCGTGGCTGTGATGGCGGGATACGCTACCGCAAAGTTCAACTTCAAGGGTAAGAACCTTGCCATTGGCGTGATTATGGGCTGCATGCTGATGCCGGCCGCTCTGCTGACCATTCCGCAGTATTCCATCTTCCATGCCATGCACCTGACCAACACGATGCTCTCCATCATCATCCCGTGCTGCGTCTCTCCGTTCGGCTTCTTCCTGGGCCGCGTATACGCGCAGACCTCAGTGCCGAACGAGCTGCTTGAGGCGGCGCGTATCGATGGTGCAAGCGAAGCTCGCATCTTCTTCACCATTGTGTTGAGGATTCTGGCTCCGGCAATGGTCACGATCTTCCTGTTCCTGTTCGTGGCCACTTGGAACAACTTCCTGCTGCCGTTGATGATGGTCTCTTCCGACACCTTGAAGCCGGTGACCTTGGGTCTGTACGGCATGGTCTCTCTGGCTACCTTCACTGATCGTGGCGCTCTGATGATGGGTGCTCTGCTCGGTGTGCTGCCTGTGATCGTGCTCTTCCTCGGTCTCCAGCGCTACTGGCAGGCCGGCCTCGCCGCTGGTGCGGTCAAGGGCTGACGCGTAAGCGGACAGCCCGGTGGGCTGTCTGTAGCGTCGGCCCGAGCGAGGCCGGTAGCCGAGCGAAGGCAGCATTGAGTCTCGCCGTAGGCGAGTCCCTTAATTGCAGGGGCCGAAGGCGACGCGTAAGCGGACAGCCTAAGACCAATAATCCCGCCGTCCGGTCGCCTCGTGGCCTACTCCTTCCGGCGCCGGACCGGCTTCTCAACAATAAGTAGCACGCAACCATACCGATCCAGAGCCTTCCTGATTCTTGTCATGAGATTGTCGGTGAAACTGACCGGGAAGCTCCGGTGATGTTCAATTCGCTCTTCCGGCGTTGCGTGGGGCTACTCTCAAGGATTTATACAGTCAGGATCCTGGACGCCCGACGGTTGTGTCGGATTCTTGTTTTTATATGCATATATTGTTTATAATTTAATTATCAAAAAAATAATCAATGTCCTCAAAGGAGAGACTATGACTAGCACCGGCCGCTTCACCTTGCCTAGCGAGGAGAATTTTGCGGAGAAGACCAAGGAGCTTGCCGAACTGTGGGGAGCAGACGCCATTCGTAACTCCGATGGCACGCATCTGGATGAGGCTGTGCTTGCCTTGGGCAAGAAGATTTACAATGCGTATTTCCCGACTCGCGCGCATAACGAGTGGATTACGCTGCATATGGATGAGACGCCACAGGTGTATCTGCTGACCGATCGCATTCTCGCCGAATCGGATACGGTTGATATTCCGCTGATGGAAAGCTTCTTCGCTGAGCAGCTGAAGCCGAATCGTGATGCCGACCCTCACAAGTATTGGGAGGTTGTAGACCGCACCACCGGCGAGGTCGTTGATTCGGCGACTGGACGCTTGACGCGGACGAGGACACCGTGCATGTGAGCGGCGTTGCCGCATGGCATGAGTACACGGTGAGTTTCCTGGCCTACATCATCTGGGACCCGGTCGAGATGTACAACCATCTGACCAACGACTGGCGACAAGGAACACGAGATCCCGTTCGACATCTACCATCCGGCCACCCGCAAGTTCGTGTTCGACACGTTCGAGCAGTGGCTTAAGGACAGCCCGCAGACCGATGTGGTGCGATTCACCACGTTCTTCTACCAGTTCACGCTCCTGTTCGATGAAAAGCGCCGCGAAAAGGTCGTCGACTGGTTTGGTTGCGCCTGCACCGTAAGCCCGCGTGCGCTGGATGATTTCGAAGCCAAGTATGGCTACCGCCTGCGCCCGGAGGACTTCGTGGACGGCGGTGCCTACAACTCCGCATGGCGCGTGCCCAGAAAAGCCCAGCGCGACTGGATCGACTTCCTCTCCGGCTTCGTGCGCGAAAACGCAAGCAGCTCGCCGACATGTCCCACGCCGCCGGCAAAGAGGCGATGATGTTCCTCGGCGACCAGTGGATCGGCACCGAACCGTACAAGGACGGATTCGACGAACTCGGCCTGGACGCCGTGGTCGGTTCCATCGGCGACGGCACCACCACCCGCATGATCGCCGATATTCCGGGCGTCAAGTACACCGAAGGCCGCTTCCTGCCGTACTTCTTCCCCGACCACGTTCTACGAGGCAACGATCCGAGCATCGAAGGCCTCGACAACTGGCGCAAGGCCCGCCGCGCGATCCTGCGCAGCCCGCTGGACCGCATCGGCTACGGCGGTACTTAAAACTCGCCAGCAACTGGCCCGGCTTTATCGACGAAATTCAGAATGTGGTCGCGAGTTCCGCCAGATCCACGAAAATATGCAGGGCACAAAGTCCTACGTGGCCCCGTTCAAGGTGGCCATCCTCAACTGCTGGGGCGGCCTGCGTAAGTGGATGAGCAATCAGGTGCATCACTCCATTTACCACCGTGAGACCTACTCCGCCGAGGGTGTTCTCGAATGCCTGAGCGGCATGCCGTTTGACGTGGAGTTCATCGACTTCGATGACATCCGCAATGGCATCCCCAAGGACATCGGCGTCATCATCAACGTCGGCGATGCGTACACAGCCTTCAGCGGTGCCGAGACTGGGATCGACGAAAAGGTCGTGACCGCCATCCGCAATTTGTGGACGAGGGCGGCGGCTTCATCGGCGTGGGCGAGCCACCGCCTGCCAGCATCAGGGGCGGTACTTCCAGCTGTCCGACGTGATGGGCGTGGACCGCGAGATGGGCTTCTCGTTAAGCACCGACAAATACAACACCTGCGACCCGCACCACTTTATCCTGGAGGATATTGACACCGCCGTTGATTTCGGCGAGGGCACGAGCCGCATCTACGCGCAGGGCAAGCACTATCAGATCCTGGCGCAGGACGGCGAGTACAGCCAGTTGGTCGTCAACGAGTACGGCAAGGGCCACAGCGTCTACTTTGCCGGGCTGCCCTACTCCCCGCAGAACTGCCGCATTTTGCTGCGCGCCATCTACTACGCCGCCGGTATGCCGGAGGAGATGAAGCACTACTACGTGACCAACGTCGATACCGAGGTCACGGTATTCCCCGAAACGAAGCGCATCGCGGTCATCAACAACTCCGAGCAGGAGCAAAAGACCGACCTTTACATCAAAGGCAAGCTGGTTGAACAGCTGACCCTGGCCCCGCGTGAGATGCGCTGGGTTGAGGATGCCGAATAAAAGTTGATAATTTATGATTGTCCAACAGTCATACTTTATATGTATTCCGAAATCTTCAAAAATTATTAGGAGGTAATTTTCATGAAGAAGAACACAGTAGCTCTGGCCGTGGCAGCCGCCATGACCGCATCTCTCTTGGTAGGCTGCGGCGGTACCGCAGCTGACAGCACATCCACGGCAGAATCCACTGCAACATCTACGGATGCTGCCTCTGCTGCAACCACCACTGCCGGTGGCGATGAGACCCTGACTGTTTGGGCGTGGGATCCAAACTTCAACATCTACGCTCTGAAGCTGGCTGAGGCGATTTACCAGAGGGATCACCCCAATTTCAAACTCGACATTCAGGAAAATACCTACAACGACATTGAAACCAAGCTGATTACCGCTGCTACCAGTGGCGACTACAGCACTCTGCCGGATGTCTTCCTGATGTCAGGACTACTCTTCCACAAGTACATCGCTAATTTCCCGGATGTTTTTACGGACATCACGGATTCCGGCATTGATTCACTCAGTTCACCGAAGGAAGCTGGCAGACTCCACTGCGGATGGTAAGCATTATGGCGTACCGTTCGACAATGGTGCAACTGTCATGGCTGTCCGTTCTGACATGATTGAGACGCCGGCCTGACGGTTGATGATTTTAAGGATTTGACTTGGTCCGAGTTCATTCCGAAGGCACAGAAGGTTGTGGATGCCAACGGTGTTTCTATGATCGCATCTTCCGGTGGTTCTGAAATGCTGATGGAAATGCTGCAGTCTGCAGGCTCTTCTCCGCTGCAGGACGGTAAGGTCAATGTTGCCGGTAACGCAGCCCTGAAAGAGGCTATGACGCAGTACAAGGCAATGGTCGATGCCGGTATTATCGCTGAGTACACTGACTGGGATCAGTACATCGCTTCCATGAACGATGGCAAGACGGCGGGTGTCGTCAATGGCTGCTGGATTATGTCCAGCATTCAGGCTGCGGCAGACCAGTCCGGTAAATGGGCCATTGTCAACATGCCTAAACTTGATGGCATCGATGGTGCTACCAACTACGCAAACTGCGGCGGCGCAAGCTGGGCAGTTTCTTCCAACTGCAAGAACACCGAACTGGCTTACGATTTCCTGAAGACCACTTTCGGCGGCAGTGTTGAACTGTACGATGACCTGCTGCCCAATGCGGGTGCTATTGCCAGCTATCTGCCCGCAGCAAAGTCTGATGTCTACAATCAGGCTCTGATTTCTACGGCGGTCAGACTGTTTACAAGGACATCGTTGATTTCGCAAGCAAGGTTCCCGCTTATGATTGCGGCGCTTATTATTCCGATATCCGCAGCGCTTTGACCGATGCAATCACCAATGTTGTGCAGAACAATGCTGACATTGATAGTGAACTTGAAACTGCACAGAGCACCGTTGAGTTCAGCATCGAAGGCTAAGTTTCATCCCTGAATCTCAATACTAATATTGCTGAATAAAAGGACATGGTTTGCTTCTTTTTCTTTGATTGGTAATGCCCCAATGAAATAGACAGGGGGAGGGGGCAAACCATGTCCTGCTGTTTAATGCTTTCTGAGATTCAGCATTTCCGGCTAAAGTCTTGACGGCTATGCAGGAAAAAAGATTAGGAGTTAACTATGGCTATGAAAAAGATGAGCTTGGAGAAAAAGCACAATCTAACGGGTTGGTTGTTTCTTCTTCCGGCATCTCTACTGATTTTTGTGTTTTGCTTTTACCCAATGGTTCAGGCGTTGATTCTTTCTTTCAAGTCTGGCATGGGCAATACAGAACACTGGGTCGCTATCGCAAACTATACACGCATTTTGAAAGATAAGACCTTCCAGCAATGTCTGTTCAATACGATATTTTACTTTGTCATTCAGGTTCCCATCATGTTGCTGCTGTCCTTGATTTTGGCACAGCTGCTCAACAGTCCTGCTATCAAGGGTAAAGGGATCTACCGCACCATGATCTTCCTGCCGTGCGCAACCTCGCTGGTTTCCTACTCCATGATCTTCAAGTCGCTGTTTGCAACAGATGGTCTTATCAACCATGTGATTAGTGCCATCGGCTTGGCACCCATTGACTGGTTTCAGGATGCATGGGCAGCGCGCTGGGTCATTATTATCGCGCTGATTTGGCGCTGGACTGGCTACAACATGGTGTTCTATCTGGCCGGCCTACAGAATATCGATTACTCGATTTATGAGGCAGCCCGCATTGATGGTGCTTCTCCTGTTCAGCAGTTCTTCCACCTGACAATCCCTCTGCTGAAGCCTACAATTTTGCTGACGGCAATTATGTCTACTTCCGGTACGCTGCAGCTGTTCGACGAGTCTGTCAACCTACGCGGCGTCCGGGTAAGGCAACTATGACGCTGACGCATTATATTTTATAACATTTCCTTTGTGGAAACACCGAAGTTTAACTATGCAGCGGCTCTGTCCGTCTTTATTCTTGTGGTTGTGGCAGTGCTGTCTGCGATTCAGATGAAAGTGGGTGACAAGCGTGAGTAAGCCTAAATTGTATCTTTCCCATGCAGTCTTGATTCTTGCAAGTTTTTTGTCGGTTTTTCCGCTGTATTACATGATTTGCGGTGCAACTAACCCGAGTATTGATGTCGTTCGCGGCAAACTGATTCCCGGTACTTACCTGATTGAGAACTTTAAAAACTTAATTGCGAATCAGAACCTGGGGCTCGCCATGACGAACTCTTTCCGCAACTCGATTCTGCTTACGCTTCTTACATTGCTGATTTGTTCCATTGCCGGTTATGGCTTTGAAATTTATCATGACAAGGGCAAAGACATCCTGATGAGCATTCTGTTGCTGGCCATGATGTTGCGTTCGTTGCTATCATGATCCCGCTGTTCAAGATGATTTCTGCATGGGGACTTGTCAACAGTTGGATTGCATTCGTGGTTCCTTCTGTCTCCACTCCCTTTATGATCATGATGTTCCGCCAGTCTGCGCGATCTTTCCCGAGCGATATTATAGAGGCTGCACGACTTGACGGCTTGAGCGAAACGCGCATTTTCTTTCAGATGTTTGTCCCGATTATGAAGTCTACTTATGGCGCTGCCATGACGGTTACTTTCATGAATGCCTGGAACAGTTATCTCTGGCCTAAAATCGTTTTCCAGCAGAACAGCGCTATCACAATGCCTATGCTGGTTGCCAACCTGAAGAGTGGCTATACCGTTGATTATGGCATGTTGATGTTGGGCGTTTTGATCTGCACGCTGCCGACAGCAATTATCTTCCTCTGCCTGCAGAAGAGCTTTGCCAACGGTATTACGGGTGCGGTTAAGTGATGGGACAAAAATACTGCCTGACTTCTGAGCAATGGAAGTATGCACAGGCCTGTCTTACATTGGCTAAACGATTTGGACTGATAGATGATGACAGCCCGGAAGCATTGGAAAAACGCTGCGCGGCAAAGAATGCCGAGACGGTTG
>ENA-OQAJ01000743-OQAJ01000743.1-human-gut-metagenome-genome-assembly--contig:-NODE-743-length-10018-cov-1.482054_pt1 | contig 10018 bp, 9 predicted proteins | sample MGYA00242736_ERZ504529 | MGnify/ENA primary metagenome ERZ504529 (study PRJEB26092, sample SAMD00036275) | human gut metagenome | host: Homo sapiens | study: EMG produced TPA metagenomics assembly of...
CCGTCTTTATCCTGGCGCATACTTATTCCGTTCACATTTCCCTGAACCGTGACACCTCCCAAGCCGTTCGGGCTCCAGTTATACACAAAATTAGTAAAGGCGGTCTGAATAATACCTTGCCCATCGTTTACTTCCACATAATTCGTGTTAGAGGAAACAAAACGCATTATCCATTAACGGAATACAACGTTATCAGCTTCTAATACAAAAGAACCGTTTTTTAAAGCATTAATTGCTTGGACGTAGGATACAGAGTCCTGCTGAGCTTCCAAGGCTTTCTTTTCCTGACGTTCTTTCTTCCATGCTTCGCGTTTAGCGTCTTCTCTTTGTTTTCTGGTTTGTGCATTTGTCACTCCGCTGAAGCAAACAAGTAACAATGCGGCTAAAAATAATACTTTTTTCATAATTAAGCTGTTTAGTAAATCAATAATATCTTTTGAATATTCTGATAACTAAAAACAGCCTTAACCATGAATTGTTTAACGAATATGTGAATTTATATAACGATAACGTTTGTATTTAATCTATAAAGCGTCGGGTTAGATTTTCAAACTTATCAATACGCCGGTCACGGAGAAAAGGCCACCAGCGACGAACATTCTCGCTACGGGTCATATCCAGTTCCACTACCATATTTTCTTCATCCATATTGCTGGCTTGTACCAGTATTTCTCCTTGAGGACCTGCCACGAAGCTATTACCCCAAAATTGGATACCATTTGTCTGACCGGAAGGATCGGGCTCATGTCCTACACGGTTCACGGCGATAACCGGCAGACCGTTTGCCACGGCATGTCCACGCTGCACGGTTACCCATGCACCTAGTTGACGGATTTTCTCTTCTTGAGTGTCTGTGCTTTCCCAACCTATAGCTGTAGGGTATATAAGAATTTCAGCACCTTTCAGTGCCATCAGCCGTGCACCTTCGGGATACCATTGGTCCCAGCAGACTTGTACACCTAGTTTTCCCAGTGATGTCTGAATAGGTTCAAATCCCAGGTCACCGGGAGTAAAATAAAATTTCTCATAATAGGCGGGATCATCGGGAATATGCATTTTGCGGTATTTCCCTGCTATACTGCCATCTTTGTCAAAAACGACGGCTGTATTGTGATATAGCCCCGGAGCACGCTTCTCGAATAACGAAGTAACCAGTACAATACCGTATCCGGCAGCCAACTCACTGTAGAAGCCGGTAGAAGGACCGGGAACCGGTTCTGCCAAATCAAACATATCCGTATCTTCTGTCTGACAGAAGTAAGGGGTGTTGTGCAACTCCTGCAATACAACCAGCTGTGCACCTGCTGCCGCCACCTGTTCTATATTGTGGTGCAGTTTGCTCAAATTGTGACGGATATCATTAGTGCATGTCTGTTGGATAATTCCTACTTTAATCGTTCTTTTCATACATATATTTATTAATATACACCTTCGGGATATTGCATGGTGACGCAATGCAGCGAGCCATGTTGCTTTATTAAAGCAGTGCAGTCAATACCTACTATCTCTCTTCTGGGAAATGCTTCAGCCAATACTTCTTTGGCGCGCATATCATTCACAGAATCAGCATAAGTAGGATAAAGCACAGCTTCATTCATTATCAGAAAATTGGCATAAGTTGCGGCAAGCGATGATGTTCCTCATCATAAACAGCACTTGCCATAGGTAGCGGAAGCAGACGGTATGGCCTGCCGTCCAAAGTACGGAACGCTTTTAGTTCTTCTTCCATCATTGCCAGTTCCTTATAGTGTTCATCTTTTTCATTGGTGCACTTTACATACACAATGGTATCATCCGGACAGAAACGTGCCAATGTGTCCACATGGCTGTCTGTATCATCACCTGCCAGATAACCGTGTTTCAACCATAGAACCTGTTTTAAGTTAAATGTTTCTTTTAGAAAATCCTCCACTTCCTGTCGGTTCATTTCATTTCTGTTTTTAGCCAGCAAACATTGCTCTGTAGTCAGCAGGCTTCCTTTCCCATCACTTTCTATGGAACCTCCTTCTAAAATAAAATTCCGGCAGAAAACATATTCACCTTTCAGAACAGGATGGTGAAAATACAGTTTCGTTATTAATCTGGTTATCATAATTTGCGGCAAACTTCATTCCCCAGCCATTAAAACAGAAATCCAGCAGCAGGGGAGTAGCGTCTTCTTTCAACAGGGTGATAAAGCATGATCGCGTGCCCAAGTATCATTTGTGTTGATTTTTGATGTGACTAGTTTTTGGATATCAGCTCCATAATTATCTATACTATCTCTTATGGAATCGGGGTCTGGAGCCACAATCAACAAACTCTGACGTTTCAAAACCTCATAAGCTATCTTAAGAAAACAGTCATTCACTTCGTCCAACATGTATGCCCAGTCTGTGTCTTTATGGGGCCACGTTAGTTGAATCAAACTTTGTTTATGCCATTCGGCGGGTAAATAGGACATATTCATATTTTTAAATTTGTCTTGCAAAGATATGAAATAAACTTTATAGGTTAATTAGTCATCGCTTCGTTTTTGTAACGAGCTTTTCCGTCTTTTCCATAAGAACCAGCGGAACAGTTCATCCCAAGTATTGAAATCTTTTTTATACATGAGACCTACTCCTTGAGTGGTCAGGGTAGATTTAGTAAAATAGCGGTCATTGGTCTGATTATACCCTCTCAAACGGAAATCTCCGTTTTTTGTCAATAACCATATCGCTTCAAAGTCTCCTACGAAGTTGCTATTTGCCATCACATTCTCCTTATAGCCGAAGTTTCCATTTATCATCAGCCTGTTATTCAATAACCTGCCGGACAACATAGCTTCTGCTTCCACATCTGTCCAACCTTTTTCACCGGTACTCAGGTTGGCGCCTATGTTCCAGTTTTTATTGCCCATCCATTGGGACAACATATTATTCAGCTGACCGGAAAGTGTACTGAAGGCTAAAGAACTGGTCGCATTAGAGGATTGGTCATTATTGGCATAATCATAGGTGTAGAACTTACCAATCCCAGCAAATAAATAATCTGTGTATTCATTTGTTCTTCCGTACTGGTAGCACTACGTACCAATTCCCGGTCTTCCTCGCTTACAGTGGGCAGTTCCAAATCGAATTTAATATCCGGATTGGATAAATTTCCAGTCAGATTCATCAGACAGTTTACCTTCACCGTACCTTGGTTACGCGAGGGATCTACTACCAAATCACTTAAAGAAGCAGAATTAACCGTGTATACCGCCTGTAAATCAAGATTCGCCTGATAAGGGTCACCTGAGAAAGTCACCGTGCCACCTGATTTCAAGGTAAAGTCCTTGCGTATTACTTCCTGCATGCTTAGTTTATACATACCTTGATCTATAACATAACTACCAAACATACGAAAGTCACCTTTATTGAAAAAATTCACTTGCAGATTTCCATTTCCGGTTGCTGTAATATTATCTCCCGCTACAGGATCATGATAATTTTCATTGGTAGCGTTGGGAGTTGCTTCTATCAACATATTGATGCGGAGATCCATAGGAGGTCCGTCTTCCTCTTTAGTCTTACGCACATTAGAGTGGTGGTAAAGATCGGTTTCCACATCATCGTGAATGCGCTTGGGAGTTTTGTCTACAAAAGTGATAAACTGATTGCTCGCTGCTTCCGTGGTTACTCCGGTTATATAAGTGAAGCTGGTATTGCTGCCTGTAGTCAGTGAAGCGTCCACTGTCATCGCATTATTTCCACCATCCAGTACCACATTTCCTGTACCATATACTTTTCCGTAAAAAGGCATATTCCCGGCTTCGTAGGTATTGTACATCAACAGGTTGTTGCCTCGTATATTGAATGGTACATCAGATTTTTCAGCTTTGTGTGATGCAGATAACCATTTACCAGTCCGTCATGTCCCTCACGGTCATAGACTTTTACATTCCTGAAATCCAGACTGCCCGAAGATATATGTATGGAGTCATCCCGGATTTGGAAATAAGTGTTCAACACATCAATTTTAGCATCCATTTTGGCCCTCACTTCACCTTCCAGATCCAAATGCTTGAAATCGCCATATAAACGGACATTTCCGTTGACACGGCCATTTATTTCACTGAAAATTCCTTCTATAAAAGGTTGTAAGAATCCCAGATTCGTACTATCTGCCCGAATCAACAGGTCAAGACCTTTTAACTTGGGAGAGACATACCCTGTCACATGAGTGGAGGAAATTCCTTTTTCCGCTATTTGGGCATCCAGTCGTACTCCGCCCAATTCCTTATCCCATACACCTGCAATGTTGGCTTCTCCTAATAAAGAACGGTTCAGACAGAATTTGTGCACATTCAGACGGGTCCGCATCACCGGGTTCTTCATGACACTTTTCAGATGAACCTTTCCGGTTACAAGTCCGCCGAACTCTACATCGTCAAACTGCACAATATCCAGTACATAGTCCAGCTTGATATTTCTCAAATCCACCCGGCAGGAATCACTTTCCTTCTTGGTCAGTTTACCATCTATCCTTAAATATTGGTCTTCATGTTCAAACAGGAAATTATTAATGAATACGCGTCCCGAATCTATGGCGATATGCGAAGGATGAATGTTCCATACCGTATCATTCAGCACTACTTTTGTGGGCTGTATGTTTATATCTGCCTGAAGAATAGGGTGGGGACCTTCCGTTTTGAAGAAACGGGTATCGGCGGCAAATTTACCACCGTAAGTCACATCAGTATTGTTCCCCCAGTTAATTGTTGTTTCCAAATGATCGTTTTTGGCATTGGCTTCCACCGAGAAGTTAAGCATTGCACCACTTTTCATCAGCATACCGCCTCGCAGTGAACATTTGAACCGGTCAGAAGGATTCTCACAAAATAAAAACGCCCGAATCATAACGTGTTCCATTGTATCTGAATTCCGGAAAATGTCCTTCTACGTGCAACTTTTTCCTCGCCGTCGTTAAAAATATCCTTTTAAAGATGCCGGCAGGTATAATCCAATGGAATCTGAAATAATTTGGATAGCACTTCGGCATTTTCCAGGCAGATATCAAACTGGAAGTTATTGTGAGGCTCAGGCATATTATCCTTTATAGTCAGTAAGGACGGAATATAGCGTTGTACCGTCTTTACCACGCTGGCCGGAATGGTGTGGTAGGAATAGTCACCGCGTATCACTGCTGTCATGAAGGATGAATTTATGCGCAACTCTTTTTCACCGCTTACCTGTCCGGCTGTAATAGTCAGATTGTCAAGAAAACACCCTCTTTCATCGGGAGCGTTTTAATTGCAGGCTGTCCAATGAAATACGCCCGTTCATGTCGTCAATGGATTTGCCGGTGAAATCGGCCGTGAGTCCCAGCGATATACTGGCATTCTCATATTTGTCCGACAAATGGAGGTCGTGGGGGCGCAGGTTCTTTACGGATGCCTCAGATTAAAGTCAGGGATTGTTTGGCAACATTGAATTACCGTCTATCTGGACAGAACCGTTTGCGTCGTCCATGGACAAGCGCCCGTTAAAGCCTCCGTCCTTATATACGCCATCCAACATGATATTTTCATATTGATATTGACTATATTCAAAGGAAGATATGATTCCTTTGATGTATGATTCCGGATATCGGTTCTTATAGTTGAAACCTTTCAGTTCCACATTGAAATCCACCTTGCCGAATTTCTTTTCCTGATTAAGTAATTTTCCCAAATCCAGGTCTGCACTCGCCACACTACCCGAATAGGTTCTGCTCATACTTTGTTCATCAATGCTCATCATCACGTCCGTTTTCACCATGCCTGCCCCTGTATGGAACAAGCCTGTCAGTGTGAGATCATGCAGATAGCCCGCCGCTTCCCCGTTAAAACGAATATAGTCCAACGTTGCAAAATGGGAGGAACCTTTCCCGTCAAGTTCGTCATCAGAACGTTTATGCCCTCTTTCGTCCATGGTCAAGTTACCCAGTTTGCCGTAAATGTACATATCCATGCCTGCATCCCAGTTACTTAAGGCAGCTTCCCCTGCAATCATCAATCCGTGGTGGTTAGTCAGCCGCAGGGTGGGGCAGTCCAAATGTTTGCCGTGACCGGAGAAAACCAGATTTAGATCCAACGGTTCTTCAAAGCGTGACAAGGCAGGCACAAAAGGAGCCAAATCTTTCAGTATAACGGAAGCCTTCAAAGAGCCGTCATATCTTACATTTTCTGTCATTTGGGGCAATTCGGGCAGGCTGTCATACTTCAAGGTCAGACTGTCTATCTTTAAAGCGGTATTTGAAAGTTCCACACCAAAATCCTTAATATCCAAACGTTTATTGTTGGCTGTAACTTTCATGGCGAACTTCTGCAATGAAAAACCACATTGTTCGTCAAAGCTGACCCGCCGGATGGCGGCATTCAACGAGTCGCTGCGCAATGCCTTCAGTGAAAGCGTTGCAGCGAGATTCTTCACCGATAGATGATGGGCATTGAACTTTCCGGGAGTTTCCGGTTCCGATAATATATCGTATGTCACTCTGCCACGCCTTATCAGCACGGAATTAATTCGTAAATCCAAATTAGATTTTGTTTTAACCGTATCTTTGGACGCGAAAGCGTCTAACACAAACTGGAAATTAGGGGCAGATTCCGGAGTTTCCCGGTTCAAATTGACCGTAAATCCAAAAAGCTGGACACTGCTGATGGTGACTTTACCGTTCAATAAAGGCAGAAGGTCGAATTTTGCCGATAAGCGGGCTACTTTCAGCATCTCCTGGTTCTTCCGGTCATGCAAAAGGACATCTTCCACAATGATACGGTTCAGCAAACCCATATCAATCCGTCCTACAGAAACCTCCGTATTCAGTATGTTTTTTAATTCCTTAGTTACAAAAACAGATAATTTGCCCTGGACATACGGTATGTTCAGCAGCACAATTATTCCCAGGTAGACACCAATCAGTGTACCTAGCAGAATACGCACAGTGTACTTAAGACTCTTACTAGAAATCATTGTTTATTTTGGGCTAACAAAAATACGAATAACGTACGACGTACGACCCAAAATAAAGATTTTTTTACTTGTTTATGCAATCTTTTCAACTCGAAGGAGAAAATGACACGGAAACATCCGATAATAAGGAAAGTGATGGACAGCATGTAGAGCACGGTGACAGCGCCAAGTCCGGGTTGCCAGATGATAGCCATAGAGCAAAGAATGGCCAGAATGCCAAACACCAGATACCACCCCCAGTCCTTTGTGCCATAGCGTTTCAAATCTGTGGAATAGCCACACAATGTAAACCCTCTGAACATCAGCCAGAAAGCAACAATAAACGGAATCAGTTCCATGCTGACCAACGGATAGAATACCAGATAAATACCTATCAGTAAATCAATAATACCTCCGGCAAGATACCATCCCCAACTGCTGATTGTTCTTTTGTTTCCGGCAGCAAAAAAAGATTTCCAGAATGCCACTGACCAGAATCGAGATACTGAAGATGACACTCAGTGCCACATAACTGCTCACAGGAGCGAACAATAAGCATAGTGCTACCGCAATGTAGAGCAAGCCCAGCAACAGGGACATCCACCAATTTTTTACAGCGTAGCCTAAGCCACCAACTAATTCATTCATATTTGTTAAGTTTTAGGTTATAATTTGAACTAATAACGCCCCCCCTTGCAAAAAGGTTTACCTGCAAATACAAAAAAAGTCTTTAAATACCGCCGATTGACTTTTAGAACTCAAAAAATATTCCGAACTTTGCACGCTGAAAACCAAATTGATAGTTCTATTTACATTTTGAATAAAAATTGAATAAAAAAAGAATGAAAGATAACAAAATCCCTTCACCGTTAGTATCCCTTTTACCCGTATTCGTACTTATTTTATTATTGTTTGTCACTATCCGTACATTTGGAAGCGATGCCTTGTCCGGTGGCAGCCAAGTCTGTCTGCTAGTGGCTACAGCTGTTTGTGTGCTGACAGGTATGGCGGGATCCATCGTCCATGGAAGGACTTCGAACTGGCTATCACCAATAATATAGCCGGGGTAAGTACCGCACTTATTATCTTGCTGATCATCGGAGCTTTGTCCGGAGCATGGATGGTCAGCGGTGTAGTCCCTACATTAATATATTATGGCATACAGGTTATTCATCCTCATTTTTCCTGGTATCCACTTGCGTTATTTGTGCGGTAGTATCTGTCATGACAGGCAGCTCGTGGACTACCATCGCCACTATCGGCATCGCACTGATGGGAATAGGGAAGGCGCAAGGTTTCAGTGAAGGTTGGATTGCAGGTGCGATTATCTCCGGAGCCTATTTCGGTGATAAAGTTTCTCCGCTTTCGGATACCACCATTCTGGCATCTTCCGTAACGGATACACCGCTGTTCACTCACATCCGTTACTTAATGATTACCACCGTTCCGTCACTTGTCATCACTTTGATAATCTTTACCATAGCTGGATTGTCACATGAAGCCACTGATACCGGTCATATCGCCGAATACACCCGTATATTGAGTGATAAGTTCCATATTTCATGGTGGTTGATGATTGTCCCCGTTGTCACAGCGATACTGATTGCACGTAAAGTGCCTTCCATCATCACTCTATTTGTTTCTACGGCTCTGGCTACCGTCTTTGCTTGATTTTCCAGCCCGGACTATTATGCGAAATCGCCGGACAAGGAGTCGAAGGGATTGCCGCCTTGTTCAAAGGAGGAATGGGAATGCTTTATGGTGGAACCCAATTGGAAACCGGTAATGCGGAAATAAACGAACTGATATCCACTCGCGGAATGGCGGGTATGATGAATACCATCTGGTTGATTATCTGCGCCATGTGTTTCGGAGGGGCGATGACAGCCGGAGGAATGCTCGGCAGTATCACTTCTGTATTTGTACGTTTTACGAAAAAGCGGGTAGGAATGGTGTCGTCCACAGTTGCATCGGGCTTGTTCCTGAATCTTGCTACAGCAGATCAATATATATCCATTATCCTGACGGGTAATATGTTTAAAGACATCTATAGTGCAAACGGTTATGAAAGCAAACTGCTGAGCCGCACGACGGAAGATTCTGTTACAGTCACTTCGCCATTGATACCCTGGAATACATGCGGTATGACACAGGCCACTATCCTTAGTGTTCCCACCATTGTGTATCTGCCTTACGCCTTCTTTAACATTATCAGTCCCTTGATGAGTATCACAATTGCTATACTGGGATATAAGATAAAGAAAAAAGCAGAACAGCCGGGCCTGTCATAATAATGATAGGATCTGATGATTATATATCTTTCACGTGAAGATTAGCAGGGTTCAAAAATAACTTGTACATTTACCCACCCTAATAAATCATTTTTATATTTTTACAATAATATGAAGAAACACATCACATTCGCTCTTCTGTTTGCGGCTGCATTGACAGCCCAGGCACAACAGGGAGGCATTTCAGGTGAAATGCTGAATCAAATCAAACAAAGTTATAAGGCAACTCCTGCCGACAAAGCCATCCGTAACGCCTTAGGCGGAACAAGTATCAACACGTTGGCATTGAACCAGGAGAACCGTGCCGATTTTGATACGGAGTTTTCACACAAGGTGCTATCCAAGGGAATAACCGACCAACAATCTTCCGGTCGTTGCTGGCTTTTTACCGGACTGAACGTACTCCGCAGCCAGATGATTGCCAAATACGGACTGGATGAGATGGAGTTCTCACAGAACTACTGCTTTTTCTACGACCAATTAGAAAAAGCAAACTTATTCTTACAGGGAATCATTGATACCAGTGGAAAGCCCATGGACGATAAAATGGTGGAATGGCTGTTCAAGCATCCCTTAAGCGATGGTGGACAATTCACAGGAGTATCGGATATTATAGAGAAATACGGACTGGTTCCCAAGAGTGCAATGGTGGAAACTTTCAGCAGTGAGAATACCGGAAAGATGAGTAGTCTGATAGGACTGAAACTGAAGGAATTTGGTTTACAACTACGCGAAGCCGCCGCTACCGGAGCGAAGCGGCCGAACTGGAAAAGAAAAAGACAGAAATGCTGG
>ENA-OQAJ01000744-OQAJ01000744.1-human-gut-metagenome-genome-assembly--contig:-NODE-744-length-10009-cov-1.999494_pt1 | contig 10009 bp, 15 predicted proteins | sample MGYA00242736_ERZ504529 | MGnify/ENA primary metagenome ERZ504529 (study PRJEB26092, sample SAMD00036275) | human gut metagenome | host: Homo sapiens | study: EMG produced TPA metagenomics assembly of...
CGAATCACGAAGGCACCCGCTGGGTAACGTTCCGCGACGGAACGGGAACGGTGTGATGGTGACGCGGACGGTGCCGGCCGATGGTGAGTCCGAGGCGTTCTCCTTCTCCGCGTGGCCGTACGCTGCGCTGATATCGACAAAGCCAAGCATGTGAACGAGCTGCCTGAGGGTCATGGATCGGTTACCGTCAACATCAATGATGGCGTGTTAGGTCTCGGATCAAATTCCTGGGGTAGCGAGTGCTTGATTCGTACCGTATTCGATTTGAGGATTGTGCGTTCTCCTTTACGCTGACGCCGATTCACGACGACGAACACGTCAGCCGCAATCCGAACTGTGGTGCGGGTGCAGTCGGTAAGGAGGTGCAGTGATGCGACTATACGACAGCTTGGAAATGTTCGATACCGGATTGTCTCATGTGCGCAAATGGATGCGATGCGGTCAAGCCATTAGGCAATCGACCCGTCTGCCGTTGGACACCGCGTATTCGCTCGGCGATTCGCTGACCTTCTGGGCGGTACCGGCAGGCGCGCTCGCTGATGATCGTTATGTCGGGCACCGCCGGTACCACACGGTGCTCTCGCCCATCGACGAGCCGTTAGCCGTGTATGTCCGCGCAAAAACGGCATTGCGGCCAGCCGGTGCATACAGCGACGTTTCGGATCGCGAATGGTTTGGCCTGCCGAATGACGATGAGGAAGGCGTACCATGCGTCGTGCCTGTCGGGGGTGTCCTGATTATGGAAGAATGCGAAGCGATGCGCATTAACGCCACTCCCGAGGCCGTGGGTCGCGTATCGGTGGTCCGCGTCACGGTGGAGGGGTTCACGTTCCCCAATAAATAAGAGATAATTCAGGTCCTGTGCGGGTGTTCCAATCGCCCGTTCAGGAAGATGCCAGCCGCGACCGTTCCATGAAACGGTCGGCCGACTTCGTTTTTCCGTGTACGGTTATTACAGTGAAGAGTCTGCTATGCCGTATGCGCGGTATTGCATTGCCAGCATGGCCGCATCCTGTGTTCTCGTTGGAGAACTCGTTGCGGGGAACCAATAAAGAAAGGAGTCGAGCAATGGCAGCACTACGTGGTCCGGATAGTTCCGAGGATGAACGTCGTTTGGGGGAGCAGGCCGTCTTTCCTGAGACCGTCGATGTCAACATTCGTCAGCTTGACCCCATTCCCGCGCCGCGTGCTTTCCTCAGGGAGCAGCCGCTCACCGATGAGATGAGCGAGCTCGTGCTCCACTCGCGGCAGGAAATCCGCGATGTGCTCAACGGCCGCGACGACCGACTGCTCGTCATCGTGGGCCCCTGCTCAATCCACGACCCGAGGCCGCGCACGAGTACGCAGAAAAGCTGGCTGCCGTCAAGCGCGAGTTGGAAGACCGACTCGTGATCGTGATGCGCGTGTACTTCGAGAAGCCGCGCACCACCATCGGCTGGAAAGGCTCATCAACGACCCCGATCTGGACGGTCGCTTCAATATTCGTAAGGGCATGTGGCTGGCCCGCAAGGTGCTCACCGACGTGCTGAGCCTCGGCCTGCCCGCCGCCACCACCGAATGGCTTGACCCCATCACCCCGCAGTACATCTGCGACGCGATCAGCTGGGGTGCCATCGGCGCGCGTAACACCGAATCCCAAGTCCACCGCGAACTGGCCAGTGGCCTGTCCATGCCGGTGGGCTTCAAGAACTCCACCGACGGCTCCATCAAGGCCGCCGCCGATTCCTGTTTCGCGGCCGGCTTCGAGCATCACTTCCTGTCCATTAACTTGGACGGTCGCGTGATTTCCGCCGAAACCAAAGGCAACCCGGATTGCCATCTGGTTCTGCGCGGCTCCAGCCACGGCCCGAACTACGATGCCGAATCCGTGCGTCAAGCTCTGGAAGACCTCAAGGTTTCCAAAGCGTCCGGCCCGAGCCAGCATGGCCTCGTCATCGATGCCGCCCACGGCAACTGCGGCAAAGACGAAAACCGCGAAGCCGAAGTCATCGAAGAGATCGCTGAGCGCCTGGCGCACGGCGAACAAGGCATCACCGGCGTAATGATGGAAAGCTTCTTGGTCGGCGGTCACCAAAAGCCGGCCCCGCTCGACCAGTTGGTCTACGGTCAGTCCGTCACCGACTCTTGCGTGCCGTGGGAACGCACCAACGAACTGCTGCACACCCTAGCCGACGCCGTCACCGCTCGCCGCTCGGCTAAATAGCTTTGTCTTTGTAAAAATGCTCACTGAGACCCACTCAGTGAGCATTTTTTGCCAATAACGGTGGTCATGTCAGTTTGTTCCCGTGACACCTTATCCTTGGGAAGGATACTGACCCAAGGAGAGATGTTATGCAGCAGCAGGAGGAAGCAGCACATTCGCTGCATCCGTTGCAAGTCGGTCCGCAGCCGTTGAACACCCCAGAAGAGCTTCGCGCCATTCGTCAGGCGATGGGGGAGGGGAAGAACCCGCTCGTTGCCACTGATGTGCCGCGTTGGGAAGATCAGGTGGGTGTCAGTCGCATCATCAACCGCCGCGTATTGGAGTTGGAGCCGCTGCCCACGCCCGCGCAAGTGCTCGCTGAACTCCCGCTGACTGATCAGGCTCAGGAAATCGTCGCCTACTCGCGTGATGAGATTCGCGCGTGCCTGTACGGCCAAGACGACAGGCTGTTGGTCATCGTCGGCCCCTGTTCGGTTCATGACCCGAAGGCCGCGCTGGACTACGCGCGCCGATTGGCCAAGCTGAAAGATGAGCTCGGTGAACAGCTGCTCATCGTCATGCGCGTGTACTTCGAGAAGCCGCGCACTACCATTGGCTGGAAGGGCCTGATCAACGACCCGGATATTGATGGCAGCCACAATATTCGCAAGGGCCTGTTGCTTGCTCGCAAAACCTTGCTTGGTGTGCTGAAGGAAGGATTGGCGGCCGCCACGGAATTTCTGGAGCCCACCAGCCCGCAGTTCATCTCGGACGCGGTGAGTTGGGGCGCCATTGGTGCGCGCAACACGGAAAGCCAGATCCACCGCCAATTGGCCAGCGGGCTTTCCATGCCGGTCGCTTTAAGAATGCCACTGACGGCTCGGTGAAGGCAGCGGTCAACGGTTGCTTCGCCGCTGCTCAGCAGCACACGTTCTTCGGCATTGACCATCTGGGGCGTGCCTGCGCAGTCGAGACCCTTGGCAACCCGGACTGCCATGTGGTGTTGCGCGGCTCGATTCACGGCCCGAACTACGATGCCGAATCCGTGGCCAAAGCCATGGAAGACGTACGCGCCGAAATGCCCGCCGAATCCGCAGCCTCGCATGGTCTGATTGTTGATTGCTCGCACGGTAACTCCGGCAAGGACGAACATCGTCAGGCCGAAGTCGTGCGCAATATTGCCAGCAGAATTGCAGCTGGCGAACAGGGTATTACCGGCATCATGATGGAAAGCTTTATTGAAGGAGGCAATCAGAAGGCCGCGCCGCTTGATCAGCTGGTCTATGGCAAGTCGATTACTGACAAGTGCATCAGCTGGGAAGAAACCGAGGCCTTGCTGCGCGAGCTTGCGGAAGCCGTAGCCACACGGCGTTGGCACTGAGTTGCGTCATCGGCTCTCTCGCGGGAGCAATGCAACGAAACGTCTCTACCCCTCAGCCTGCCATTCGGCGGCCACCTCCCCTGACAAGGGGAGCCGAAAGTGTTGTGAAAGGAACTTACGTATGGGTATGAAAACTGTAGCTATTATTGGCGCATTGGATGAGGAAGTGGCGCTGATCGCCAAATCGCTCACGCATGTGACGCACACCGCCAAGGGCAGCCTTGACATCGTGTCCGGCACGGTCGACTCCTTCGGTTCTGACGTCATCAAGGTTGCGCAACGGTAGGCGGCATGGGACTGGTCAATGCGGCCGCCACCACGCAGCTGCTGATTGACGAGATTGCCCCGGACGCCGTGATTTTCAGCGGCATCGCCGGCAACCTCAACACCCACCTGCACATCAACGACGTGGTGCTCGGCGGCACCTGCGCTACCTCGACACTGACATGCGGCTCGTAGGCCAGTGGAAGCCCGGCACTGCGGACGCTCCGGTGGAGGAATTCCACTCTGATGACCGTCTGCTGGAAGTCGCCGACGAGGCGCTTGCCAATGCGGGCATTACCCACATCACCGGCATCATCGCCTCCGGCAACTACTTCGTGGACACGCCCCAAAAGGTCGAGGAGGTCATCCGACTCACCGGGGCTGACGCCGTGGAGATGGAAGGCGCCGCCGTGGCACAGGTCGCCGCCCGCAATAACGTGCCGGCACTGGTGATTCGTGCCCTTTCCGACAACGCCGACACCGATTACGAGGTATTCAAGGAGTTCGACATCTCCGAATACGCCGATACCGCCGCCCGTCTGGCTGTCGACATCGTCAAGCGCCTGTAACTGGTCACCTCCAAGTTCGGCGTTGCCGGTGTGGGCTGGTACATGGCCATCATGACTGCCCTCGCTCTGCTCGCTCTGTTCCTGATCAAGGAAAGCAAGGACAAGGACTACGAGCTGTAAATAGAGCTCCCCATATTATGCTCCCGCCAGCGGGAGCATTTTGTTATGTCGTCCCGCCAAAAATGAACAATAGACGAACTTACGTAGTTAGGCATCTCACTACGCCTCGCACGTTTTACTCTGGAAATCATGGATATCTGGCAGATCGTCGTGATTGTGGTGCTCGCCGCGCTGATACTGGTGTGGGTTGCCGTCATCGCCTACAACAAAGGCCGCGTTTCAGGCCGGCTCGCCGCCGAACAGGACCTGTCCGGCGACGAGGATACGCATTCTCTATTCGGTGATGATGCGCCCGTGCGCCCCACCGAGCGTCGCCTGATTGAAGTCCTGCCCGAAGCCCTGATCGTCACCGACCGCAACGGTCTGGTCCAATATTCAAGCCCCGGCTCAGTGCCATTCGGCCTAGTCTCCGGCGACCGACTCAACTCGCGTGAAGTCGAGGACATCCTCACTCAGGCCGCCGCCGACGGTGGCATGCGTGAGCGTGAGGTTCAGCTGCCGGTCAATCGCAATTCCTATCCGTCCTCTAATGGCCGAGGACTGGAGGCCGGCCAGTCACGCCCGTCCAACACGCTGTATTTGCGTGTGCGCATTGGCGATATCGGCGATGACCTGTACGCCATCTTCATCAACGACATGTCCGAGCAGCGCCGTTTCGAGGCCGTCCGCCGTGACTTTGTGACCAACGTTTCGCACGAACTCAAGACTCCGGCCGGTGCCATCGCGCTACTGGCCGAAACCGTGACCGACGCCGCCGATGATCCGGACGCGTACGGTATTTTTCCGGCCGTATCTCCAAGGAATCCGCGCGCCTGACCGAACTGGTGCATCATCTTATCGACTTGCAGAAAGCCCAAAGCCCGCAAAGCGTGATCGATGCGCGGCGCATTTCCGCGCTGGATGTGGCACGCGCCGCCATCGCCGCCAATCAGACCCAAGCCGACTCCCGCCATGTGGATATCCGACTGAGTGTCAACGGACAGTCAGTACCCACGAGGTCGAGGAGCCGGCCGATGGCGAAGGTTCCTTGGAAGAATCAGGCAGCCCAGCCACGAACGGTCCGATGATCAAGGCCGACAAAGAGGCCATGCAAACCGCCGTCAAGAACCTCGTAGAGAACGCCATCCATTACTCGCCCGAACACACCACTGTGGCGGTCGGCGTGGGGGAGCGCGATGGCAAAGTCACCATTCGCGTGGTCGATCAGGCATCGGCATCCCCGCCAAATCGCTGGACCGCATTTTCGAGCGATTCTACCGGGTCGACCCGGCCCGTTCGCGCGAGACCGGCGGTTCGGGACTCGGCTTGGCCATCACCAAGCACTGCGTGCAGGAGAACGGCGGTCGGATTTCGGTCTGGTCGCGTACGGGGGAGGGGTCGACGTTCACCATCGAGCTGCCGGCCGCCCCGGATGAGGATGACGACGAGGCCCGGTCGGACGAGTCGACACAAGCGTAGGGCCTTGGTTGGTGCCCGACATGGTGCCATTCCATTGCCACACAATCACACAGTGGGCGAGGTGCGCACACCGCGCGTAGCCCAATTACGCAATTACGTACTTTCGGGAAACAGCAGGCTAACGGAGAACAAATGGTTACGATAATGTCGGAAAACTTTGCGCCTATGCGCACGGGAACATACCCAAGAAAGGCTACTATGACACGCATTCTTATCGTCGAAGACGAGGAATCCTATCGCGAGCCGCTGGTATACCAGCTCACACGCGAGGGGTACGACGTGTCCGCCGCCGCCACTGGCGAGGAAGGTCTGGAACTGTTCACCAAGGGCGGCATCGATTTGGTGCTGCTTGATTTGATGCTGCCGGGCATTGACGGCACTGCACTGTGCCGCCGCATTCGTGAGCAGAGCCGTGTGCCGATTATTATGCTCACCGCCAAGAGCGCCGAAATCGATAAGGTCGTTGGCCTTGAGATTGGTGCGGACGATTATGTGACCAAGCCGTACTCTTTCCGTGAGCTGCTGGCACGTATTCGTGCCGTGATGCGTCGCAATCAGGCCACTGCCCAGGCTTCCGGCACTGTGGATGACGATATTCCGCTGGTGTGTGGCGATATCGCCATGCAGGTTGGCCAGCATCAGGTCACCGTACGCGGCGAAACCGTGTTCTTCCCGCTCAAGGAATTCGAACTGCTCGAATACCTCATGCAGAACAAGGGCCGTGTGATGACGCGTCACCAGCTGATCGACCGCATCTGGGGTTCGGATTATGTGGGCGACACCAAGACGCTCGACGTGCATGTCAAGCGCGTGCGCTCCAAGATCGAGGAAGATCCGGCGCACCCCAAGTATCTGACTACCGTGCGCGGTCTCGGATACAAGATCGATACTCCCGCGGAGTAAATGGAAGGCGGCCTCGGGTCGCCTTTTTTTTGTTGTGGATTGTGGGCTCGCTGTGGACTCGCCGCAGGCGAGCCCGCTCCAAAAACTACGTAGCCTCAACGTAGCCCACAAACATCCAAGTGTTCATCTTCTGTTTACTGATTTCGGTTTTGGGCCCTTGAAACCACCAATACGCTTGTAGTTGTCATGAATTGACCGGGCAGCCGCTGAGCCGCCCGCCGAATAGTTGATAGAGGGATTAAGTAATAATCATGCAGAAGAACATCCTCGTTCGCTCCATTGCCGCTCTGTCCGGCATTGTGATGCTCGCTTCCGTGGCCGCCTGCGGCGATAACACCGCCACCACGACCGACAACAGCTCCTCCTCCGATTCCACTTCCAAGTCCACCCCGATCTCCGGCAACTTCTCGGCGCCGGCGCCTCCTCTCAGCAGGCCGCTGTTGAAGCTTGGATCGCCGGCTTCCAGGGCACCAACCCTGAGGCCAAGATCGCCTACAACCCGTCCGGTTCCGGCGCTGGCGTGCAGACCTTCCTGACCGGTGCCACCGCTTGGGCCGGCTCCGACAAGGCCCTTGCCGATGACGAAGTTGAGCAGTCCAAGTCCGTGTGCACTGAAGGCACCGCCTTCGATGTCCCGGTCTACATCTCCCCGATCGCCGTGGTTTTCAACCTCAAGGGCGTTTCCGATGCCGGCAAGCACATCAACATGGACGCTGCCACCATCGCCAAGATCTTCGACGGCAAGATCACCAAGTGGAACGATCCGGCCATCGCCGATCAGAACAAGGACCTGAAGCTGCCCGACACCGCCATCACCGTGGTGCACCGCTCCGATAAGTCCGGCACCACCCAGAACTTCGTCTCCTACTTCAAGGACGTCACCCCTGACAACTGGACCTACGACCTCTCCGAGAACTGGCCGAACGAGGTTGGCAGGGTGCCAAGGGCACTTCCGGCGTGATCTCCACCGTCAAGCAGGCCGACGGCACCATCGGCTACGCTGACTTCTCTCAGGTCGGCGACCTGGGCACCGTGGCCGTCAAGGTCGGCGACAAGTACAACGAGATTTCCGCCGAGGCCGGCTCCAAGGTCATTGGGGATTCCAAGCAGGACGACACCGTTAAGGGTGACAACCGCATCGTCATCAAGATCAACCACGCCACCGAGGCCGAGGGCGCTTACCCGATTGTCCTGGTCTCCTACGACATCGTCTGCCCGGCCTACAAGGACACCAAGCAGGCTGAGTTCGCCAAGGCTTGGCTGACCTACGTGACCTCCGACGAGGGCCAGAAGGCCGCTCAGGATGCCGCCGGCACCGCTCCGCTGCCCTCCTCCCTGAAGTCCGAGATCACCAAGTCCATCGAGGCCATCAAGACCAAGTGATGACGTCGGCCCGCAAGGGTCGTGTGGACTGGACCTGACAACTGAACGATAGACTGTAGTAGTAAGAGCAGTCGCCGCCAACTTTAAGCCGCAGTCGTAAACCATACGGCTGCGGCTTAAAGCGGGTCAGGACCCGAACGGTTTGGCAACGTCACAGACGAAAACCGCACCACTTGAATACTTGATAACCACCCTATATAAGGAGAATCCGTGAGTTCGCAAGACAAAACGGCTGTGCAGCCAGTTGGTGGCAAGACCGCCGACAAGGTGTTTCGCGGTGTGGCATACGCCTGCGGCATCCTGATCCTGGTTGTACTTGCCGCTGTGTTCCTGTTCCTGTTCTTCCGCGCCTGGCCACTCATCGGTGGCGATCAGGCCGCCAACAGCCAGACCGTGTCCAGCTTTACCGGCGGCAAGGCCAGCAGCTTCTGGGGCTACGTGCTCCCGCTGTTGTTCGGTACTGTGCTCGTGTCTTTGCTGGCACTGCTGATTGCCTTCTTCGTGTCCATCGGCATTGCGCTGTTCATTTCGCATTATGCGCCTAAGAAGCTCGCCACCGCGCTGAGCTATGTGGTCGATTTGCTGGCTGCCATCCCGTCCGTTATCTACGGTTTGTGGGGCGGCCTGATTCTGGTGCCGGCCATCCAGCCGGTGTGGAACTGGTTCGCGAAGTACCTGAGGTGGACCTACATCTTCGATGGATCGCTCAATGACCCGTCGGTCGCCGACAGCCCCTCGCGAACCGTCGCCACGGTCGCCGTCGTGCTGGCCGTCATGATCCTGCCGATCATCACCTCGTGTCGCGCGACATCTTCATGCAGACCCCGCGTCTGCAGGAGGAGGCGGCCATCGGCCTGGGCGCACCAAGTGGGAGATGATCAAGCTGGCCGTGCTGCCGTTCGGTAAGTCCGGCATCGTCTCCGCATCCATGCTCGGCCTGGGCCGCGCACTCGGCGAGACCATGGCCGTCCTCATGATTCTTTCCCCCGGCCTGACGTACTCGATCAAGCTGCTGCGGGCATCCCAGAACCAGACCATCGCGGCGAACATCGCGGCGCAATACCCGGAAGCCGACCCGAACATCGGCGTGCCCGTGCTGATCGGCACCGGCCTCGTGCTGTTCGTTATCACGTTCCTCGTGAACTTCGTCGCCCGTAAGATCACCGAGAAAGCGAGCGCATGATGAGTGAAGCAACTGTAAAGAGCACCATCAGCGTCGACGCGAACGCCGTGAAGAAGACGCCCGCCGCACGCAACGACAAGCAACTGCCCGACATCGACTTCGACCGGTTCAAGACCAGCCGTTCCTTCGCCGCGTCCCGCAGCGCAAGGACGTCTTCATGAAGAGCCTGATCTGCCTCGCCTTCATCATCGCGTGCATCCCTCTGATCTCCGTGCTGTGGACGACCGTCGCCAACGGCATCAAGCGACTGAACCTCAACTTCCTTTCGTACAACATGTCCGGCGTCGTCGGCGGCAGCCAGACGCCCTCCGGCGGATACGGCGGCGTGCTGCACGCCATCATCGGCACGTTGGAGATCACCTTGGGCGCCATGGTCATCTCCGTGCCGGTCGGCCTGATGTGCGCGGTCTACCTGATCGAGTACGCGGCCCGCGGCAACAAGCTCGCCAAGTCCATCGGCCTGCTGGTCGACGTGATGAGCGGCATCCCGTCCATCGTCGCCGGTCTGTTCGCCTACTCGATGTTCTCGCTCATCGGCGGCCCCGGCACCATCAGCGGCTTCGAAG
>ENA-OQAJ01000745-OQAJ01000745.1-human-gut-metagenome-genome-assembly--contig:-NODE-745-length-9994-cov-2.512314_pt1 | contig 9994 bp, 11 predicted proteins | sample MGYA00242736_ERZ504529 | MGnify/ENA primary metagenome ERZ504529 (study PRJEB26092, sample SAMD00036275) | human gut metagenome | host: Homo sapiens | study: EMG produced TPA metagenomics assembly of the...
CGCAGTTGGTTGTGACGACATACACGAAGGGCGTCATCGTAATTACTTGCGATGACGGCCCTTCGTGTATGTCGCTACGTTCGCTGTATGTTGCCGGAAAATCAGCTATGCAGACGAGCGGTGGTCGAACGGACGATCAGCTGCGCGGGGAACGTCTTGAACGGTTCGTCGAGCGGCTGCTTCTCGATTAGCGCGAGTGTCATGCGGGCCGCTTCGCGGGCCATCTCGACAGGGGTCTGACGGATGGTGGTCAGGCCGAGGTCGCGCGCGTAGACGCTGTCGTCGTAACCGATGATGGAGATGTCGTTCGGCACGGTGAAACCGTTGCGTTCCAGCTGGAACAGCAGCGGCACCGCGATGCCATCCTCCTGGCAGGCGATGGCCGTCGGCATGTGGTCGAGGCTGAGCAGCTGCGTCACGACCTTGCTGATCCTGTTCCTGCCAGCGTCGGTGACAAGCACGCGCGGTTCGACGCCGTTGGCCTGGCAGCATGCCATGAACGATTCGTAACGGCCCTGCACGCTGAAGTGCAGCGTCACTTCGCGGTCGGAACGAATGTAGACGATGTCGCGGTGGCCAAGCATCATCAGATGGCGTGCGGCGAGTTCCGAACCCTGCTTGTCGTCGATGCGGACGGCCGCGTTGAAGCCGCGTTCTTCCGGCAGGCTTGAGTTGATGCCGATGATCGGCACGTCGATCGACCTGAGCTGTTCGATTTCGTTGCTGGCGATGTCGAAGGAAATGACGATCACGCGTCGACGTTGCGGCGCACCGGCAGCATGTTGAAGAACTCGCTGCGTTCCTCGGTGCTGGACATCTGGTAGATGGAGATGTCGTAGCCCTCATCGTGGAAGACCTCGTTCAGACCTTCGATGATGGAGGAGCTGAACCATAGGTTGAGCCGGCCTGAGACGAGTACCGCGATACGCAGCGCACGGCCGGTTTTCAAGGCCGCGGCAGAACGCGAGATGGAGAAATTCAGCTCGTCCGCGGCCTTCATCACCTTGTCTCTGGTGGCTTTCGACACCAGGTCAGGGCGCGTGAAGGAACGAGAGACGGTGGAAATGGACACGTGCGCGAGTTGCGCAACATCCTGAATGCTACTGCTTTTCATCGAGTCCCCTGTACAGTGATTGCTTGAATAATGTAATGCTACCTCCCCTCACCATTAAGACCGTGTTCTTGTCCAATTTGCAACTTATTCATTACAAACGTTTTCATAAAGTGGTGGTAGTTGGGCATTGCTTGGAATATAAGCGTTCTCTAGAGATGGTTTTTGGTGACAACGTTTCATATTTTGCCGTGCGTGACATGCGAAAATGACAACGTTTGACATTTGCAGTCATGCCGTTTATCATGACTGATGTAAGCACTGGAGAAACAGGAAACAATGCTGTGGATGGTTCCTCTGGGGAATGGAATTCCGCCCGCGTTGACGCGGTACGCGGAATGGAGAAGGAAAGAAAGCAGGCAGGCTATGATCAGCATGGCTGGCAAGGCGATACGAAAGTGGTGGGCGCTCTTCGCGCTGCCAACGTTCGCCGCGTTCATCATCGGGTTTGTGATCCCGTTCATCATGGGTGTGTATCTGAGCTTCTGCAAGTTCGCCACCGTCACCGACGCCGAATTCGTCGGTCTGAAAAACTACAAGAGGGCTTTTGCCGATAAGGAGTTCCTGCACGCGCTGGGCTTCTCGACGGCACTGACCATCATCACGACGATCGTGATCAACGTAGTCGCGTTCGCCATCGCATACATGCTGACCAAGGCCATCAAGGGCTCCAACATCTTCCGTTCGGTGTTCTTCATGCCGAACCTCATCGGTGGCATTATCCTGGGCTACATCTGGATGCTGCTGCTCAACGGCATTCTCGCTCACTGGGGCCGCGCGTTGACGTATAGCGCAACCTACGGCTTCTGGGGCTTGGTCATCTTGGTGTGCTGGCAGCAGATCGGCTATATGATGATTATCTACATCGCAGGCATGCAGTCGCTGCCGACCGACGTGCTCGAAGCGGCTTCCGTGGACGGTGCGAACGGCACCCAGACCATGTTCAAGATCATCATTCCGCTGATGATGCCGTCTATCACCGTATGCTCGTTCCTGTGCGTCACCAACGGCTTCAAGCTGTACGATCAGAACCTTGCATTGACCAACGGCGCTCCGTCGAACATGTCTGAAGGTCTGGCAATGAACATTACCCGCACGTTCTACGGCCGTATGGGCTGGGAAGGCGTCGGCCAAGCGAAGGCAGTGCTGTTCTTCATTCTGGTGGCCATCGTGGCGCTCATCCAGAACAAGCTCACCACGAGCAAGGAGGTGGAGGCATGAACTCCGGAGAAAAAGTCAAGCACGGCGCACTGTGGTCCGTACTGTTCGCGGTGGTTTCGCTGGCGTGGATCTTCCCGATCGTGCTGGTGATCATCAACTCTTTCAAGCAGAAGGCGTACATCTCCCGTAACGCGTTCTCCCTGCCGACCGGTAAGGCGTTCGTTGGACTTGAAAACTATACGCGTGGCCTCGAGACCACGAACTTCTTTGCCAGCTTCGGCTGGACCCTGCTGATCACGGTCGGTTCCGTGGCGCTGATCCTGGTGTGCACTTCGATGTGCGCATGGTGGATCGTCCGCGTGAACAACTGGGCCGCGAAGCTGCTGTACACGCTGTTTCTGTTCAACATGATCGTGCCGTTCCAGATGGTCATGTTCACCCTTTCCAAGCTGGCCGATATGTTGAAGCTCAACACCCCGTGGGGTCTGTGCTTCGTGTACCTGGGCTTCGGAGCTGGTCTGGCCGTGTTCATCTTCACCGGTGTGGTTAAGGGCATTCCGGAATCGCTGGAAGAGTCCGCCATGATCGATGGTGCTTCCGTGCCGCGTATCTTCTTCCAGATCGTTGTGCCGATCATGAAGCCGTCCATTGTGTCCGTGGCCATTCTGCAGGCCATGTGGATCTGGAACGACTACCTGCTGCCGTACCTGACGCTCGACCTGGGCAAGTACAAGACCATTTCCGTGGCGGTGCAGTATCTGAAGGGCGGTTATGGTTCCGTGGATATGGGCGCCATGATGGCATGCCTGGTCATGGCCATCATCCCGATCATCATCTTCTACCTGATCTGCCAGAAGTACATCGTCAAGGGTGTTATGGCTGGAGCCGTTAAGGGCTGATCTTCGATCAGCTTGGAAGAGCGCAGTGCGCTGTTCCCAGGCTCCAGCCGAGCGGCTATGCCGCGAGGGGTAACGTTGAGCCCGCGCGTAGCGCGGTCCTTAATTGCAGGGCCGAAGGCGGCGCGGTGAAGGGCTGATTTTCACCCAGAAAAATTTAATGGGACGTGATGCGAATCAAGTCCCTTTTTTCCGTTTGCCTAACTTAATCTTGCCTTGGACTTGATACTTGCCGGTAAGGACGAATGCTCCGAGAATCGGACGGAATGACAGCATCAGCATGGTGCCGTAGCCGAGCACGAGCAGCAGGAACAGGCCCTGCGGCATGTAGAACCAGCTGGCCACGAGCAGCGCGACGTACACCGCGTCAATCGCAATCAATGCCAACGTATGCCCGATGTTGCTCACGCCGAACACAAAAGCGTTGCCAAGCGTGCGCCAGAACGAGTTCTCGAACCGCGCCTGCAACGCCCACACCCATTCGAAACCGATGAGCCACACAATCGTCAACGCGAATTTCGGAATGAGCAGCGGCGTGATCTGCAGCACGATCCACGAGTAGACGCACAGCGTGCCGGTCGTGCCGAAAATCAGCCAATAGCCGGTCGATTTCGCAAAATTCGAACGGAACGCCTTGAAATAATTGCGCGTCGCCGTGCCTTCGCCGGACAGCGTGCGACGGACGGCGTCGTGGCCGGCGGTCAGTGCCGCGCGATCGTGATGATCGGAATGCTGGTGACGAGCATCAGAATGTTGATCCAGATCGCGTCGACGGCGTCGCTCAGGCCGCGCATAAAGCCGGAATCGGGGGAGAGGAACTTCATAATCGCCTTTCGTATGGCATCCGTATAGCAACGTATGCAAGTCGAATCTTCTGCGATTCTACTCGATACAGCTGGAGTATGCACATTTTCGTCAAACGTTTGATGTGCTGCAATGATTAAGTTTTCATTAGCGTTTCGCTTTGCTTGATGTTATCGTTTTCATGTAGCGGAGACAGTGCTCCGCATCCGATGGACTACGACAAAAGGGGTTATGGTGACAGCAAACAACATGCGTGACGATTGGTGGAAGCAAGCCGTCGTCTACCAGATCTACCCGCGCAGCTTCAAAGACGTGAACGGCGACGGGTTGGGAGACATCGCCGGTGTCACCGAGAAAATGGATTACCTGAAGAATCTCGGCATCGACGCGATTTGGCTGAGCCCGTTCTACCCGTCCGACCTGGCCGATGGCGGCTACGACGTGATCGACTACCGCAACGTGGACCCGCGCCTCGGCACCATGCCGATTCGACGCGATGGCCGCCGCCGCGCATGAAGCCGGCATCAAGGTGATCGTCGACATCGTGCCGAACCACACGTCCAACAAGCACAAGATGTTCATCGAGGCGCTCGCCGCCGGCCGAGGTTCGGCCGCACGCGACCGCTACATCTTCCGCGAAGGCCGCGGCGAGCACGGCGAGCTGCCGCCGAACGACTGGCAGTCGCTGTTCGGCGGCCCGGCGTGGCAGCAGGTCGATGACGGACAGTGGTACCTGCACATGTTCGCCAAGGAGCAGCCGGATCTGAATTGGAAGAATCCGGACGTGCACGAGGAATTCAAGAAAACGTTGAGATTCTGGTCCGACCACGGCACCGACGGCTTCCGCATCGACGTGGCGCACGGCTTGGCCAAGGACCTCGATTCCGTGCCGCTGGCCGACATGGATCCGGCCGCGGTGCAGCATGTGCTGCCGGCGGACGGCGCGTTCAGCCCGCTGTGGGACCGTCCGGAAGTGCACGACATCTACCGCGAATGGCGTCAGGTGTTCAACGAGTACAATCCGCCGCGTTTCGCCGTCGGCGAGGCGTGGGTGAAGGCCGAATCGCAGCATCTGTACGCGTCCACCGACGAGCTCGGCCAGGTGTTCAATTTCGAGTTCGCCGAAGCCAACTGGTTCGCCGACGAGTTCCGTACGGCCATTGCTGACGGCTTGCGCGCCGCCGAGGAAACGCACGGTTCCACCACGACGTGGGTTATGAACAACCACGATGTGCCGCGCAGTCCGTCGCGTTTCGGTCTGCCGCAGGTGAAGGACGCTCCGTACCACCAGCTGGCGCATGATTGGCTGTTGCGTGACGGAGAGACCTACCGCGAGAATCGTGAGCTCGGCACCCGTCGCGCCCGCGCAGCCGCGCTGATGGAACTGGGCCTGCCGGGTTCCGCCTACGTGTATCAGGGCGAGGAACTGGGCCTGTTTGAGGTGGCCGATATTCCGTGGGATCACTTGGAGGATCCGACCGCCTTCCACACCACCCGCAACACGATGGACAAGGGCCGCGACGGCTGCCGCGTGCCGCTGCCGTGGACCGCCGCCGATGAGCCGGCCGTGGCCGATTTCAGCCGTCCGGCTCCGGCCGATGACGGTACCGGCGAAAACCATGTGCCGCTGTGCGCAGCCGGCCAGTTCGGTACAGGCGCGTCCTTCGGCTTCTCCCCCGCCGTGCGAGCCGACGGCGTGACGCCGGCCGCCGACCCGCACCTGCCGCAGCCGCTGTGTTCAAGGATTATGCGGTGGACGTGGAGCAGGCCGACCCGGACTCGATGTTCGCGTTGTATCATGCGGCGTCGGCGATTCGTCAGGAGTCGCTGACCGCCACGCGCGACACCACCGCCGAGCAGGTGGATATGGGAGCGGACGTGGTGGCGTACCGCCGTGCGGCGGTTGAGGGACGCACGTTCACCTCGGTTACTAACTTTGGCACTGCCCTGGTCTCACTGCCCGAAGGCTCTGTGTGCTCACTTCCGGCCCGCTGACTCCCGACGGTCAACTTCCCACCGACACCTCTGCGTGGGTAATCAAGTAACTCTGTGGTTCACTGCGTGGTGGAAGTTTGGCTACGTGGTGGGACCATACTAGAAGGCCGCCGTTCCGAATGAATCGGAGCGGCGGCCTTTTGGTACGTGCTGGGTACTCCCCTCAGGCGCTTATGCGCCAGCGGGAGCTACAGGGGCTCACTGAACCTGAGCGCGGGCGATCTTACCGGTGAAGGAATTGGCCTCGTCGGCATCCTTGACGCCATCCTTGTTCCAGGAGAACATGGCGCGCAGCTTCGGGCCGACGGTCTCGATGCGCTCGTTGGAGTACTTCTCCTGCAGCTCCTTGAAGTGCGGGGCGCCGGCATCCTGGTCGTCAATGAACTCCTTGGCGAAGGAGCCGTCCTGGATGCGCTGCAGGTGGTATTCCATGCGCTTGCGGCAGTCCTCGTTGATGACGGTGTTGACGTAGTCGCCGTACTGAGCGGTGTCAGAGCAGGACCAACGAGCCTTGTTCAGACCGCCCTCGTTCATCAGGTCGACGAGCATCTTGAGCTCGTGGCAGACCTCGAAGTAGGCGATTTCCGGCTGGTAGCCGGCGTCGGTCAGGACTTCGAAGCCCATCTCGACGAGCTTGTTCACGCCACCCATGAGCACGTTCTGCTCGCCGAAGAGATCGGTCTCGGTCTCTTCCTTGAAGGTGGTCTTGATGGCACCGGCGCGCAGGGCACCGAGGGCCTTGGCGTAGGCCAGGGTCAGAGCCCAACCGTCGCCACGCGGATCCTGCTCGACGGCCACGACGACCGGGACGCCACGGCCAGCGGCGTACTCACGACGCACGATGTGGCCCGGGCCCTTCGGGGCGACCATGAACACCGGATGATCCTCGGACGGCTTGATGTAGCCGTAGTGGATGTTGAAGCCGTGGGCGAAGGCGACGGCCGTGCCCGGCTTGATGTTGGGCTCGATGTCGTTGGCCCAGATGGTGCGCTGGTACTGATCGGGAGCCAGAATCATGATGATGTCGGCCTCGGCGGCGGCTTCCGGAACGGACTTGACTTCCAGACCCTGCTCCTTGGCGTGCTCGACAGACTTGGAGGTCGGGCGCAGGCCGACGACGACGTCGACGCCGGAATCGCGCAGGTTCAGCGCATGGGCGTGGCCCTGGGAACCGTAACCGATGATGGCAACCTTCTTGCCTTCGAGGACCGAGAGATCACCGTCGTTCTCATACCAGATTTGTGCAGCCATTGTACTTGGCACTCCTTTTGTGTAGTGGGGTGAACGCTTGGAAAGCGTTCGGGTTTCTACCATTCGCAGATGAAATTCGTGGTTTCGTGCATGGATTTTGTCCTGCAAACTGGGGTCCATCCTACCGGAGCGGCCGTTTTGGTACGTATCCAGTCCACAAAGTGAGCCGCGAAATCGTAAAAAATTCGTTGCGGCGCATCGTGATACCTTTCCTGCGAAACCCCTACGGAAGCGACGTTTCGGGCCGTTGGAATGTTGTTTCCGTTGGGAATTGCGATTAAGCCCCTACCGAAGCGACGTTTCGATCGCTGAAAATGACGTTTGTGTGGGCAAGCATGTGCTTATTTAGGTGACGCTTCATGCATTTTGGTAGGAAAGTGGCTTAGGATAGGCACGTAGGATTGTTTGATGAGGAAGCTGAAGCAATGGTCACTGCGACGGGGATTGCGCCTGGTTCCGAAATGACGGCGCAGATGGAGCAGGTGGAGGAGCGTAATGTCTCGGGCGTGCTGCATGTCGCCGCGATTTTCGGCTCGCACATGGTATTGCAACGCAACAAGCCCATTGCGGTGTTCGGCGCATTGGCTGCCGATTGCGCCGGTATGGAGGTTGTGGCGGAAATACACGACTTTGACGGCTCCCTGATCGCGCAGGAACATGCTTATTCTTCGCAGAACGTGGTCAACGGCTTTTCGCAGTGGCGCGTGATGCTGCCCGCGCAACCGGAAGGCGGTCCGTACACGCTTCGTATCGTCGCGGGCAATGATGCCATCGAATTCGACGACGTGCTTATCGGCGAAGTGTGGCTCGCCGGCGGCCAAAGCAATATGGAACTTGAGTTGCGTAACAGCGAGCATGCCGACGAAGCACTTGAGGATTGCGCCGATCCGCTGCTGCGTTTCTACAATGTGCCCAAAACCGGTGTAATCAATCGCAATGCGGAAAATGCGTCGAGCTGGCAGGAATCGTCGCCGGAAAACAGTGGTGTGATGAGCGCCGTCGCCTACTATTTCGCACGCAGCTGCGCTCCGAACTCGACCCCGATCTGCCGGTCGGCATTGTCGACTGCTATATCGGCGGCACGTCGATCAGCTGCTGGATGAGCGAGGACGCACTCAATTCCAGCGATGCCGGCCGCGACTATCTGACGCGTTACCAGCGGGCGATCGCCGGCAAGACGCAACAGCAGTTCGAACTGGAAACCAGCGAATGGCAGTCGCAGATGGACGCATGGAACGCGGCTGTGGAAACGGTGCGTCAGACCAATCCGAACGCAACGAGCAGTGAGTTGAGCGAACAGTGCGGCACCTGCCCGTGGCCGCCGCCGCTCACCCCTACATCGCAATGGCGTCCGTGTGGCCCCTTCCACGCCATGCTGGAACGTATCATGCCGTATTCGCTGGCCGGTTTTCTGTGGTATCAGGGCGAGGAAGACGAGCAATACTGCGGTTTCTACCGCGAGCTGCTCGGCATGATGATCGGCGAATGGCGTGCGCTGTGGAGCGAGAATCTGCCGTTCCTCATCGTGCAGTTGCCGCAATGGATCGACGGCAAGACGGCTGCGGACGGCGACGATCCGATGCGCTGGCCGGTGCTGCGTGAGGCGCAATGGGACGCCGCGCAGTCCATAGACAACGTGTACGCCATCTGCACGATCGACTGCGGCGAATACGACAACATCCACCCGCTGGACAAGCGCACGCCCGGCGAACGTCTTGCCAATTGCGCGCTGCGGCAAATCTACGGCATGGATCGCGTTCCGGTGCACGGCCCGACGGTGTTGGGCTTCCGATGCGACCCGAACGGCCGCGTACGCCTGTTCTTCCGCTATGCGCACGGCCTGCATTTCGAAGGCACCACGACCGGCGGCGGCGACGATGACTTCGATGGCCAGCTGCGACTTTGGTGCGCGTGCCGGAACGTTCCGGCTTCGAACTGGCCGGTTCCGACGGTATGTTCCACCCGGCGACCGCCGCGATTTTCGTGGATTGCGACATCGATGATCTCGTCAATTCCAGAGTGAACGTGGTCGATTACAACGCTACGGAATTCGGCATTCCGATTAACAGCCGCAGCATCGGCACGATCACGCTGGCATGTCCGGATGTGCCGGAACCGATGTCGATGCGGTACGCATGGCGCAGCTGGGGGCCGGCTCCGCTGTTCAACAGCGATGGATTGCCCGCCCAGCGTTCCGGCTTGATCTGACGGATCACACGGCGTCGAATGACGACGGTGAGTGATGCCGTGGCGTGACGCCACCAGGTGATGATAACCGAGTGACGATATGGAAAACCGGCCGTCCCTTCGATTCGAGGGGCGGCCGGTTTCGCTATGGGGTTGTTGTGGTTGTTGGAGTCGTTTCGAGGCCGCTATGAGGGCCGCCTCGAGGTCACTTCCACAGATCGGGGCCGAAGGACTCCAGATACGCGGTCAGCTCGTCGGCCATTGCCTGCTGTTCCGCCACGCGCGGATGGCCGGGTGTGGCCGCCGCGTTGCGCGAGTACAGGAAGTGCTGTACGCGGTCGTCGCCTTCGTCGTTGACCGTATGGCACACCTCGTCGATCGCGCGATCCCAGGACGGGTCGTGGATGAGCACGGTGGTGGCGAGCACGATCAGCGCATGCGGATATTTTCCGCGCAGCGCGTGCACGAAATCGACGTACCGGGCCCGCCAATGCGTGGCTTCCTCGCCGTCATAGTCGTCCGCCATGAAATCGCGGGGATGCGCATCGTTCTGACCCAGCGCGACCACGACGACATGCGGCGTGTATTG
>ENA-OQAJ01000746-OQAJ01000746.1-human-gut-metagenome-genome-assembly--contig:-NODE-746-length-9984-cov-2.125190_pt1 | contig 9984 bp, 20 predicted proteins | sample MGYA00242736_ERZ504529 | MGnify/ENA primary metagenome ERZ504529 (study PRJEB26092, sample SAMD00036275) | human gut metagenome | host: Homo sapiens | study: EMG produced TPA metagenomics assembly of the...
AGTGCGTTTCCGGGGGAAGATATTGCAAAAAACGGCAATAAAAAGAAAAGAGCCTCCCGGCCCTCTTGTGCGAGGAATACCGGGAGGCTCGTGCTGTTATGTGGTAGCTGCTGGGGCGTCCTTAGTGAATCTGATTCTTGACGTTCTCGTAGGTCTTATCGCCCTCGATAGCGGCCTGCGTGAAGGAGTTGTTGTACCACCAGTTAATCAGGGCCGTAACGGTGGTGATGCCCGTGGAGACGAGCTGTTCCACGGTGCTGCTCTCGATGGGCAGCGGAGACTTGCCGAACGCGCTCAAAATCTGGTTTGCCAGAGCCAGCAGCAGAGCAGCAGTACGGGCGATAGTGGCGGCGGAAACTTTGTTATTGTACTTCATAATAGCGTTCTCCTCTCATTCGACAATAGATTTGATTCCGCAGCGGGAAACGACTTCCCGCTGTGCGTGTTTGACCTTAGAGGCGTAGTCCAAGGCTGCGTGCATATCACCATTGCAGTGCGCGTCAGGGATGCGCTGAACTGCCTTTGCGGTAGCCTCGCCGAGGGCGATGGCGGCGAGAGAAGTTTCATAGATGCAGATTTGCAGCTCCTCTCTGCTCTTTTCGCGCTGGGCTTCAATGTTCTCGCGCTTCTTGGCTTCTTCGGCTCGCTTTCTCTCGTGCTGCTCGATTTTGCGTTCAATCAGCCAGACAGCAAAGCCAAAGATTCCAGACGGCACTCCAACGGTGACGAGAATTTGCCATGTTTCCACTGGTATCACCTCCTCCCTCACAGATATTTGTCTGCGCCTGACAGGGCAGTCCAGCTCTTGGGGCCGCAAATGCCATCAGGGACGAGGCCGTGCTTACGCTGGGCCGTCATCAGTGCCTTTGTGGTAGCCGGGCCAAAACTGCCGTCGTGCGGGATGCCGAGGAGCCGCTGCAGCATAACCGTAGCTGCGCGGTTAGCGGCTCCCTCGCAACCCTGCTCGATGGTCGGCAGGACAAACTTATTGTAGGTGGTGCTGGGATACACGCCGGGCTGGACGCAAAGCCATGTAGCCTTGCCTCCGCGCGTGTCGGTGTGGACAATGGCGGCCTTGTCGTGCCAGTAGATGCCAACCGCGCCAAAGCCCTGTGCGGCCGCGATGATACCGAGGGCAACGGGGTTTACGCTCCGGTCCTTCGTGCGCCAGTCGGCCGCAATGCCGTAGAGGTGGCGGCTCGTCCGGCTGCGCCGACTTTCGGGTCTGCGTTGTGCTTCACGCACCGGTAGCCCGAAGTAACCTTGATGGCCTTGCCGAGCTTGGTGCGGATGGTCTGCATCTTCTGGACGAGCTCCGGGTCAATCATCTGCGCCGTGCATCCGCACGGGCAGGCAAACTCGTGCCGCTCGAAGTCTGTGGTGATTTTCGTGTGGTCGTTCGGCTTAAAGGTAATTACGCTCATTCTCGACGTCTCCTTTGTCGGTCTGTTTGAGTACGGAAAATTCTGCGTGTACCACCGCGCGGGCTGCTCCGTAGCCCTCCGGCTCCCCGCAGTTCGTTTCGAGGGAGTATTCCTCCCACCGGTCGAGCAGCTTAACGGTGGCCGTCAAAAGCTGTTCGAGCCTCTCCTCGCGGTTCATTGGCGGCTCCTTTCAGCGGCTCTCGCCGCGCCGGAACAGTGTGTAGTGCGGACGCTCCTCCCCCAAACAGCCAGTATCGCAGCCAGTCATCGAGGACGACGGCCGCGATGGACACAAAAATCCACAGGATGCTAAACGGGAGGCAAATCTGCCCTTTGTAGTTGAGCAGCATCCCGGAGTAATCCCAAACGCCGAGGCCGAGCCAGACGTGAGAATCATCCCGGTTGCGAGCTCCGCTCCTGTCACGATGGCCGAGCCGAGGACACCCTGCCAAATGAGCGGGGTGTCCCACTCAAGTAGACCCTCGTTCAGCTCACCGAGAATCAGAAAAAGGAATCCGCCGAGGACGAACATCGTCCAATGGCTATGTCCTCTGAAAAGCACCTCGAGTCCGAAGTATGCAAGCCCTCCGAACACAAAGAGGATGGCAGTTTTACATACAGAGTTCCTTGCCATTTCGGTCCTCCTTAGGCGGAGAGCTTGTTGATGATGGCCACAATCTGCGCCTGCGCTGCGCTGAGGATGCCCTCGACTTCCTTTTCGAGGTCCTCGGGAAGGGTGCATCCGTAATAGATGGAGCCGATAACATTCGGGTCAGTCTCGCGCTTCGCCCACTGGCGCAGCGCATTGCAGTAAGTCGTCTGTTTGGTGACGAAGCTCTTGTATTCGCTGTACAGGGTAATAATGTCTGCCGCGCTGTACATAACGCACTTGCCGCCATCCGGGTGGTAAGGGTATTCTGACGCGCCCAACGTAATGGCCGCAAACATCGAGTCGATGTTCGTCTGGTCGTTTGGCATCAGCGAAAAGTGCTGCGTGCCGCCGGACAGCTCCACGTCGATGCCAGCATAAATAAAGTTCTGGCAGGTTTCGGAGGCGTCGTCCGCCACCTTCTGCGCCAGAGTGGGAAGGTCATTTTTCTTCCATTCGATAGCCATACTGTCCTCCTTACTGGAATGCGCCGCTGACGGCTTCGATGTAGCCACCCTCGCCGGATTCGCCGCGCTCCACGCTGACGCGGAAGTTAACGCCGCGCCGTTGGTGGTGGTCTTATTCTCAAAGACGATGTTCACGCCTTTTTTTACCTCGGTCGTGGCATCCTGCCACACCGGGGCCGCGTCCTTGGCGTTGTTGGTCACCTCAGCTTGAACTTTGCATCATCCGGGATGGAGCCGGTCACCTGAAGCACGGCAACGGTAATGTCGCCCTCAACGGCCAGCGGTTCAGCCAGCGTCACGCTTGCGGCGTGGACGGCCTTGGTAAAGGTCGCGGACGTGCTGACGGTTTCCTTGCCGTCGCTCACCTCAACGGTGATGGTGTGGTTGCCGTTCAGGATTTTCTGGAATCCGGCAGCGCTGGCCGTCTGCTCAAAGGTCAGGGCCGTGCCGCTGGCAACGCCGGTGCGGGTCTTGGTGGTCTTGCCGTCCAGCTTTTCGGTGACGGTCAAGGTGTCGCCGTCGGCATCCCTGACGGTGTACTTCCACGCAAAGGCCGCGTTCTTCTGCCCCAGAGCTGCGCCGTCCGTGCTGACGGTAGGTGCAGTGTTGACACTGACCGTGCCATCGTCAGAGACCACGAGTGTAGAGGGAAGAATGAAAGCGGGGCGAACACCATAGGAGTAGTTGTACCAGCCGCTGACGTTGGAGCCATCCGAACTGACGTACCAGACGTAGTTGGTGTTGCCGGTGTAAGGAGAGCGCAGCCACCAGACGGCAGCGTCGCTGCCATTGTATGCAATACGCTTGCTGTTACCGCCGGAGCTGTTGCCAAAGTATGCCAGCCTCACACCGTCCTTCGGGAAATAGCCGTTGTCGCTGGTCGTCCAACCAACCTCATAACCAGACAGCAGGAACACTTTGGTGCTCAGGCCGTTGGAGCCGGTGGCAAGGCTGCCGCCGGAACCAGTGCCGTTCTGGTACGGGATTTTCACCTGCTTAATAGCTGCACGGATGTTGCTGTCGATGAGGTTGTAGAACGTCCCGTTCAGGTATGTGTGGATGCTGGAATCCTTGTAGGAGTTATTGTTGCCGAACGTGGATGTGGTGTAGATGTCCTTCATCAGCAGCCACGTTCCATTGCAACTCGAATCATAGGTGCTGGTGTTCGGGTTGCCCTGCTGCACGACAATAAAATCTTTGGACGCGCCGTTGACCTTGATTTTGACAATGCTGCCAACGGCTTTTGTGCCCAGTTTTACGTTTGCCATTGTTACCTCCTTGTTTTCGTTCAGGCCCACGGCATGATCTCCGCAGGCCGCGTGTTCTGCGATACAGAGAGGGACAGGGCTTTGTGCTGCTTCTTGTAGATGCAGCGGCATTGCCTCGCCCGCCGTCTGTCACGCGCGAGTTTGTTCGAGTTGATTTTTCGATGGATAGGGATTTTACAGTCAAGCAATTTTTCGAGCCGGTCAGCGTACTTGCGGCGTAAAGAGTAGGTTTCACCATGGGCGGCATGGGCATCCCATGCAGCAAAGCTCCGAAGGATTTCCTGCTTGGTCACTTCGCCTGCGGGGTATGCCGTCTCCCAATACTTGATCTTGTTCTTCATCCGCTTGGAGCTATCCCGGCGCAGCTTTTGGATGACCGCGCCGGTGTCGGTCAGGTAGCTATGGAATCCCAGAAATCAATACCGTTCCGCAGCGGGAAGATGGCGGTTTTCTGGTTCAGTTCAAGGCCGTAACTGTCCATGAGCGCCCGCACATCCCGGAGAATGCACTGCAATTTCCGCTTGTCCGAACAGATGATGTAGAAATCATCCATGTATCGGCCATAGTATTTGATGCGGTACTTTTCTTTGATGATGTGGTCGAACTCGTCCAAAAACATGAGGGCGAAAAGCTGGCTCGTCTGGTAGCCCAGCGGCAAGCCGTCCTCCATCACGTCGATGTAGATGCAAAGCAGCTCATAGACACGCGGGTCAACGCCGCGCTTATCCAGCACGGCTTTGAGCTTGCGTTTTAGCTTCCGGTGGTCGATGCTGGCAAAGAAATGCCGCACATCGCCTTTCAGCACCCAGCCGTCCGCGCCGTGGCCCTCACGGCGGTAATAGTCCACCATGTGGGTTTTCAGGCGCATCAGGCCGTCGTCTGTGCCTTTGCCGGTCTGGCTTGCGTGGCTGTCCCGGATAAAGCTCTTTGTCAGAGCATCATACAGGATGTTATCGACCAGCGCGTGCAGCACCACCTTGTCCACAAATGCGGGGGCGTGTACCATGCGGCGCTTCGGCTCGTAGACGGCAAAGACCTCAAACTTACTTGGCACATAGCGTATCTGCTGCCGGATGCTCCCGTCTGGCTGCCGCACATTGCAGACAGACAGCTTACGGGAGAGCTTTTCCGTGCAAGCCAATGCATGGGATTCATACTCGATTGTTTTGCTCTTGCTGCGTTTTCCCTTCCGGGCTTCGAGGCAGGCTTTGTAAAGCACCTCAAAGCTGCACAGTTCTTCGTATGTCAAAATGACCCTCCGCTGGTTCGCGTTACGGTAGTGGGCTGCATCCGGCAGGGATGGCCCGCCTCAGCGGGATGTATTTATCACTTGCCTGCATCGGCAAGCGACGGGATATAGCCTCCTTTGATGGGCGCACTACTTTTAGCCGGGCTTACTCGTTTCACGGTTCCATCAGAGCGGGGCGAACACCATAGGAGTTGTTGTACCAGTTGTTGTTGTTGGAGCCATCCGAATTGACGTTCCAGACGTTGTTGGTGTTGTTGGTGTTCGGAGAGCGCAGCCACCAGACGGCAGCGTCAGAAAATAAGCTATACCCCTATGCAAAGCGGTCAGCCGCTTGCTTTTTCTTCTTCCGGGTCAGGCGGTGCGAGGGCGGCCCTCAGGGCTTTTACAAGCATGTAAAGCCGTTTCTTTTCTTCCGCCTGCCGGAGGGACTCGGCACGTTCGCGTTCCGACGTCAGCCACTTCATAGCCGGGTATTTCACGTCCGTTACCTTTTTCGTCCAGATTCCGGATTTCTTCACGCTGATAATGCCGTCTTCTGTGCAAAGTTGCAGATATTGCAGCATCAAAGAGCAGCCATCAATGACGTCACCGATTTTCTCAAGGCGCTTGTCATAGTCGGTCTGGAAATTGACGTTGTTTGCTGCGTAGGCATCCAGCAGGATTTGCCGGGCAGTCATGCGAATACCTTCTCCATAAAGCCGGTAGGTGCTTTTGGTAAAGCCTTCCCGGTTTCTCGTATCGAGGGCATGAACGGCAGTTTCGCACACTCTCTGAATGTCCTTGACATCTTCAAGGGCCGCCGCTTTTTGAAAGACCGCCCGCGCATCGCTCCGGCTTATACTCGTCGACACGGTGCGCGTTGCCCGCAGGGTGTAGCGCAGGAGCTCTTTTGCATTACGCCCAACTTTGAACGGTTGTTCAGCCATCAGAACTCCACCCTCGCCTGTTCGGCGTTCCACGCACCTGCCACGGTCAGGCCGTCCAGACTGCCGAACGTGGCAGAGAACGGATTTTCGTGACGTTCGTGCCGAACTTCAGCTCAATGGCCTTGATGCTGGCGTTCATAGCTGCCACGCTGGCGCGGATGTCGCCGTGGGCGTGGCTGCTTCGTTATGGGCATCCACCGCCGCGCTGATGCGCTGGTCGGTCTCGGCCTTTTTGTAGCTGTCCACTTCCCACCGCTGGCTCTCGGTCAGGTGGCCGTTTGCATCCAGCGTGGCAATGCCGCCCGGAATGCCGATCTGGTCAGTGCGGACAACATCTTCATCCGGCGCCTTGCCGGGGCCTGCATTAAAAAGAACCGTATGCCATTTAGGTTCCCCCTTCCTGTGCATCCGTGTATCTCACGGTGCTTGTAATGTGATACTGTGCAGAAATTTTCTCGGTCGGAGCTTTGGCGGCCCTCAGCCGCAGCTTTCCTTCGAGGCTTTCGGTCGCAATAAAGCCCACCGCACCCGCCACATCGTAAAATTCCGGCAGTACCGTAACATCCACAATGTCGGTAGCCAACAGGCCCGCAATGGGGATGTTACAATAAAAATAGCCGGGGGAGGAATCATCCTCGCCCCAGCCATCGACCGGAATCGTAAAAGACACCGCAGCCGTGACATCCTGCTTTTCGTGCAGGATGTCATCGGTTTCCTCGAATCCGTTTGCCGTTGCTTCGGAAAGGTCTCCGATTGCGGTGTTGCACTGCTTGATGTGGCTGCAAAGCGCGGCAAGCCCTGTGCCCAAAGCGTTTTAATCTTCGCTTTTGCCATAGAGCTTACCTCCTCATGTCTTAGTCAGCCAGCAGAGCGGCGATCTCCTCTGCGGAGAAGTCCTCCACGTCCTCGTCGTGCAGAACATTCTCCGGCTCGGTGTACACGACGACTTCCTTGCCGTCGATGTTCACATTGCCGTTGGTGGAACTGGCGGCAGTCTTGGTTGCGCCCTCAGAGACACGGCCAGCTTTTCGCCCTCGGCATCGCTCATAAGGCGCTTGCCAGCCTCGGCGCCCACGAAGTCCGCAGGCTTCTTGCCGCTGTCGGTCAGATTGCCTTCGCCATCCAGCGCAGCAAAGTTGCCGGTGGTGGCACCGGCGACCTTATCGGCCTTGCCGGAGATGCCCACCTCCTCAGGGGTGGGAACATACAGACCATCGTCCTTCAGAACCAGGGCGTTGCCGACAGCAGCGGAAACATTGACCTTGACATCCACCTCATAACCAGCGATGGTAACGGTGGTGGATGCATCCTTGCCAGTGGCCTTGGCCTTATAGGTATCGACCAGAGCGGCCATGCTCAAGAAGGAGTAGGTGCAGGAGTCCGGGTTCTCTCCCTTGACGGCCAGCACCATGACCGGCTTGCCTTCCAGCTTGGGGTCGGTAGCGCCGGGATAGGTGGCAGTGTCGAACTTGAACTTTGCAACAAAGGTGGTCTTGGTCTGGTCGAGGAACAGCTCAGAGGGGAAGTCAACGGAGAATGCAGCGGAGCCGGTCTTGTCAGTGCTGGTGTAGAAGTTCACAGTGTTACCGTCCACAGCCAGAGACTTGATGCGGCGTTGGCGGCGGTCTGAACCGGAGTAAAGGCATCCTTCTTGACGAAGGTCTTCTTGATCTCGGCGGTCAGGTTGCGGATGGTGGTCTTGGTAGAAATCTGCTTAGACATAGTAGTGTCCTCCTAAAATTATTTCAGCATATCAACGATTTCCTGCTGCGTTTCTTCCTCGTTCAGCAGGTCTTCGCTCGTCATAACGGTTTCTTTGCGGACAGTCAGCGCGTTTGCGCTGTCAAAGTCAAGGCCTTCGCCGATGCGGACGGCAATAGCGCCGCTTGCGTCGCGCTTCAAGCCCTGACCGATGCTTACGCTACCGGTTTCACCCGAACCACCTCCTTTCCCGAACAGGGTTACGGTCGCCTGAATATCTGCTTCCGGGATGCGCTGAGCGAAAAATCTGATGAAACCATCATGCGTTTCGCACCCGTTCAGGACGCCCGCTTTGGTCGTAGTATAGAAGCTGCCGGGAGATACAACGCCAACGGGTACAAGCTCGCTGGTGATGTCCGACAGTTCTGCATCATAAATGCACTGGTAGTAATCCATACCGCCAGCGTTTTTCGTAATCACCCTCGCTGCGGGCGGCTTCCACTCGTCCGCCGCAAGAGTGAGTTCGTAGGAGCCATAGTAGCCGCCGCCCGTACCGCCGTCCACCTGCTCCTTGATAAGAGCCTTGACCTGCTCTTCGTTCAGGATTTCCCCCGGATTCAGACAGGTTCTTCACGGCAGCGCTGACCGCTGCGTGATGGTCGCTGCATGGGCATCAGCGGCGGCGTTGTGCTTCTCAATTTCGGCCTTGACCAGCTTCATCAAAGCCTGCATCTGCGGGCTGAGGGCAATTTCGATTTTTGCTTTGTTCGAGATTGCAATAAGGGCAGCAATCTCAATTTCAAAGTCAGCGTTCACGCTGGATGCAGGGACTTCGATTCCACGTTCATCCTGCATGATGAACAGCAGCACTTCGGCATCATCATTCAGGCGGCCATATACGCCGATCTGGTGCATGATGTAGGTGCTTTCTGCTCCGGTAATCTGGATACTGACTTTCCGGGCCGTTTCCTCTCCGTCCTTTACGGTGTCAATCGCAAGGATGGTCAGTTCGTGCGTTTTCGCCGCTGACGGTCGTTTCTGCCGACAAGTCGGTTTCAACGATGCCGGTGCCGCTCACGGCGCGGGTGATGGTGAGCGCGCCGCCGGAGAGGGATTCCGACAGGAGCGCGGCACCGGCAGTTGTATAACTGGATTTTTCCCAGCTCATGTTGTCTGTCCTCCAATCTTGATGGTTACGGTTTCGTGCGTGTGCGCAAGCCCGCCGGTGGCGTATGCCTGCGCGGTGATGTTTTTCGGGTGGATGGCTCCGGGCAGCTCAACGGTCGTCCGCATCCGCGCTGCGCTCATAGCACCGGCAGCATAGCCACGAGCGTGACGGCGCGGGGGTTTGATGCTTCCGGGCAGCCGGACGGTGCAAAAAAGCAGCCATTCCGCAGGGCGCGGCGGCGACGTAGCACGGTAAATCCGGGATATACGCAAGAACAAATGAAAGTGAAAGATGAGCCGGAATCTTGCGCTTCAAGCACTCCATGACGTCGCTCGGCAAGAAAGTGGAGTTATCTTTGGGAAGAGCTTCACATAGATTCTGCTATTTTTGAATCCAACGGAGGGCGAGACTCCGGTATATCTAAAAACAATATCTTTTATCTCCGGGGAACCGATGTGGTTTCCTCCGATGAAGTACGAGGCAACGAGCTTGCGCCGCGCTTCGAGGGTGCGTTTTTGGTTCAGAGGGATGCCAAGGAAGGTTTCCATCTGTGCCAGCACATCCGTGTCCATCAGTGATACGAAGTTGTTGTTGACGACAGCGTCCACGCCATCCTCGATTTCATCCAGCCCGCCTCCGGCTGCGCGCCAGATAGCGTCCATCTCGAACGTCCCGGTAGAACACCGGGTAGAATGTTTTCAGCTCTTCGTATGCGCTTGGGAACCCGTTAGGATATAGGGTTGGTTTCACTTACTATCACCTCCCCCAAAACAAACACCTCCTCTTTTCCGGCCTCGACGTTCGCCGTCTGGCCGTTGAAGCGGAGGTTTGCGTAGTCCAGTACTCCCAAGAGGCTGTAAATCGTGTTGCCGACCGTGCTGATGCGCAGGGTTGGCGTTTCACTGTCGTCCTTGGTAAGGTTGATGCTCTTGATTTGAGCCTTTAGGGCCGTCTGTGCTGCGCTCTTGACGCTGGCAAGGTCCCCTCCCTTTGCGAGCGTAACGGAAAAGAGATGTTGACCCTTTTCGCCGTGGCAGAAGTCGCGGTGAAGTGCGCGCCAATGTTGGCTTGTCCCTCGCCGAGGCCGGTCCCGCCCGGGTCGATGTACTCCTGTACGCGCTGCACAACAGCC
>ENA-OQAJ01000747-OQAJ01000747.1-human-gut-metagenome-genome-assembly--contig:-NODE-747-length-9982-cov-3.497615_pt1 | contig 9982 bp, 16 predicted proteins | sample MGYA00242736_ERZ504529 | MGnify/ENA primary metagenome ERZ504529 (study PRJEB26092, sample SAMD00036275) | human gut metagenome | host: Homo sapiens | study: EMG produced TPA metagenomics assembly of the...
TCCAGATTCACCTGCAAATTTCGTGAAATCAGTTATTCTCATAAATATAATTAGAGTGAATATGAAGAACAGTTTGTTTTGATTGAAGTGATTTTCGTCAAGGCAGACTGTTTTTGTTGCCTGCATTTAGAAAAAAGATACCAAAGAAGGATCTTTATTTTCAATGAGCTAAACTCCATGACACAGTAATCACACTGATGGAGAATTAAAAAACAAGAAAAATTTGATAAATTTCGGAAAATGATGTCCGATTTTGTATCTGCCAGTACAGAGTATATGAAGAGATAAATATTCAAAACACAGGAGGTACTGATTATGCAGAACAAATTATTTTTAAAGGCAGCCGATATATGTGAACTTCTGGAAGTAAAACAGACATCGGCTTATGAGATCATCGGAAATCTGAACAAGGAACTGGAAGAACAGGGCTACCTGACGCTTAGAGGAAAAGTTCCGACAAAGTATTTTGTGAAGCGTTTCTACGGTGTGGAAGATACTTGTGAGATTCCACAGGAAGAGGGAAAGGAATGGTTTCATGCGTAAGAGAAAAATGTATTTATCAGTGGAAGACATTGCAGAACTCTTTGGATTATCAGTTTCGTTTGCTTACCGGGTGGTGGAAAGAATGAATGCCGATCTGGCAAGCAAGAACTATTATGTGATTCTCGGTCGGGTGCCAACCCGCTATGTAGAGGACAAGATCTATGGTCTGGAACATGTTGAGCAGTATTTGAAGGAGGATAAAGCGGTATGAGTATGATGCAGGAAAAAATGTATATGGATGTGGATGATGTGTGTGCAATTCTTGGAGTTTCAAAAACTTATGCATATAGTCTGATGCGAGAATACAACAAAGAATTGAAGGCAAAAGGCTATATTGTAGTAGCTGGAAAAATCTCTACGAAATTCCTGGCAGAAAAGATTTATGGCATGAAAGTCGAGGATTAGCAATGGGGGTTTACAAAGAAGGAAAAAACTGGAAAGTACAGGTCTATTACAAAGACTGGCAGGGAAATCGGAAAAGAAAACAGAAAAGAGGATTCAGGACCAAGGGTGAAGCTAAGGAATGGGAAAGAGATTTCCTGCAACAGCAGAGCCAGGGTGTGGATATTGAATTTGGAAATTTTCTGGAGATTTATTACAAAGATATGGATGTCCGTCTCAGAGAAAACACTATGTACACGAAGCGATATATTATTGACCTGAAAATCAAGCCTTATTTTGAAAAGAAGATTCTCAGTGAAATTACGGTGGCAGACGTCCGTGCATGGCAGAATGAGTTGCTGACGTATAAGGATAAGAATGGAAAAGGATATTCTCCTACTTATCTGAAAACAGTGAACTGCCAGCTGACTGCAATCTTCAATTATGCAATGCGGTATTATAACCTGCAGGATAATCCCTGCAGGAAGGCAGGAGCGATTGGCAAGAGTAAAGGAGAACCGAAGGACTTCTGGATGCAGGAAGAGTTCAATGCTTTTCTGGAGACAGTAAGTGATAAGCCGGAGACAAGAATGGCGTTTCTTTTGTTGTACTGGACCGGAATGCGTATCGGTGAATTGCTTGCACTTACTTATAATGACATCAATCTTGAAGAGAAAACCATATCAATCAATAAATCTTATCAGAGACTGAAAGGAAAGGATATGATCACGCAGCCGAAAACTCCAAAGAGTATCCGTGTGATTACGATGCCGGATTTTCTTGCAGAGGAATTTCGGGAGTATTGCAGTCATTTGTATGGAATTATGAAAAAGGAAAGACTTTTTCGGTTTACCAAATCGCATATGGAACATTGTATGGCTACCGGAATCGAGCGGTCTGGTGTAAAGCGGATACGACTTCATGATCTCCGCCATTCCCATGCCAGTATGCTGGTTGATATGTGGGTGGCTCCATTGGAGATTGCAGAACGCCTTGGACATGAAAAGGTGGAAACCACGTTGAACACTTATTCACATCTGTATCCGTCTACACAGAGTAAATTAGCAGGTTTGCTAGATAAGAAACATGAGGAAGAGGAGGAATAAGCGATGGCTGGTGACAGACATGGAAAACACAACACAACGACCATTTCTTTTCGGGTGAATTCTTATGAAAAAGCAACAATTGAAGAACGAGTGAAAGTGAGCGGAATGAAAAAACAGGATTATATCGTCCGATCATGCATTTACAATCATGTATGTGTTGTTGGAAAGAAAGAAACAATTGAGATTATCCGGTCAGAAATGAAGGAAATGAGTTTGGTTTTGGAGGATGTGGCAAAAGATTTGAAGTCTGAAAAACCAGTTATTTCAGAACCGGTTCTTGATAGTATGACAGAACGGTATCTTGCATTTTTGGAAGCAGCATTATGGATGCTGAAAGGTTCAAGTTATTTATGGGAGGATAAAAAGGATGGAAGAGAAGTAATGAAGGATTGTAAAGTGCTGGCATTGTGTTCACAAAAAAGGCGGGGTTGGCAAGACAACAAGTTGCGTGAATCTGGCAGTCGGACTTGCAAAAGCAGGGAAGAAAGTGCTTGTGATTGACAATGATCCGCAGGGAAGTATGACAGCAAGTCTTGGGTATCATAACCCAGATGAATTACCAATCACACTGGCTACTATTCTGACAAAGATTGTAGAAGATGAACTATTTGAAAATACACTGGGAATTTTACATCACCAGGAAGGAATTGATTTGATTCCGGCAAACATCGAACTCTCTGGAATGGAAGTTTCACTTGTAAATATTATGAGCAGGGAACTTGTCTTAAAACAATATATAGAAAGAATGAGAGAAGAATACGACTATATATTGATTGACTGTATGCCATCACTTGGAATGCTGACGATCAATGCACTTGCCAGTGTCGATGCAGTTATTATACCTGTCCAGGCGGCTTATCTTCCTGTAAAGGGTCTAGAACAGCTGATACGGACGATAGGAAAGGTGCGAAGACAGCTTAACAAACAACTGAAAATTGGAGGTATATTGATCACAATGGTGGATAACCGAACGAACTATGCAAGAGATATATCTGATCTGATTTTTGATACATATGGAAACCAGATTAAGATTTTTCCACAGAGTATTCCATTTTCAGTACGAGCAGCTGAAATCAGTGCGGAAGGAATCAGCATATTTGAGCATGATCCAAAAGGAAAAGTAGCGGCTGCATATTGGCAGATGACACAGGAGGTGCTTTTGGATGAAAGGTAGAAGTGCATCGAAGATAAAACTGACATCTTATGATGAATTACTTGGAGGAGGAGAAGAAACGAACGATATCCAGCAGGTTTCACTTGAGCATTTACATTCTTTCGAGAACCATCCATTTCAAGTAAATGATGATGAGGCAATGGCGGAACTGGTGGAAAGTGTGAAAGAAGAGGGAATTCTTACAGCATTACTGGTACGACCGCTGGGTGATGGTGAATATGAAATCATCGCCGGTCACAGAAGGAGACATGCGGCACAACTTGCTGGTCTTAAAGAGGTTCCGGTTATTATCAGAAATATGGATCAAGATACAGCTGTCCGTGCGATGGTAGACAGCAATCTGCAGAGACCTAATATACTCCCAAGTGAAAAGGCATTTGCTTACCGTATGAAGATGGAAGCAATGAATCATCAGGGAACATCAGGCGGTATCAGTGCGAAAGACATTGGAAAGAACGCAAATGACAGTGCAAGGCAGGTGTATCGCTATATCCGGCTTACTTATCTGATGAATGACCTATTAAACGCAGTAGATCGTGATGTGATCGGATTGCAGGTAGGTGTAGAGCTTTCCTACCTTACGGTTCCAGAACAGGAGATGGTGGAGGAAGTGCATGAGAGTACCGGAAAATATCCAAGTCTGGAACAGGCAAAAAATAAGGCAACATCGAGAAGAAAAAACGCTGACAAAAGAGATTGTGCGGCTCCTGGTTATAGGAGAGCGTAAAAAGAAAACAACGGTAACATTAAAACAGGATGAAATTAAGAAGTATTTTCCTCCAGAGTATGATGAACAGAAGATACGGACTGTTATATGTCAGCTTTTGGAGGAATGGAGCAATCAGAATCATTGATAAGTACGAAGGGAGGGATGTGTCATGAGTATAAGAGCAACATTCCATTATTTTCAAGGAATGGAATGCGATATGTACAGTTTTTTATCGTATTCCCAAACTGCTGTTTACAAGTGAATATTTTAAAAATCTCTCCTGCGAAGCAAAGGTGCTGTACGGACTGATGTTAGACCGGATGTCACTGTCCATCAAGAACCGGTGGTTTGATGAAGAGGACAGGGCATATATTTTCTTTTCGGTGGAAGAGATTATGGAAATGCTTAACTGTGGCAGGAATAAGGCTGTGAATTGTCTAAAAGAGCTGGATCAGGAAAAAGGGATTGGATTGATTGAGAAGAGGCGAATCGGACTTGGAAAAACAAATGTTATTTACGTGAAAAATTTCAGCCTGACAGAATATCCAGATGAGCCAGCAATCTTTGATTCGGAAGAAACACCGGAAAATGTAGCAGAGAGAAAAGAAAATACAGAGACAGAAATAGAAGAATATGCGAAAAAAAGAGCCGGAAAAGCCCGTAAATACACAGAAGTTTGAAAAACAAAACTTCAGGAAGTTTGAAAAATAAAACTTCAAGAAGTTTCAAAAACAAAACTTCAAGGAGTTTGAAAAACAAAACTTCAAGAAGTTTAGAAAACAAACTTCAAGAAAGTTTCAAAAACAAACTGTAATAATACTGAATATAATTATACTGAATTTAGTGAGAATGAATCTTATCAATATCTATCTGAACAAGAGAAAGGGAGAGATAGGATACAGGAGAGAAATGAGTATCGACAGTTAATTCATGATAATATCGAATATGAGATCCTTTGTCAGAGCTATGGAACTGGACGAGTAGAAGAGCTGGTAGAGCTGATGCTGGATGCAATATGTTCGACAAAGACATATCAACAGATCAATGGGGAAGCTGTGCCTACACAAGTGGTCAAGAGCCGTTTGCTCAAAGTCGGGTATGAACACATCCAGTATGTGTTTTTCAGTCTTGACAGGAGTACAAGCAAAGTGAAGAATATCCGGCAGTATATGCTGACGGTATTGTATAACGCTCCTGCAACAATCAATCAGTTTTATGATGCTGAAGTTCGACATGACATGTACTGGGGGGAAGGATATTCCAGACAGGTAAGAACTTTGTGCCCACTGGGCACGAAGTTTAAAAAGAGATAGTCATATCTGGCAGATATGCTAAAATAACCTTGTGTCCACTGGGCACAAAGTAGGAGGAAGAATTATGTTGAGATTTATGATAAAACTGCCATTTCGAATTATTGCAGCTCCTGTTTGGCTGGTACTTGCAGCGGTGAATATTGTGCTGGTGTTCCTGGTTGGGTTATCTGCTGGATTCTGCTATCTGATAGCCGGAATCTCTGTTGTGACAGAAGTTTTGAGTATTGGGTTTGGAATCAGTACGGACTGGACAATGAAATCAGCGATTATTACGACAGTAGTGTTTGTTCTACTCCCACATATCGGTATGGGGATAGTTGCAGTAATTGAAGTTGTGAAATGTGGATTACATGGAATTTATTTTTGGATGATTGTGGAAAATATAGTGGCGCTATATGGAAAGGCAGAAATAAACAATGGAAGAATTATATAAAGTGATGGATGATTTGCTTGAGGTGGAATTTCAGATGAAAGCAGGGATGGATATTCTGAAAGAACTGGAAGAGTTTTATATGCTGGAAAAAGAAACCGAAAAATCGGATGCTAGAAAAGTAGCTGTGCTGATGAAAGGATATCTGCAGTCGATGAAGTCAAATATTCGAGAAATCATTCGTTATATTGATGACACGACACTTGAAAAATCAAAATGATAAAAAAGAAAAGATAAAACAGGAATCTGCGAGCACCATATCCGAGGAAGTGCAGGAATTTGTGAATCTGACAATTTACAGAGCATATGGGGGAAAAGCATATTTCAGAAATGGAAGTTAAAAGCAGGATAAAGAGCCAGTAAGTGAGATTGATAAGAAATACCAGAAATTACTGGAAACGTTATCCCAAGAACAGGAAGAAGTGATTACGGAATACTGTAATGCAATTTTTTAGCAGTGGAGCAGAAACAGAAGAATTTTTCTATCGACTGGGATTAAAAGATGGACTGAATCTGAAAAATACGGTAAAATCTGTATTAGAAATGATATCATGAAATCGGAAGTTGGAGGATACACGCATGAAAATTGTAATCATTAATGGAAGTGCCAGAAAAGGAAATACGCTGGCAGCAATCAATGCATTTATAAAAGGAGCGTCAGAAAAGAATAAAATTGAAATCATTGAACCCGACAAACTCAACATTGCACCATGCAAGGGATGTGGTGTCTGTCAATGCTCTAAGGGATGCGTCGATAAGGATGATACAAATTCTACCATTGATAAAATTGCTGCCGCAGATATGATTCTTTTTGCTACACCAGTTTATTGGTGGGGAATGTCAGCACAATTGAAACTTATCATTGATAAGTGCTACTGCCGTGGATTGCAAGTTAAAAAACAAAAAAGTTGGCACAATTGTTGTAGGTGGTTCTCCCGTAGGCAGCATCCAGTATGAGCTGATTGATAAGCAGTTTGACTGTATGGCAAAATATCTTTCATGGGATATGCTTTTCAAAAAATCATATTATGCAACAGCCCGAGATGAACTTGAAAAAATAAGGATTCCATGAACGAACTTGAGTGGATTGGAAAAAAATTTATAAAGCACACACCAAATTCAAGTTTGCATATTTTATCAAAAGGTACATATTAAAATTAACACAAAGGGAGATGTTAGAATGAAAGCTCATGAATATTGGTCTGTCGGAGCATTGTTAACGATGCTAGGAACATTTTATACTGGATATAAAGGAAACAAAATCAAGCCATAAATATTTTGCGGCAAGTTCTTTGCTTTGTATGATTATGGCTATTTATACAGGTCATAAGATGATATCTAAAAACAAGAAAACAAAGAAAGAACCAATATCATTAGAAAATGAAGAATAATACAATCAACCTTGTGCCCACTGGGCACGAAGTTGGCACAGTCACTACGGTGTCAGGAGAAATCCTGACATCTTTTTTTATGTCTTTTTACACCTCAAAAAATAATTTATAAAATTTCTAAAATCATGTCCGATTTTGTCGCTCCTAATACAGAGTATATGGAAGGCAAATTGAAAATCCTCTGATTTCCAAAAATCACAAACGTAAAAGAGGTTCAGACAGTTCTTCCGATTGCACCTTGACAATTGAAGGAGCTGATACATCTTGAGGAACATGCTTACCGGAGATAGTCCGGCTCGTGCAGGCGAAGACTCCTACGGGAAGAGCGAAGCATAATGATACCACCGAAAGGTACAGGACCTCTGCTGAAACAGAGACTGTGACTGTATTTTTACAGCCGGGTTATCTGGAATGATAACGATCAGATGTATATGTACAGACAAAGCCCAAATGCGAATACTTAGATATTCTTATTTATATTACAGGAGAAATCCTGTAGCAAGTGGGGAATGGTTCGACTCCATTCCTCATTTTTTCGTGCAGAAAATGCACAGATTATTATCCTGTTTTTGAAATACCAGGGAAAGGTGTTGCAGGAAGAAAGGGAGGACAAGAAGCATGAATACGATTGTTTTAATGGGTAGACTTGCCAGAGATCCAGAAACTAAGCTGGCATCTACGCAAAAGGGACAAACCAAAGTATCCAGGTTTCCACTGGTAGTAAAAAGAAATCGCACGAGCAAAGCATTTGTAGTGATGATCACAGCTTATGGAAATAATGCAGAATTTGTGGAGAAATATCTTGAAAAAGGAATTAAGATTGCTCTTTCCGGAGAGTTGGTAATCTCTCAGATCAAAGATGAACAGACTGGAACTGCATCCTATTATACCGAAGTCATTATGGATAATGTAGAGTTTGCAGAAGCCAAAACAAAAAAAGAAGAATCTGACGGATTTCAACCAACAGAGAAGAGGAAGATTCCATTTGATATACCAGAAGAACTTGAACAAGAAATGCCATTTCGATAGGAAGGACAAGATTTATGAGAAAATACTTTTTAGAATTATTTGCAATAGGATTGGTTGATTCAGAAGGAAGAATCAATACAGAACATATGACAAGCGATGCACTTATGACTTCCATGAAAACAATGGAAGAGCTGACAAAAATGAAAATGGATCGTTTAGTTTTGGAAACAACAATGGAGATGATCTTATGTATGTTTGAGTCATGTGATACAGAGGAATTTACAGAAATATTAGGTAAGCTGCTTGGCGGAAAACAGACTTCTAAAGTGACTGCTCACTTGGAAGCACTGGAGGAATTACTGACAGAAGAGGAATATAGAGGTTTCCTTGCAGAATATCTTGGTTATTTAACAGTGAATGTAGCAGAGTTTATTCGGAGCACAATCATTGAAAATGGTTTGATGTTACTTTCCGGTACAGGAGGAGAAGAGGATGGAGAAGACGGATTATAAAATTACAGAGTTTCACAATTCGGAGTTTGGTTCCATCCGTATGATTGAAGATGGAGGCAGACTTTTATTTTCTGGAATTGATGTAGCATTTGCTTTGGGATATGCAAAACCAAGAAATGCGATAAATGTTCATTGCAAGGGGGCCCTGAAACGGGGCGTCCTTACATCTGGTGGTGTGCAGCCAATGATTTTTTATTCCAGAGGGAGATGTATATCGGCTGATTACAAAAAAGTCGTTTGAAGTCAGCACAGAATTTTGAAAAGTGGGTATTTGATGAGGTGCTTCCGGCTATTAGGAAAACAGGCGGATATTTAGAGACTGATCTTTTAGACAGAGTAAAGGATAACCCAGAACTTCTTTTAGAATTTGCCGAGAGACTTCTGGCAGAAAATAATCGAAATCGAGAATTACAAAATCGTGTAAAGGATATGCAGCCAAAAGCAGATTATTATGATCATTTCATGATTACAGGAGAATGCACCAATATTCGAACGACGGCAAAAGAGATTGAATTTCCAGAAAAGAAAAATTTGTGAAACTTCTTTTTAAATAGAGGATTTCTATATAGAAGTCCATCCGGCACGTTGCTTCCCTATGCGGTGGAGAAGAACAATGATCTGTTTATTGTAAAAGACTATTTTAACAATGGACATCTTGGTTCACAGACATTGGTTACACCAAAAGGAAAAGAATTTTTTAAAGCGTTGTGTGCGGAGGAAGAGTAAAGAATGAAGGAGGTGGTTGCCATGATTACAGATCTGGACAGCAGTTAAATCGCTGAAAGGAGGGAAAATCATGCAGGAAGAGGTAACTCAGAAAACGGTCACGTTCTGTATTCGGACTACCAAAGTAACAGCAGATCTATTGAAAAAGGTTCTTGCTGCTTATCTGCGTCATCAGAAGCAGAAATCGGTAGAGAAGAAAGCGAAGAAGAATCAGCCGAAACAGGGAAAGGTTACGGTAAAAGAGCTGGCAAAACAAAATGCCGGGATGGTCAATATCGAGATCACAAATAAGAATATCAAGTCCTTTGAACGTTATGCCAGAAAATATGGGATCAATTATGCTTTGAAAAAAGATAAGAGTAAAGATCCACCGATGTATCTGGTGTTTTTTAAAGGACGTGATCAGGATGCCCTCAATGCTGCTTTCCGTGAGTTTTCCCAGAAACAGATTCAAAAAGCGAATAAGCCTTCTATTCACAAGCGTCTTGCAACTTACAGAGCAATGATGCCAAAGAAATCGAAGGACAAAGTAAAGAACCGGCATCAGGAGCAGAGCCGAATGAAAAAGCAAATCGGAAAAAATCTGAATGCAAAAAATGGAAGAATAAGATCAGGGTCAGGCTGTCCGCCCTGGATAAAAAGAAACTGGTTCTTACCAATATCCCATATATCTTAACTGCTTTTATACAAATCGGGCATCATTCTTTACAGAAACAGTCTGGGAGAAG
>ENA-OQAJ01000748-OQAJ01000748.1-human-gut-metagenome-genome-assembly--contig:-NODE-748-length-9968-cov-6.699319_pt1 | contig 9968 bp, 13 predicted proteins | sample MGYA00242736_ERZ504529 | MGnify/ENA primary metagenome ERZ504529 (study PRJEB26092, sample SAMD00036275) | human gut metagenome | host: Homo sapiens | study: EMG produced TPA metagenomics assembly of the...
ATCATGTCGACAATAAGTAATAATAAAGTAAATAAAATAAAAGTAGACAAATAAAGAGCGAACGGAAAGAAGAATAAACCAGGAGCTACTGGCATGCAGAGAACACACGAAATCTTGAATCTATCTACAAGCGGGTGCAGGATTTCGTGTGTTTTTGCATAACATGCAATTTCGCTAAATGCGAGTTTAGCGAAATACAGAGGAGGGCTTTACTCACAATAATGAGTACGTACATTAATGTGGCGCACCCAAACCGGCATGCGCCGTATACGGATATTCCGGATCTTGTTATGGATTATCTGCATTATCTGGATGTTGTCAAGCTGCGTTCGCCGCGCACCATTAACGGTTACTATCTGGACCTGCGCGGTTTCTTCCGCTATATGATGATGGTTTGGAACCTTGCGCAGCCAGATACACCGCCGGAAGAAATTGACTTGACCCATATTACCAAACGCCAGATCAGCACCATTACCAAACGGGATATTATCAATTACCTGGATTACGCCCGCAGTAATGATAACGGTGCCAAGGCCCGTGCCCGCAAGCTGAGCGCCCTGCGCGGCTTTTTTGGCTACCTTTGCCACCAGATCAATGAACTGAGCGAAAATCCAACGGATAATATCAACCTTGGTAGCCCAAAGAAATCCCTGCCCAAATATCTGAGTGCCAGTGAAAGCATACGGTTGTTAAAAAATATACAAAGTGACTTTTATGAACGGGACTACTGTATTATTGTCTTTTTCCTGAATTGCGGTATGCGCTTGGCGGAACTGATCACAATCAATCTTGGCGATTTTAAGGACGATACCATTAAAATTACCGGCAAAGGAAACAAAGAACGCCTGGTGTACCTGAACACCGCGTGCCAGGCTGCGTTGGAGCATTACCTGCCCGCGCGGGCTGCGCTAAACAACCTGCGGGATAAAGAAGCACTTTTTTGTATCCAAAAAGACTGGCAGACGCTTAACAGCGCGCCGTGTGGAGCAGATTGTTGCCAACTGCCTGAAATCAGCGGGCTTGGACAATATGGGTTATTCGCCGCATAAACTGCGCCATACCGCCGCTACACTCATGTATCAGGGCGGTGTGGATATGCTGGCCATCAAGGAAATCCTGGGGCACGAGAATGTATCCACGACGCAGATTTATACCCATATCAACCAGCAGCAGTTGAAACAGGCGGTGGAAGCCTCTCCCCTTGCGGATACTGGCTATATTGCACCGCAGTCCAAAGCGATGACGGATTCAAAGCAGGACACTGGCGAAGAGGACAGCTGAACCGGAAAACATAAAGCTGCTGACAGCGCACCCTAGCAGGCAAAGCAGATAATGTACAGATAAGCGCCGGATTGCGCCGTTGAGCGCACAACGGCAGCCGGAAAAACAATGCTGGACAGGCTTTGACTTACCATGCACGAACTATGCGCAAGCCAAAGCATGAATGCCGACAGCACAAGCTCCGGCAGGCAGTTCAGGAGCCAATAAACAACAAGCGCACGTGCCCCGCCGGACGCATAAATGGCGGAAGCGCACACGCCCAATACAGTGCCCTTGAACGCAAAATAAGCCCCCATAAAAATGCTGCCCCACAAATGAAAACCGCAGAGATAAATCAGCGATGCCTGCAAAAATGCCGCGGCAAACCAACTGCACCAGACAGACCAGAATGCCGTATAACTTTGTGCGGCCATGACATGCTCTGTAAGCGAAGTGAAAGCACCGTGGAGCTCAAACCGGCCGAGCGGAATGCCGGCGAGATACCCGGTCAGAAACGCAGAAGAGAAAGCGAATAGATCGTTTTTGCCCGCAAGTTTTTGTATGCCCAGGGCAGCAGCCGCACCGGCGGATGAACCGTTGTTAAGAGCTCTTTTGGGCGTGTAAGGGGCCGGTGCTGGTCGCGGGGCGCGCATCAGCGTTCGGGCGCAGTGTTCCCTACTGCGCCCAATGCACTCAGCACGCCGCCTGCGGTGCCGCCGAACAGCAGCGCTGCAAGTAAGGCGAGGTTCACATGATCAAATACAAGCGGTTTGCCGCTCAAAGCGGTAGTGAGGCTCAAACACAGCGCATAAAAGACACCCACGGAAACACCGCATAAGAGCCGTTTTTGAGCAATACCGTTCGCAAGAACGAGACCGGAAAGAACAGCCCCCACCGCCACGCTGGCACAGGTTGCCGGTTTGACAAGTTCCAGCGAGAGTGCAGTATGGGCAAAAATCTGTGCGGCCAAAGCGAAAAGCAGGATGGCGGTACCCACGCCGCAGCCGAAACTTTTGATCAGCAGCCAAGATAAATGGCCGCTGGATTTACTGCGGACTTTGCAGATATGACTTGATCGAAGTTTGGCAGATGAAGCCCTTGAATTAGCAGCAAACATAAAGAAAACGCCCCCCTTTGCATGGTACAAACTATGCAAAAGGGGCGTTTGTTATTCAGGTAATACAGTCAGAACCAATCAGTTCTTCTTGGCAGGAGCATCTTTCTTGGCGGTATCTTTTGCAGTGTTGCCCATGTCCAGCTTCTCAACGGAGGAAATAGCGGAACGGCGGAAGCGAATCTTCACACGGTCGCTGGTGGTTTCCAGAACAAAGGTATCATCCTTATCGTTGATAGCAGCAACGCGGCCAACAACACCACCAATGGTAATAACGGTATCGCCTACTTCGATGGAAGCGCGCATGGCAGCATCTTTCTTGTCCTGCTTTTTCTGGGGCAGGTACAGGATGATGTACATGAACACAAGGATCAGAACCATCGGCAGGAAAGTGACAAGCAGGCTGGCGGTGCTGGAAGTATCAGCGGTCAAAAATTCGATCATAATGTGGAACTCCTTAAATTTTGATTTTACAGTATTTCTATTATTATATAGGCTTTCGCCATAAACCGCAAGGGGGTAAAGCAAGGAAACACGGAATCCGCTTAAATTCTGGAATCCAGAAGATGCACATACTTATCATGGAACTGCTGGAATGTGCCGTTATCCAACGCTTCACGAATCCGCTCCATCAAATGATTGTAGAAATACAGGTTGTGCATAACAGCCAAACGCATACCCAGCATTTCATCTGCCTTTTGCAGGTGGCGGATGTAAGCGCGGCTGTAATTGCGGCAGACCGGGCAATCGCACTGCGGGTCAATGGGCTGTTCGTCACGCTCATATTTCAGGTTTTTAATGTTGATGATGCCGTTCCATGTGAACAGGTGGCCATGGCGGGCGTTGCGGCTGGGCATGACGCAGTCAAACAAATCCACACCGCGGTACACGCCCTCAATGATGTTGCCGGGGGTGCCAACGCCCATCAGGTAGCGGATCTTATCCGCCGGGGCGTAAGGTTCTACCGCGCTGATCACATCATACATCACTTCGGCAGGTTCGCCGACAGCAAGGCCGCCGATTGCATAACCGTCCAGATCATATTCAGCAATCTGCTTCATGTGCTCAACGCGCAGGTCTTTGTAGGTGCAGCCCTGATTGATGCCAAACAGCAGCTGGTCCGGGTTCACGGCCTTGCCCTCGTGCTTCAGGCGGGCCATTTCCGCCTTGCAGCGCAGCAGCCAGCGTGCGGTACGCGCGCAGCTGTTTTTGGCGTAATCATATTCAGCGGGGTTTTCCACGCATTCATCAAAAGCCATGGCAATGGTGGAGCCAAGGTTTGCCTGAATCTGCATGCTCTGTTCCGGCCCCATAAAAATGCGGTGGCCGTCCAGATGAGAGTTGAACGTTACGCCTTCCTCGGTAATGTGGCGCAGCTTGGCAAGGCTGAACACCTGAAATCCGCCGCTGTCGGTCAGGATCGGGCCGTCCCAGCGGGTAAACTTGTGCAGGCCGCCCATATCGGCAACGACCTGATCACCGGGACGCAGGTGGAGATGATAGGTGTTGCACAGCATGACCTGTGCGCGGATTTCTTTCAAATCATGTGCCGAAAGCCCGCCTTTGATCGCGGCAGCAGTGGCAACGTTTTGGAAAGCAGGTGTCTGAACCGTGCCGTGCACAGTCTGGAACTCGCCGCGGCGGGCTGCACCCTCTTTTTTAATCAGACGGTATGGCATAAATGATAGTCTCCCCTGTTTTGCTGTTTCATTTTGTTCAAAAACATGCGGCGCCAGAGTGTTTTCCTGCGCCGCTTTGTGATTTTATTATACTGGAAGCAGTAGGATAAGTCAACCGTTCTGCGAGGCAGGCTTATTGGATGAACATGGCATCGCCAAAGGAGAAAAAGCGATATTTTTCCTGTACGGCAACCTTATATGCAGCCATGGTTTTCTCATACCCGTAAAAACGCAGAGATCAGCATAATCAGAGTGCTTTCCGGCAAGTGGAAGTTTGTCACCAGGCCGTCAATAGCGTGCAGCTCTACACCGGGATACAGGAAAATATCGGTAGTACCGCTGCAAGGGACAATCTTGCCGTACTTGGCCCAGACGGCTTCCAGCGTGCGGCAGCTGGTGGTACCGACAGCAATTACGCGATGGCCGCTGGCGCGTGCTGCGTTGATGGCCTCGGCTGCAGTATCATCCACGCAGTACCATTCGGTGTGCATCTGGTGCTCCTGAATATCATCCTCGCTGACAGGGCGGAAGGTGCCAAGGCCAACGTGCAGGGTCACTTCCACAATGTTGACCCCCTTGGCACGGATGGTATCCAGCAGTTCCGGGGTAAAATGCAGCCCGGCTGTGGGGGCAGCCGCGCTGCCAAGCTCTTTGGCGTATACGGTCTGGTACTGGCTCTGATCCTCTAGCTGGCGGGTGATGTACGGCGGCAGCGGCATTTTGCCGAATTCATCCAGCTTTTCGTACAAAGTCTGGGTATCGTATTGGAAGGTTACATATTTGTTGCCATCCGGCAGGGTCTCGTCTATTGTGGCCGTCAGGGAGCCGTCGCCAAAGCTCAGCCTGGTGCCAGCCTGCATCCGGCGGCCGGGGCGGGCCAGGCATTCCCAGGTGTCACCGTGGGCCTGGCGGAGCAGCAGAACCTCGCACACGGCGCCGGTGGGCACTTTAACACCCATCAAGCGGGCAGGCAGAACCTTAGAATTGTTGACGACCAGCACATCTCCGGCGTCAGGTATTCCGGCAGGTCATGGAAGATGCGGTGTTCAATCGTATCATTCTTGCGGTCAAGCACCATCAGGCGGGCACTGTCACGCGGGTCAGCGGGCTCCTGGGCAATCAGTTCTTTGGGCAGGTCATACCAAAAATCTTTCTTTAACATTGTTTTGCTTCCTTTTTGCGTTGACAAGTTGGCCGCGCAATGCTATTATTGAGGCATGCAGGCGGCGATTGTATCTTACAGCAGCTGCCATGCGGCACAGAGGCGCGGATTTCATCAGTATATTCCCTTTTATGCCAGCCAAAGGCTTGTGGGGAATGGAAAGGGACGTCCGCCGAAGGCGGTGCACGGCACGCATCGTTCCTGGGCCCGCAGCCGAACAGGGGCGGGACTGTCACGTTAGGATTAACGTGTTGCGCTGTGCTCATGCAATGTATCATTATATTGCATTTTGTGCCGGTTTTCAAGCCGGTTTTTTATTATCTCGTGTTTGGCAGCAAAATGGCTTGAATGCAGCGGCAGGTTTGTGTTTACCCCCTGCAAACCTGCGGCGGCAGCTGCATATAGGTAATGGTATGGGGCTGGGAACAGAAGCAGAATCCCCAAATGTGCGTTGGGTTCTGGAGGAAAGGACGGCAGTTTAAGATGAAACAGTACAAAGTTGGCGTTGTTGGTGCAACCGGCATGGTGGGCCAGCGTTTTTATTACCCTGCTGGAAAATCATCCCTGGTTTAAGCTTACGGCTCTGGCTGCATCGGCACGCTCCGCAGGCAAGACCTATGAGGATGCTGTCGGCAGCCGCTGGCTGATGAAAACACCGATGCCGGAAGCAGTCAAAAAGATGGTGGTTCTGGATGCTTCCAAGGTGGAAGAAGTTGCTGCACAGGTGGATTTTGTGTTCTGTGCAGTCAACATGAAAAAGGACGAAATCAAAGCGCTGGAAGAAGCTTACGCCAAGGCAGAATGCCCTGTGGTTTCCAACAACAGCGCACACCGCATGACACCGGATGTTCCGATGGTAGTGCCTGAAATCAATGCAGACCACCTGGAAATCATCCCCGCACAGCGCAAGCGCCTGGGCACCAAGCGCGGCTTTATTGCCGTCAAGTCCAACTGCAGCCTGCAGAGCTATGTGCCTGCCCTGCACCCGCTGATGAAGGATTACGGCGTAACCAAGTGCCTGGTCTGCACCTATCAGGCAATCTCCGGCGCTGGCAAAACGTTTGAGACTTTCCCCGATATCCTGGATAACGTGATTCCCTACATCGGTGGTGAAGAAGAAAAGAGTGAGCAGGAGCCGCTGAAGCTGTGGGGCCACATTGATGGCGATAAGATTGTGCCCGCAACTGCACCTTCCATTACGGCCCAGTGCCTGCGCGTACCGGTATCCGATGGCCACATGGGCGCGGTGTTCGTAAGCTTTGATAAAAAGCCCACCAAAGAAGAAATCCTGAAAACCTGGAAAGAATTTCATGGCCCGGCGCAGGATCTGGACCTGCCCAGCGCACCCAAACAGTTCCTGCATTACTTTGAAGAAGATGACCGCCCCCAGCCCAAGCTGGACCGCATGATTGAAAACGGCATGGCTGTCAGCATTGGTCGCCTGCGTGAGGATACCCAGTACGATTACAAGTTTGTCTGCCTGTCCCACAACACGCTGCGCGGCGCAGCAGGCGGTGCAGTTCTGCTGGCAGAACTGTTGGCCGTTAAGGGCTATTTTGACTAATCATCCCCTAGATTGAAGGAGAAGCATTCCCTATGAAACAACCTGTATTTACCGGTGCTGCTGTTGCCATCATTACCCCCATGCACGCAGACGGAACCGTCAACTTTGAGGAACTGGGCCGCATTATTGATGATCAGATTGCACACGGCACGGATGCCATTGTGATCTGCGGCACCACGGGTGAATCCGCAGCGCTCAGCCACGAAGAGCATGTGGAGTGCATCCGTTTTGCTGTGAAGCATACCGCAAAGCGCGTTCCTGTTATTGCGGGCACGGGCTCCAACGATACGGCCTTTGCCATTGAGATCTCCAAAGAGGCCGAGGAAGCCGGTGCAGATGCCCTGCTGCTGGTTACCCCTTATTACAACAAAACCAGCCAGGCGGGCCTAATTGCCCACTATACGGCCATTGCAAATGCCGTTACCCTGCCCTGCATCATTTACAATGTTCCGTCCCGTACCGGTGTGAATCTGCAGCCCGCCACACTGGCGGAGCTTGCCAAGCTGCCCAATGTAAATGCTGTAAAGGAAGCCAGCGGCAATATCTCCCAGGTTGCGGATGTTGCAGCCCTGTGTGGCGAGGAACTGAACATTTATTCTGGCAACGATGACCAGATTGTGCCGATCTTGTCCTTGGGTGGTAAGGGCGTCATCAGTGTGCTTTCCAATGTTGCGCCGCAGCAGGCACACGATATCTGTGCCGCATGGTTTTCCGGTGACACGGCAAAGAGCCTGGAACTGCAGCTGAAAGCGCTGCCGCTGTGCCATGCCCTGTTTGCTGATGTAAACCCCATCCCGGTCAAATGGGCAATGAACCGCCTGGGCTGGAATGCGGGTCCATTGCGCCTGCCTCTGGTGGAGCCTTCGGCTGCCGTGCAGCAGTCCCTGGAAAATGAGATGAAGGCTTACGGCGTTCTGAAATAAAATAATCACGACCAGGCCCGCAGTACCGCGGATTTGTTGCGGCGCCGCGGGCCTGTGCTTTGGAAAAGGAAGGAACCAAATTAAGATGACGGATTTGATTATTCAGGGCATTAACGGCCGTATGGGCCATACCCTTGTGGAAAAGATCTCTGCCCGCAGCGATTGCCGCATTGTTGCCGGTGTGGACCAGAAAGCCGGTCAGATCGGGGATATCCCGGTTTACGCTTCGCTGGAAGATTTGCCGGAGGCAAAGGGAATCGTAATTGATTTTACTTCCCCTGCCGGTACGGTGCACGCGGCACAGTTCTGCGCGGCACATGGTATGCCTTGCGTGCTTTGCTCGACCGGTTTGAGCAAAGAGGACGAGGCTGTGGTGGAACAGGCCAGCGAGAAGGTGCCGGTGTTCCGCAGCGCCAATATGTCGGTTGGCATAAATGTGTTGATCGAGCTGGCCCGCCGTGCGACCAAGCTGTTTGATGGCGAGTTTGATATCGAAATTGTGGAGAAGCACCATCACAACAAGCTGGATGCCCCCAGCGGAACCGCTTGATGATCGCAAATGCCATCAACGAGGAAGCTGGCGGCAAATATGAGTATGTCTATGACCGCCACGCTGTGCGCCAGAAGCGCGGCACGCAGGAATTGGGCATCAGCTCCGTGCGCGGCGGCGGCATTGTGGGCGACCATGATGTGCTGTTCTGCGGCCCGGAAGAGGTTGTGACCATCAGCCATGTGGCCCAGAGCCGCGGTGTGTTTGCCGATGGCGCTGTACAGGCAGCACTCTTCCTGGATGGGTGTGAGCCGGGTTACTACACCATGACGGATATGCTCAAGGGGAAAATGCAATGTCTTTAAGGTCCCATGAAGCTGCTGCGTGCGCAGTAATTGCACTTGGCGTGTGCGGTGTGTTGGTTGGCTCCCTGCTGGTAGAATCCATGCGGAACGGTCAAAGCAGTGCAAAAGCACGGTAAGCACAGCACAAAGCACCGAAGAAGTCCAGGCACAGACAGAACCGACACAGACGCCCGCGCCAACACCTGAACCGGAACCGGTCGTACAGACAGTACACTTTTCTGCAGCCGGGGATAACCTGATCCACGAGGGCATTTACAACCAGGCCGGGGCGCGCGGCAGTGATGGCCACTATGACTTTATCCCTGCCTATGAAAATCTGCGGGATTTTTACGCCGGGTTTGATGTGAACTGGCTCAACCAGGAAACGCTGGTCAATGATGATTATGAACCTTCCGGTTACCCGATGTTCTCTACGCCTGGGGATATTACCAATGCGCTGTATAATGTTGGCTTCCGGGTGTTCAGCCTTTCCAACAACCACAGCTATGATAAAGGCGCTGGCGGCATTGCCTCTTCGATGGCACACTGGGCGGCTATGCCGGATGATGTGGTGTCCATGGGGTTTTATAATCTGGAAACCTATGATGACTATGTGTACCAGACAGTAAACGGCGTTACCATCGGCTATCTTTCTTATACGGAGATGACCAACGGCCTGCCAACGCCGTCCGGCAGTGAATACGGCGTGGTTTATCTGGACCAGAGGGATGTGATTGAAAAGCAGATCACGGATATGCGCCCCAACTGTGACGTTCTGGTCGTCAGCTGCCACTGGGGTGTTGAAGGCAGCCATACAGTTACGGATGCACAGCGTGAAACAGCCCAATGGCTGGCTGACCAGGGTGCAGACCTAATCATTGGCACCCACCCGCATGTGACGCAGACGGCGCAGTGGCTGACAGGAACGAATGAGAATAAGTCGTTTGTTGCCTATTCGCTGGGAAACTTTATCAATGCGCAGGATATGCCGGACAATATGATCGGTGCCATTCTGGATGTGACATTCCAGAAAACAACCGCAGCAGATGGTACCGTTACCGTGGAAATTCAAAACCCGGTACTGCACCCGGTGATCACCCAGTATGAGCCGCATTATGCAAACATTCGGGTTTACCTGTATAAAGACTATACGGATGAACTGGGCGCTGCACATGGCAACTTTGCATTGAGCAGGGCTTCCATTGAACAGGTTTTGAATGGTTCAATCGATTCTGAGTTTTTATCGTTAGAATAAAGGCAACACCGCACAATTCCCGCCTGACGGCTTAAGCACCGCTTCGGCGACTGCGGCACGGCATCTGCGTTGCCAAAATGCTCGATAATGTCGGGTTGCGGTACCCGCATCGTGCTTCGGGGGCAAAAGCCCCTCGCACTCTGCGACCGCTGCCCCTGCTTCGGTTCGCTGTTTCCG